>Ga0315899_10009108_pt1 | contig 10648 bp, 12 predicted proteins | sample LakEriMetagenome_2_FD_203518 | JGI IMG/M metagenome (GOLD analysis project Ga0315899, IMG submission 203518) | Freshwater fungal communities from buoy surface, Lake Erie, Ohio, United States - Buoy 4 MA112 | ecosystem: Environmental > Aquatic > Freshwater > Lake | place: USA: Lake Erie, Ohio...
GGACGCGGCGCGGTCCTCGTCTGCTGGCGCCATGTCGGGGTCGCTGTGTGCGCTCAGGCCTGCGTGCCTGCGGCCTGCGTGCCTGCGCGCCTACGTGCCTGCGTGCCTGTCTGCCTGACTGCCACCCCGGCGGAAGCGCAACAGCTGGCACGAACTGGAACTGGCGTTGGAAATGGACATTTCCGCCCTTTGCCACGGAGCAGTGCACGGCTATGACTGGCATGTCGGCTGACTGGCATTTTGCTTCCACTTCGGCACGATGGGCTCGAATCGGCGCCCGGAAGGCGCAGGATGCTTTCGTAGCACAGGATTCTTTCGTGCTGCGTCGCGCAGCGTCGGGCGTCTCGCGGGCGTCCTCGCTCGGGGACAGAACGTTGAGGCAGACTGGGGAGGAGGCTGTTGCCCCGACATGTCGCCCCAAGATGTCTGCCGGCATGCTGTGCATGCTCAGCTCGGGGCCCAAGTCCCTGTTCCGCCAGCGGCCCAGAAAGGAGTGGAAGAAGCGCACGCCGCAAGAGGCTAAAGGACTGTCTCGTGCTGAGTCCGCGGGGAGAGTGCCTGACTGGCCTGACTGGATGACGGCTGGTCCTCCGACTTTGGTCGGCTCGCCACCGGGCCCATCGTCATCGTCGCCAATGTCGTCGCCTGTGACGGTTCTCAAGAAAGGCACGTCCGTGCCCAGGAAGCAGTTGCTTCGTTTACCAGCAGCGTCGAAACAGCCTGAAAGCAACATAAACATCTTGCTCGATTTTCTGCACGATCTACCGCTCCTGTCACATTTGCCACGTGAGAAGCTTGCGCAACTTGTGCCGTTCGTATCTTCGGGCCACGAAAAGTTTGGCGCTGTGCTCCAGCGAGAGAATGAGCGCACTGAGCACATCACCATCATCTGGAACGGTATGGTGGCAGTAGAGTGCAAGGTTCTGAACGCCACGACGTGTCAGGAAGTGCCAATCCTCTCGAGCTGCATGCGAAAGCTTGGACAGCTCAAGACGCAGCTGGAGCTGCTAGTCGCCGAGGATCAAACGGAGGCAAAAATGCTGGCCTCCAAAGCGTCCCTGGTGACAGGCAAAGGCGGGAGGGGCACCGTGCTGGGTGCACTTGCCTCGTTCTTCGACACGACCTTGACCGAGACCGTACGCGTCGAGTCCGTGGGCGGCGCGCATGTGTTGAGAGTGCCGGCAGCAGCGGTGCTTAATTGCTGCGACGAGAATTCGGTGCTGATGCTCAAGCAACGCGTGAGACAACTCGGCATGTGGCGGCAAGAGCAGGCCAGCAACATGTCGGCATCTATGACTGCAGCAGCGTACCATTACGCACCACGCCATAATGATGCGCGCATTCCCTTTCCAAGCACGCAAGAAATTCAACACATCAACAAGAAGGCGCAGGAAGATATATGGCACCCCCTGGGCTGGCGCAAAAAGCTTCAGCAGCAGGAGGAGCGCGCTGCTGCAGATCTCGCCATGGAGAACCGGGCACGTCAACTCGAAAACTCGAAAAAGTCCAGGAATTCTGCTACGCTGCAGCGCCCTGCCTCCGCGCTGGCCGGCACCAGCGGCAGACGAAGAGAATCGCGGCACGACCAGAAGCAGGTGCAGGTGGGTGCGGAGAAGATTACAGACCGCAACCTCTTTCTTGCAACGTGGTTGAACCCGGAGCAGCACCGTGTACACCTAGGAAGCGGCGTGCGCGGCGACTCGGCTTCGGCCCATGGGCTGCACCTGCAACTTGACATAGACGCGATCAAGGATTTGGACGGCAACTATCTTGCCAACTTGCAGTAAAATTTCCGCTCCAAAGAAGATTTGAATCTTCTAAAGAAACCAGAATGAGGATTAGTAGTAGCGCTGTAGTGAATCTTCTCACAAGCGTGTGTACATGATATTACCGCTATATTGATCGATTTGAATCCCAGAAAGAGGGGGTGTTGTTTGCTCCAGCACTCAGCACTGGAGCCAGTGAACTTGCTTTTTCGAGAACACTCGGAACTCGTCAGTCTGTTGTTATGCGATTCTTGTGTCTAATAGTGTGTCAATGTTCCACTGGCTGTTCGCACGCATATGTAATGTATTCTTTCGCTCACACCAGGTACGTCAGCTCACGATGCCCGCTCTCTCTCAACCGCACACACTTTGTCCCTGGCATGTATCGTTCACTGGATACCATTGCCGGGTGAATTACAAGCTGATTGATGAAGTGATGGACGGATTTATTCCTCAAGAACAATCCAAAGAAAATATGACCGGGCTACCTGTTGGTGGCCTCCCCCACTGCCACAAAAGCAGTTTATATATGCGAGTCGTCACGCTTAAACTGTTTGAAAAGCAGCTCGTCGCTGTGGTTGAGCGCTTTCATGCTCGCAACCAGCGCTTGCTGCTTCTCTTTCAGATGGGCAGCAGCGTCCTCGTCCTTCTTAATCGCCTGCTTGTTGTTGTACAGCGCTTGCGCAATCGAGTGGATGAATGCCGACTGCACCGCGGACTTGTGCTGAGGATTTGCTGCGGCCTTGTCGGCAGCGAGCATATGTTTCTTCGCCGCGCGCTCCGCGGCCTTGATCTTCGCCTCCAATTCCTTCTCCTGCTGCAGGTAGTGATACAGCTTGGTCCCCTTCTTGGCATAGTCCTTGGCGACGGATGCCCCCTCTTTCGCAACCCTCACCGCTGCAGGCTCAGGCCGGTCAGTCGCTGCATGCTCAGCAGGCGCTGCTGCGGTGGCATCGGCTGCGGCGAGCTTCATTGCAAGAGTAACACTGCGCGCCTCACGAGCACGTGATCGGTGTTTGCCGATTTGCTTTGGCTTCACGACGAAGCCCCCATAATGATCGGTGTTTGCCACCATCGCGTCGAGATCCATGATGCGCCGGTCTGCGACTGCTTGCGCATGAATGTAGGTCTGCTTCGCGATGGTGGCCTCTCGCATCTTCTTTGCCATCGCCCGCGCAGCCTGCTGCGCCTGCTGCGCCAACCGGAACTTGGCGATTTCCTCTGCGCGGGCCAGGTGCTCGGTGTGATATGCAATCGACTGTCTTGCGGCCTCCATCGCCGTCGCCGTGCGCCGCGCTCGCAGGTCCGCCATGAGCTTCGCTTTCTCCCTCTCGAGCTGCCGCTTCTGGGCAGCCAGCTTCCTGAGGTACGCGTCCGTCCGCATCTTTTCGGCATACTCAGTACTGTAAGCGTCTGGGAATGCCCCCCTGCCCCCCTTGACCACCACGGGCCCCATTTCTGGGACCGGGAGGGAGCCTATGGCGGACGCAGAGAGGAAGGCGCTGACCTTGTTATCAATGGACGCGTCCATCGCCTTCTCCAGCGACCCCATCAGCCCGGACGAGATGCCTTCATAGCTGTCATCCTCGCCTGCAATGTCCAGCTTGCTCGTCTTCTTCTCCAGCACGGCGGCTCCGAGCGCCCGCTCGCGAAGAAGCGCCGCCGACAGCGCGGCGACACAAGACACGGAGAGCAGCGCCACGGCGAGCAGCTGGCCGCGGCGCTTCGCCGCAGCGACTGCAGACCCGCTGGCGGCCGGGCGCCGGAAGCGCTTGCGCTCTGCGTCCACCATGTCGCCAAAAGCCCCCCACCTTTCTCCCAGTCCCGCGCGAGGAGTCGTCAACGAACCGACTTCTAACCCAAACTAAACCCCTAAACTAACGGCGCGTTCGTTTGGATTAGGTGGAGTGGGAAGGCTAGAAAGAGAGAGCAGAGACGAGGAGCGGGCGTGGCGCGGGAGCACTCCGCGAGATATCATCTTCGTGACGCTGTCGCAAGGTGAGGCCCAGCACCACAGCGTCCTGCCGGCGCGGGGCGATGAATGTCCCTGGAGATGCCGGTGGCCGTCAAAACCGTTGCCCGGAGCGACTCGATCCCAGAGGGCGCGAGCAGGAGTCTCCGTGCAGCACTCCGGTTCGGCGGGACATGCGGATCATTGCGACAGACGGACGGACGAGTCGATGGGGCTCGAAGTCCAGCAGAGAAGGGGGCGCGCATTGGTTCGCGACAACGCATTGCCCGTACCGGTGCTCAGGCGTGCAAAGCGCCGGGTGTTTGTCAGGAAAGTTGCCTGGGTTTAGGCGGACGCGGCCACAGCGACAGCGGGGAGTGGAGGCAACTAGGACTAGGCTGTGTGCTCTTTATTCCCCTGAAAGCCGGTTTGTTTTTTGGTGTGTGGTGTGGTGTGCAGATGATGAAGCTCCAGCAGGTTGCCGGCGCTTTTCTGTGTCTGGTGGCTGCCGTTCTGGTGGCTGCTAAGGTAGACAACATCATCCACGAGGTGCGCTTCGCGGAGGTGTACCGGCATTGGTCGGCATCGGAGACTGAGAAGTCGATCTATGTCAATGCTGGCGACATGATTCTAGTCCGCATGAACGAGAACCCGGGAACGGGATACAGGTGGCAGCTGGTGACTGACGAGAAGGACGGATTTGACCAGACGCTGTGTCAGCTTCAGCCCACGTCTGGCTTTGCTGACGGCCTGTACGAGCCGTCAACTTCGAAAGACGGCTCGGACGACAAGGTTGTCGATGGGGTTGCAAGGCCATATGTTCCTCCCGGTGCTGGCGAGTGGCCCTACCCGTACCCGTGGGGAGACCGTAGATTCGATGTCCGCTGCACCAAGGCCGGCTCTACTGTGTTGAAGCTCCGTTACAAGCGCAGCTGGGAGGAGCGCTACTCTTGGGAGTCGCGCCTCAACGTCTACGTGCTTGCCAACAACTAAGTGCTGCAAAGTGTAGCGGCAGCAGCCCCAGCAGGAGCAGCGGACGCCTGGTAGGGCCCGTGTAACGAGTCGGTGAGCTTATGTGCCGGGCCTGAGCAGGAGAACGGTGGCTGCTGCAGAGAAGTACCAGCGACGGGGGAGTACAGACGAGCGAGAGAGCAAGGGGGAATGTGAGGGTGAGAGTTTATTAGGAGCGGGTTTAGGAACGACGCTAGAAAAGTCGAAGGTGTAATCAGGTGTAGCGTGTGTGTGAACAGAGCTAGAGGATTCAAGGGCGGACATGAAGGGCAGGTGCGTTGGGCAGTGTTGTTAGACTCTGCAGCCATGGGCGCGGAGCTCCCTGCTGCGCCCCAGCCTCAAGATTGCCCGCTAGGTGCAAGATGGCATCGCTTTAGCTTGGTAGAGGCATGTGTTGTGGTGTTGAATACATGGCCTTACTTGTCCGAATGCATGGCATCAGCGGTGCATTCATTCCTTGTCCTCCCTCCTTGTTTCCATGACCGCGGGCCCAGCGCTCCTGTCAGACGTCCCTCCTGGCTCAGAATGTTTCTCCGCAAGTTGAGAGGCCGCTGAGAGCGCGTCACAGTGGCCCTCACAGACATGAGGCATGAAAGGAGCAAGTTGTAGACAATTCAAGCCAGTTTGTTATGAACAAAAAAAAACTCTCGTTTGCACATAGACAACTCTGCCAGAGTCCCTGATTCCCCCGACTGTGTCTGAGGTGTCGGTTTGAGAGTGACACTCGTCTCATCACAGCCAATTCCTCACCCCCGGCCGCATCCCCAAAAATGCCCTTCGCCCTAACGCGCCTCCAAATAGCGGTCAGATCATAAAGCCGTTATAACCCACAGTGCCCGGCGCCCGACCCGCGCGCACGTTACAAGCACGGCACAACACCGTCTATCTTCATGATCATGCGCACGCACTCAGTGGCCAGCTCGAGGGCACTGGTGCTGACCAATAGCGGCTGCATAACATTCTCCTCCGCCATGTTGCTGATGCACCCCTTGCGAACGTTGACCCCTGCAAACGTCTCGCCTGCTGCATGCCGCAGACGCAACTCTGTGACAATGGAAATGGGATTCAGTCCAGCGTTCTCTGCCAACGTGGCGGGAATGATCTCCAGCGCTTCTGCGAATGCGCGCACGCAGTAGCTCTCCACACCCGGTAGAGTCTTTGCCCACTCCTTCAGTCGGTACGACACCTCCATCTCGGGCGCCGAGCCCCCCGCAATCATAAATTTCTTCTTGAGCAGACTGCGCACCACGCACATGGCATCGTGGATCGAGCGCTCGTTCTCCTCGAGCACGAGCTTGTTGGAGCCTCGGCAGAGGATCGACACAGTCTTGCAGGGCTGGGGAACACCCAGCACCTTGACGATCTTGCCATCGCTCGTCGACACCTCCTGCACGCTCTCTGCGCGCCCAAGCTTCTCTGCGCGCAGGCCGTCAGCGCTGGCGATGGGCACGCAGTTGAGAGTTTTGCAAATGAACTCAATCTCGTCGCGCTCCACATCACGGATGATCATGATCTTGAGCTTCGCGAGGAAGTGCAGGCCGAGATCAGTGATGGCGTCGCGCAGGATGCTCTTTTGCAGCAGGATGACATTGGCACCCGTTTTGGCGATTTGCTTGCACAAGTTTGCGATGTAGTTGCGCTCTTCCTTGAGAATCCGGTCCATTTGCTGGTAGTCCGACACGACCACGGTGTTTTCGATGTCCGTCTTGGGCGGAGAGAGCTGGAACTGCAGCACGGCAATCTTAGCATCCTTGATGCTAGTGGGTCCGCCTGCAGAGCTCGAGGCCTTCTGCGAGAACACCAGGCCCTCAACCATCTCCGTGTCGTCAACAGTGCCACCAAGCTTCCTCACAACCTTGATCTGGTTGAGGTCGGCATTGTTGTCCTTCTCATCCGCGATCTTCATCACAGCGTCCACAGCAAGCGGGGCCAACAGGCTCGAGTTCTGCGACACCACCTTGGATGAAAGCGAGGTTGTCGTACACTTGATGAGCGACTCGCGGTCCTTGAAGTTCACGGGAGTGCCGATTTCCTCGAGAATTGACACCGCTTTGCCACACGACATCTGGAAGGCGTCTGCGATCTGGTTGGGGTGGATGCCACGTGCAAGGAGCTGATGGCAGGCATTCAGCAGCGACCCGGCCATCACCACAACACTCGTGGTGCCATCGCCTGCCTCAACGTCTTGTGACTTGGACAGCTCTACCATCATCTTCGCGGTGGGATGAGTGACAGACATTTGTCTCAGAATTGTCGCGCCGTCGTTGGTAATAATCACCTCATCATTGGCCCCCTGGATCATCTTGTCCATGCCGCGTGGTCCTAGCGATGTGCGAACAGTATCCGCGATAGCTGCAGCGAGGGTCGCAGGAGCGAGATGAGAGGAGACGCCAGCACAAAAGAGTCAGATCATGAATCGCGTGCCCGAGCGGAAACTGCACTGCGCGATCATTTATCATGCACGCTGTTTGCCAACGATGCTGCTGGCTCCCTGTATGCGGCCTGCAGCATCGTTGAGCACATAAAAGGCGCCCCCGCCGTCCAGTATGCAGTGCTACCGTGCAGGTGCTCCCAGTTGTGGTTGTGACAGCATGCTGCGCGTAGCAAGCAGGAAGCCCAGCGACATGAAGCGCACAGAAACCACAGGCCCACGCTGCTACACCGCTTCTGCACCCGGTAGTAGCGCGGCTCCCGCCGCGCGGGACCGAGCACCTCTTCCTTCCCGCATGCTCCCCGCAGCGCGCGCGCTCACAAGGATGGGGACTGGCGCGGTCACCTTTTGCTGCAATGATGTTGTTCCTGCGCACGTCATCAGACTGCGACTTGTTCTCGAGATTCTCTCCGTTCCTGGTAGACATGGTTCTCACCGGGTCGAAAACTGGAGCCGGACGAGAACGGTACAAGGCGACGCAACGCAAATTCGGACGCGATGGATCTGCGGCAGGCAGCGCACATATCCAGATCAGAAACCGAACAGCGTTGTGTGTATGCGCGCGAGGCGTTATCTGCACACTTTCCCCCCGCCGCCACCCACCCCTCCCTCCGCACCTGCCCTGCAAAACGCGTTGGCGCGATTTTCGGTTCCTCCTTGTTTCACTTTTATAAAAGACACGTTTTACGGGACCCTCCGCATTTCGTTGATTTTTTTTTTTCGGCCCTCATTTGTATGCACGACTATGGAAAGTGCCGACTGGGAGCGGCTCGCAGCTGAGCTGAAGGTTTCGCAATCAGGAGGGGACGGTGAACTGTGTCTCACGGACCGGCTTGCCGTCAGGTTCCGCCCCGTGAAGCAGGAGCACGCTCTCTCCTTCGCCTGCGTGAGCAAGACCCGAGAGCTTCGGCTTGCGTAATGACGGGATCATCGTCAACCAGCCGCAGTTTGTGCCATTTATTCGCCCGTTCGTGACGGATGCCGCGCCATATGTTGGATGTCGAAGCACTGACATGGCGAGGAGCCCACGCCTGCGGCCCCATCATTCCTCCTCGGACTGGCCACGCTCCCCCGGACACGATTTGCCGCGCAGCGGCGGCTGCGGATCGGGCGGGGCGGAGGCGGTCGCGGGGTTAGCAGGGCAAGTTGACAGACGGTGAGGAGGAAATACCCTGCTGATACGCATAATACCTGCGGTGTGGCATCCATCGCCGGGGCTCAAATCTTGGCAGCACCGTGCGGCTGCGGTGTGGCGAAGGAAAAAAGATGCCCTGCATCTTCTCCGACGCAGCGACTCTAGCGCCCAAGACTTTCCACGCTCTCCACTGGGCTGGATTTCACGTGCGTGTGCACATGATGGTACACGATGTGGAACATCTTCTTGATGCCCAGCATCTTCTCCGACGCAGCGACTCTAGCGCCCAAGACTCTCCATGCTCTCCACTAGGCTGGATTTCACGTGCGTGTGCACACGCACTACCATGATGGTACGTCGCCGGGCTTGCGATCCTGCAATCTTGGGCTGGCCACTGGCCGCAAGCACCAACGGGGCCGACGCGGCGATGAGCAGCGCCAGGAAAAGGTGTGTCTAGAAGGCACACTGACTGCGGGATACCTCAGGAACGGGATCCGCTAACAATGTGCTCTAGTGGTAAGAAACATAACTTTTGTACTGGACGAGTTCCAGCGGACATCATCCGATTTCATCAAAGGTAATCGACGGCCGCGGCATGGAGGCAAGGCTTGTTAGGACCGAGTGTGAAATGCTCCGAATCAGGCCACTCCACTCGACTTCAGGTAAGCTCGGCGGGTTTATGCGCCTTTGGCTGGAGCAACCCCCGCCGAGGACCGCTCGAGGAGGAGTTTCGAGCGCCAGGACAGAGCGAGCACGAATTTGGAAACGGTGCTTCTTTGTTCAATTTCTGCATCTCAGTCTTCTGCCTGGCCGCCCTACAAAAAGGCGATTTTCAGCTGGCCCGAGTTGAGCAGCGGAGAAAAGAGCTGGGTATGCAGCTTCATGACGTCTTCGCGAACCTCTCTCATGTCGAGCAGCGTGCGCTGCTTGGCATCAGCAGCCAAGTCGAGCACCACGTACTGGAGCCGCTCGCAATCTATCTCGCCCCCAGACAGCAAACGCAGCAACCTGCAGCGCACACATGGCCTCTCTCAGATGTCCTACTGCCTATTGCTGCTCTTGCAGGCACATGGAAACACGGGCGCGCGCGGACGACAAATGCCAATAAAGCATGTAGCGGGCACACATCACCACCAAGGTGATGGCGTGGACCATCAGCAGCATTGGGGTGTGACAAGAAAAGCGCCGCAAGAAGGTGCAGGCCCCGTGTCCCACCCTCGTCCTTCTGGGAATCATTCACCTGCCAGCAGTTGCAACAACGATGCGCGTGCCGATGCAGGCGCTGGACGCCAGAAACTTGGACAGCAACTTCTTGACTTTCGAGTGGCTCTCAAACGCCTTCACCACTGTGTTGCCTTTGCTAATTTCCTTGAGGCTGTCGTATACTTGCCTTCCGCGCTGCGCATCGCGAACATCGCCAGTCACTTCAGCCCACTGTCAAGGCGCCTTGCGGTGCTTTTCTGTCGCGCGCGCATTCCCGCGCAGGCGTCGCGAAAGAGAGAAAGAGAGTGAGAGCGACGGGCACATGGTCTGCGTCCTGTGCCGATTTCGTACCTCTGACGAGCCCACCAGCACTGCAACGAAGGGCGCCGCCGCAGCACCCTCACCCGGACTCTCTCCAATAGTCCCGCCTGCGCAGGCTGGGCACAGCTCGGCAAGCTGCGCTCCAACTGAGTCCAGCGCAAGGCTCGTCCCGAGAAAGTGCTCGCTGCTCACATAATCGGAGGTCTCCACCGCGCTCATTTTGCCGCCCGTGTCTGACGCCCGGAAGTGTTTCTGCCCAGTCCACCCGCCCCCCATCACTATTCAGCGACGCGCGCGCGCGATGCAGCGGCAACGACGGGCTCCCTCACCAGGAAGAAGGCAGCCTTGCCCTCAGCGCCGGCCGACGAGATGGCCGCACTGTCCTCTCGGCGCGGCGCTTTCAGGGCCTTTTTCCGCTCCTTCAGCGCCTCGTGCTTGCGCTTCTTGCTCGCCGCCGCCCTCTTCGCGTCCTCGCCGTCCAAGTCCTCACCGCTGCTTCCCCCATCCAGCGCGTCCGGCCCCTCCCCGTGCGCTACTTCCTCGGCCATGAAGTTGTCATCCAGCACGTCGCCGGATTCGCCCTGCTGGCCCGCGGAAGGCTCCTTGGCGGGGCGGTCGTGCTTCTGCGGAGACTGCGGTGTGGTGCCTGCACCGCCCGCCATCATCTTCTTGATGCCCAGCGTCTTCGCCGACTTCTTTGCCATTTTCTATGAACTCTTTACAGTACAAAAATGTGAGTCTTCACGTGCGTGTGCGCATGATGCATGCGTGTGCGCATGAACAAAGATGTGGTACAACTTTTTGTATTGGATAAAATTGGACATCGAGGT
>Ga0315899_10009109_pt1 | contig 10647 bp, 11 predicted proteins | sample LakEriMetagenome_2_FD_203518 | JGI IMG/M metagenome (GOLD analysis project Ga0315899, IMG submission 203518) | Freshwater fungal communities from buoy surface, Lake Erie, Ohio, United States - Buoy 4 MA112 | ecosystem: Environmental > Aquatic > Freshwater > Lake | place: USA: Lake Erie, Ohio...
AAAAGAGACCTTTTGACACTACACATAGCGTCTGTGTGCACCCTATATATATGTATCACACACGCACTAGCCTGAATCAGCACACGTTGTCCGACATCCTCTCACTCGCGCGCGCGCGCGCACACACACACACACACAACACACACAACACACAACACACAACACACCTCCAATCATCCTGCGCACTAGGCTGAACCAGAACCCTTTGCCCGACGTTCAACTCAGGCAGCGCCGCATGTTCCCCCCATATTTCTAGCTCCGGTGTGTCCCTGTGAGAGTGAATGAGAGAGAGGGAGAGCGTGAGAGCATCAGCGAGACTGAGGCAGCGCTTGCAGCCGCTGAGGTTAGACAGCGTTATGGTGGAATATATGATGTTTGTGTGTGTATATATACATATGCATATACATATACATATACATATACATATACATATACATATACATATTTATTTATATACGTATGTATGTATACACGTGTGTGTGTGTGTGTGTGTACACATACATACATACAAACACACAAACACATCTTAACATACATACATGCATGTCTATATTTATCGCTCGCTCACTTGCTATACATATGTTCACATCTATATTTATCGCTCGCTCGCACGCTCGCGCGCGCGCGCGCGACCTCTTTCTCTCACACAAAGAAAGAGACACAGAGACACAGAGACACACATGCCCCCACAGGAAACACATGAGCAACAGATTAGCAACATAGACACATAACCCCATAGGGAACACATTAGCAACACATTAGCAACACATTAGCAACACATTAGCAACACATTAGCAACACATTAGAGACCTCAATCAATAGTTCCTGTGCCATTCATTAGCAACACATCAGCAACACATAAGCAACACTTGGGCAACACACTGGAGATATGGAGACACACACACACACACAGCGAAGACAGGGAATAGTAAAGATGAGGAAGAGACACAGACACACAGACACAGACAAGACAGGGCAACCGTTGCGATAGACTGCTCTGGTAACCCCATTGAGAACACATTCTATATGAGAACACATTCTATATGAGAACACATTCTGCATAGTGCATACCCCCGCAGGGAAGACAGGGCAATGGTTCGGATCGCCTGCTCTGGTAACCCCATTGAGAACACATTCTATATGAGAACACATTCTGCATAGTGCATACCCCCGCAGGGAAGACAGGGCAATGGTTCGGATCGCCTGCTCTGGTAGCCCCAGATGCCTTAGACAGCACGCCATGCTCGTCACGCTTGTGTCCCGTGCCTGCACATGAGAACTATGAGAACACATTCTGTGGTGGTCCTAGACAACACGCAATACTCGCCACGCTCGTGTGCGTGCGTGCGTGCGTGCGTGTGTGTGTGTGTGTGTGTGTGTGTGTGTGTGTGTGTGTGTGACAGAGGGCGCACCGCTGGGTCAGGAAAGAGGGCTCTGAAAGCGGTCATGACATGGGCGCGCAGCTCCAGTTTCTTGAGCAGCTCGGCCCTTCGGCGGCGCGCAAGGGCCCGCTCGCCGCGGCCCTCTGATGCTGAAATTGTGCGCTTGCCAATCTGTTTTAGAGTTTAGAAATTAGTTGATTAGATATTAGATTAGATTAGATTAGATATTAAATGAGACAGAGTAGATAGGACACCTTAGCTCACCTTTGTTGAACGGGGCGACACGCTGCGGGAGGTGCGGTTAGATGGGTGATTGCTGAGCATTTCGGTGAAGTCCGGAAGGGGAAGGCCGCTTTCGCCTCCCAGCTGGGGCTTCAGGACCTGCAAGCGCAAGAAAGTAGGTTTCAAGGTGCGTTGCAATATAATAAAGTAGGTTTTAAGGTGTGTTACAATATAATAAAGTAGGGTTTATATAATAAAGTAGGGTTTAAGGTGTGTTACAATAGTCCGGAAGAGGAAGCCCGCTTTCGCCTCCCAGCTGGGGAGTCAGGACCTGCCCGCGCGGAATGCGCAAGAAAGTAGGTTTTAAGGTGTGCTACAATACAATAAAGTAAGTTTTGAAGTGTGTTACAATACAAGAAAAGTAGGTTTTAAGGTATGTTACAATACAATCAAGTAGGTTTCAAGGAGTGTTACAATGTAAAGGCTTCAGGACCCATCTGCGCAGGATGCGCAAGATAGCTCAAAAGAAAAAGAGGGGGGGGGAGAAAAAGAGGGGGGGAAAGAAAAGGGCCTGCCCGCGCGAAATGCGCAAGATGGCTCGAAAGAACAAGAGGAGGAAACAGAAAATGAGGGGGGGGGGCGGGGAAGGCACTGCCCGCGCGAGATGCGCAAGATAGCTCCACAGAAAAAGAGGGGGGGGAAGAAAAAGAGGCAGGGGGGAAAAGGACCTGCCCGCGTGGAACGCGCAAGATAGATGCCGTGCTCTCCTCCCCCAAACCTGCCCCGCCCACACACAGACACACACAGAGAAACACACAGAGACACACAGACACACGCGCGCGCGTCAGCCGCCGCTATATTTTACTGGAATATGTATATGGCGCGGAATGTTCCTGGCATGGTGCGTGTGCGTGAGATATCCTGTGTTGGTGTGTTGGGAATCTGCGACCAGGCAGCGCGCCGCAAGACAAGCTCACCATCATGACACATACACACACGCACACACGCACACACGCACACACACACACACACCCTCCACGCAAGGACTGCAGCGCCGGCGCCGAGCAGTGCGCACCCGCGACGAGGGAGATGACGAGAGAAGTGGGCCTGATATGCCCGCGCACATCCCTAGCAACTTGCGGCAACTGGCTTGGCAGGACGGCGATGACGAGCACGTCGGCCCGCTGCGCCACGGCCGCGTCGTCGTACCCACACGACACCCCGAGCTTCTGAAAGAGCTCGAGCCGCTCGGGCCCGCGCGTCGACACCTTGACCTGACTCGCCCGAAATGACCCGCACCGCAGCACCCCCTGGAGGATTTTGGAGCCTATCTGCCCGGCGCCGATGATGCCAAGGATGAACTCAGGCCCCCCTTGGTCGGGCGGGCGCGGCATCCCGCTCTCTGGATCCCAGGTGGCCATCTGCTCCTCCTTGTACGTGTACTGGAGACGCAGCTTGATTTCGGCAACGCGGACCCCGTTGTAGGTGACGGGGTACAATTGCCTCACCATCTTCTGGCTCTCGAGCTTGCGCACCGGGATGAGCAGGTGCCCCACCAAGACCTCGCGCTGCAGGCTGTCCTGGGGCACGTCATCATTGAGGTGCACGAGATCAACGTGCAGGATCGAGGTCGGGCGCTTGATGTAGAAATCGAGGTCTTGGTTGATTTTGAGCGGCTCGAACGTGCCGTCGTAATTGCGCGACGGCGTCCCGCGCGTCGTGAGCTTCGAGGCCGCCTCGATAGATGCGCGCACTGCCAGCGAGGGCAGACGCTGCTCGGCTTCGAGCTCCGGCAGTTGCGCCTTGATATTGACATTGCTTACCTCCAGCACCCACATTTTGACCACGCCGTTGAACTTGCGCGACTTTACGAGCGCCTCGCGCTGGTGCTGCCGCTTGTGCTCGTACGCCGCGCTCAGCGCTAGCTGATACGCAGATGCCATGTAGGCCGTCTGGATGGGAAACAGCATGCCGGCTCGCAGGATGTTGTTGTAGTAGATGTGCACCTCGTTGTCCACGCCCTCAGTGTCAATGTACTCGTTGAGCCGCCCTGCGATCATGTCGAACGAGATCTCGACATCGCGCCGTACTCCCGACGCGTCGTAAAAAGTGTCGTCGTCGTCGTCCATTACGAAACTGGCCATGAGGACACCGACTGGACACTGGCGTGCTTCGACTATCCGTTCCCAGTGAAAACTGAAAACCTTTTTAAAGGCCTTAAAATGTTGCGCAACCTGGTTCGCGTGGGACGCGCTGCGGCCAAGACAGTTCGCGGGGCGCGCACCATCGATTTCGCACGCGCGCTGTCGCGCTCCGAGCCCGCAGCCGCGCCGAGCGCAGAGGACGATGTGCGCGGCGCAGAGGCAGACCGCAGCCATTCGCCTCACAGTCTTGGGGCGCCAGACGGGCGGAACCCGTTTGAAGTGCTCCGCGTCACCCGTTCAGCATCGGCACGTGATATCAAGGTACCTCTGCCATCCGCGATATCAAGTTACCCATATCAAGTTACCCCATTCCCTCCTGCGACTGCACATCTGAGGGAGACGCGCGTGCACCGTCCTGCAGACCGCGTACCTGGAGCTTGTCAAGCAGTATCATCCCGATCGTTTCCAGAACGAGTCTGCACGCGCAGCCGCCCAGAAAGAGTTTCTGAATATACAGGTCGTTCAGAGAGCCGCTCGAGCGCGCAAAGGGGCGAGCAGACAATGTTGCGAAGATGTTATTTTTTTCACACCCACAGAAAAATAGTGGGGAGGATGATGGTTCGATGTTACATTTCACATGACGTGTCTAGCGCTCCCACACTCATGGGTATGCACGTGTTCTTCGGCTCTTGGGGTGAAGGTAGTGTCAACCTTGGCAGCAGGTAAGGGCAGCATGCAGCCCTCTGACGACGGCGTGCACTTGCAGGCGGCCTTCCACGCAATAAGTACCCGTCAGCACATGCCGCCATACTATGAGGCATCACCACGGCATGCTCAGCAACCGCGCGCCCATGAAGAGGCGCCTGTTGAACATGTCTACGGCATCCAGGGGGCCTGTATCGGCGTTGGCACGGCCTTTTTCTTCGTATTGGTCTGGTGGTGGAATTCAGGCGTCTCCGATGGTACTAGACAACATGACATGATGAGAATGGTCAAGGAGGAGAGGTATTTTTCACGTTGAGCTTGTGTACTACATAGCGTGAGAGGTATCCTTGGTATGCATGAGGTCGAATTGGCTCCTGTAAGCAATCCATGCTTTGGTTTGCTCCCTGTGTTCTGGCCTCTGGAGAGAGAAAGAGGTTTAAAGTGTGTGTTTAGTAGGAACTGACGAGTGACGGCGTTGGGCCTTGACAGTTTGTCGCAAGAGAGGAGAGCGCGTATGCTGCAAGCTCATCAGCAAGCACGGGCAGGAGGAGAAGCGCAGGAGTGACGGTGTGTCTCCGGATGAGGAGAGAGAAGGACTCGGCGGCTGTAGGCGCTCATCTGCGCATCCTGCTTGCACTACTAAGCACAATTTTGAGGCCACACAGGAGGAGGAGGAGGAGGAGGAGGAGGAGGAGGAGGCCTCGTGGTCTGGGGCAGTCAGAAGATGGGGAAATTAGATTCCGATCCCAGTTTTTATTTGTATCTCTGCTGATTTGTTTTGTGTGTCTTTCTGAGGGGCGAACCGAGTGTTCCCACTCAACTCAGCCGAGATCTAACGCTTAAAAGTGTGTACTCCGAGTGATGGTGCGTGGCATGTTCCCATTCGACCTTCGATTTCTGCACACCATACTGCGATTCAGGAAGGCAACAGACGTGCACGATTCAGAAAAGCAACAGAAAGCTCTTGCAAAGCCGTATACTAACGGGATCCACGGTGCTACCAGCCCTCATACGCTCACGGCATGCAAGAGAAAGCGCTTGATGACAGCATACCTGCAAGCGACAGCATTGTGCCGGGCATCGGACCAGGACCGCTCATCGGAGGCAGCTGTGGCATGCTTCCTTGGCCTGTTGATTTCATGCCCCCAAATACTTTGTTGAAATCGAATCCGCCACTGCCCCCATCACCGCCAGCCTGTGCCCCTGTGGCATGTTCCCCGCTGGCCTGTTCTGCAGGAAAGCCGAAACCTTGCTGACCATGAGGTTCACCAGCACCCTGGCCACCCATGCCGACACCCATGTGCGGAGGGCCTTCCTGGCTACCCAGCACCTTGAGCAGATCCATGCCACCAACGGGGCCCATTGGCCCCATTGGGCCCATTCCCATGCCTGGCGGCAGCCCATTGCCGAATCCCCCTTGAGGGCCCATGCCCATGGGAGGCCCTTGCTGCTGCCTCATCCACGGTGGCAAGCCGATGTTGTCGCCCGGATGGCCCGCATTTGGCGGAAAGCCCATATTGCCCATGTTGCCTATGCCCATTGGAGGCGCTTGCTGCTGCTGTTGCATCCACAGCGGCAGGTTAGAATTGTCGCCAGGACCAGCATGTGAGGCCATGATGCCTAGGCCACCCATTCCAAACGTATTCTGCATACCTTGCACCGGTGGCATGGGCGGCATACTGGCAAAACCGCCCAACCCGCCGCCAGATCTAGGCATGCCAGCCCCCATTGAGAAGGGGAACATGGAGTCTGGAGGCCTTTCGCTCGGCGCAAGCTGAGCGTCATGGGCCCCGGGAACGTTCGGGCCCCAGCTCGGACCACCAGCGTCCTGCATACCTCGTAAGAAAGCCGGTGGCTGCATTTGCTGCAGCTGTTGGGGAGTAGGCATTGGAGGCATTCGCACCATGTTGCCCCCCATGCCCCCCCCTTGCTCCTGCGCTGAGCCTGATTGCCCAAAGGCCGACGGCCCCTGCATCATAGGCACTGACTGCATCAAGCTCGACTGTGTTTCCATTTGGCCCAGGTGCTTAGGCAGCCCACTATGTTTATGCTGTATGTTCTGCGCAAGGGCAAGATTTGCTTGTGGCCCCGGCGCAGGCGGATCCATGGGAGCTTGTTGTCGCAGCTGATTTTCCGGCGCCTGTGCCGTGCTCTCCCAACTGCTTCCCACGCCCAGCGGGCCTTTCTCCCCTGACTTGTCGTGCTCGCTGTCGAACACCGAGCGGTTGACGTCAGGAGCTGCAGGCACCCCCCCCGCAGCCTTGCGCGCCATGTCTTCTGCCTTCTGCTGGTTGCGAATTGCGGCCAACGCCGCACGTTCGCGCTCCACCTCCTGCGCGTGTTGCTGGTACGGTGTCCCCCTGGCTGGCGGGGGCATGTCAGTTGCAATCTGGGCGATTGCAGGGTCCATGCTTATGTCCACCTGACCGTCAGGCTTACCCCACACAGGGAGCTTACGCGCAGCCGGAGGCGCCGCCGCCGGAGCACCAGGGAGCGCTGCCCCGCCCATTCCAATGCCCAGCAACATCTTAAGAGCCACCGACGGCGATTTCTCCCCGCTGCCATCCTGTCCGTTCTTGTCGTCATCGCCTTCGTCTTTCGTGTTCACTTGCAGAGTGGAGTTGCCCCATGCCGAGGCAGCGGGGGCGACGCTCCCGCCTGCACTTGAAAATGCGTCACCGCCATCGCACGACAGTTCGAATGCCATCAAGCCCGCCGGACCGTCAACCTGCCCAAACCCTTGCACAAACGATGAGCCGAACCCTTCGTCTCGGTCTCTGTCAGCAATGCGGGGAGCCCCCAAGGCCCAAGCGGAAGGCTTCACCGGCGACACACGCTGCTGATTGCCCCCAGCCTCCCAGCCCGTGGGCGCATGCGTATTCTTCGGCTTTTCGCCAGGAGCCGCGAGCATAACAACGCCGTTGGGTCGCATGAAAAACACCTCATCCGTATCGTTTGAATCTTCCGTAACCCGGTGAGCATTTTCACTGCTCCAAGGATCATTTTCTTCTCCATCCTGCCCTTCTTGCTGCATCCCCCGCATTTTCAGGAAGTCGTCGAGCATTCTGCGGGCACGCACAACATCCCCGCCCTCCTGATTTTGCACATCATTTTCCATGGCCCCTTGCTCCCAGTCCTGTTGAGGGGGTTTGAGGTGGTCCATTCCCTCGTTTGAATCGGCCTTCTGGACCAACTGCGAGGGCGCAGAGGAGTTTTTCACTGTGCCAGGCTTCACTTCAGCTTTTTGCCCTACTTTCACGTTGCCCCACGCATTCTTCTGTTGGGGGACATTCTCGGTCTTGACAACCTTTTGTTGCTGGGCAGCTGGCTTTTTCTCCTCCACGGGAGCTGGCGCCTTCAAGATGGATGAAGGAACGGCTCCCCAAACATTCTGCGGGGGAAGCTGAGCTCCAGGATTCGCCTTCACAGCCGGGCTCGCTGTTGGTTCAGGGGCTGAGACACTGGCGTTGGGCTGCCCGTGAGGCTGACCCCAGAGTGATTGTACCTGAGGGGCAGTCTGAGGCTGTGCAGAGACGCTGTGCGAATTCACGCCCTCGTGCACAGAAGCACCCATGGAGGAAGACGACACCGGCGCAGGGCGAGGGAGCACAGAACCTGCCTCGTGAGCACGTGCTTCCATAGCTGCGCGCTCAAGTTGCATTTGGCGATTCTTGGCACTCTCCTGCGCAGCCTCCTTCAGGCGCTGCCTGCGGTCTGATTCCTCCTGAATAGCCGATTGCTGTGCGCATAGCTTCTTCTGCTGGGCTGCCACAGCCTCAGCAGCAGCCTCAAGCTGCTTCTGTCTAGCTCCCGCTGCAGCAGCAGCTTCTGCTCGGGCAGCTGCTTTGGGATCGAGAGCCGCAGATGGCAGAGACATCGACGGCGGAATCATTCCGGCTGCGTTCGCAAATTGCTGCTCGTGTACTGCCTTGTTGCCCATAGTCATTTGCGCGAACGAGATCTGTTCCCAGAGCCCCAATTGGAAAAATAACAACAGTATCAGGACAAGCGCATGGTAATGGAAATTATACTATATCTTATACATCTTCATATGAGGATGGACTATCAAAAACTTTCAACGCATATAACACAACTGGAGGACATTGGAAGGGAGGAAATTACACGAGCGGGGTTTATAATAAAACATTATCTATTGTTCATGACGCTTCATATTTAGGTGATGTTATTAAAATTCAAATGTCTGAACCCATAAAATTCATCTTATAAATTCGTACATAACACAGGTTATAACGCACAAGCACCAAAAGATTTTAAAATATATGGAGGCAATGATGGTATTACTTGGTTTGTATTAGTACATAAAACTACTATTGCTTTTACAGCAAATATTTATACTAAAACTGTATTTATTAATGAGTTTTATAGTCATTTTGCTTCAACAGTTAATAAAATTACAATATATGTAGTAACTGTTCTTGTCTTGGATGAATGGTATATGTATGGAAAAGAAATGATTGGTGGTTATTTATACAAGAAAGACGGATTTATTGAATATATTGCTGGTAATCAAAGGGATGTTAATTTAAGAAATACAGGGAGTTGGCAAATGTAGATTATAATAATGTTATTCCAACAGCAACAAGTGATACATTAGAAATAGTCAAACTGATAATACTACGATAATAGTAAATGGAAATGGGACTATTTCGTCTGTTATTCCTATAGCATCAACAATAAATCTTGATGGTGTTAAATCAGGAGGGGCTAAATCCATATCATTAATTAAAAATATTTCTGGATTGATTTTAAAAACATATTTGTTTTGTCAGTTAATTCTTCTTTTGTAATATAATCACTTGGAATTACTGCCGAAAGAGTTCCATCAGCAGCAATTGATATATTATTTCCTCCTTTAACAATACCCGATGAATAAGATGGAGCTATTGGTGCTGCTGCTAATTATTGGACATTGACATGGCTAAATCAGTATCATTAACATTAATAAAAAAGGTTTCTGGATGATAATGAAAACATACTTGTATTATCAATTAATTCTTCTGTTGTAATATAATCAGTTGGAATTACTGCTGAAAGAGGAGCAAATGATATATAACTATCCTATCGTCCGTCCCTCGTTAGTGCAAACACACAGGGGCATGTCTGAGAGTCGTGCAAATACACAGGGATAGGTCGACCGGACCAGCTGCATTTACGCCACAGAAACTTGCACGAGAGGTTAGCTGCGTGATGAGCAGGAAGGGCCTAGAGAGCAGGAGCTGCTGCAGACCTGCGGGCTCACGTGAAAGCCTGGCACTCCGTTAGGGGGCTTTGCGCCCGTCAAGCTGGGCGAAAAGCCTGTGCCTCGACCAGCCCCCTTGAAACCCCTTGAGCCTGTCCATCCAAATCACGCGTCATGTCAGGCGAGCAGCAGAAACAAACACGCACATTGCACAGAGCGCGCGCACAGCTGTCTCACAGACAGGGAAGAGCCCCTCACCGTCCGGGCCCTTGGCCATCCGCTGCTCAAACCCACCCGCCTGCCCCTTGTTGCGGGGCGGTAAAGCCACTGACATTGCGCTCGCTCACAGCGACAAAGCACTACAGTACTCGCTATTCCCCCTCAGCCTTCTGCCCGCGGCGCGGGCGCTGGCTGTTCACGGGATTGCCAGCCAGACGTGTGCAGGCGCACTTGCTTGGGACCCGCGTGCCCCAGGGCCAGTTCAAGCGCCTGCAACCGATCCCCCCCGCCCGCGCCGGACCACCCGGCCCTCAGGGCTCCTTCCGTTGCCTATCAGGAGGAGCGCGCTTTTGCGCCCGACCCGTCTGCTGCTCCGGCCTACAGGACAGTGAAGCTCGGACAGCACCTGACAGCAGCCCTGACGCCCTCTGCCCGCCACCCACCCCGCTGCCCTCCCACCTCTCTATGTCTGCAGGGCCAGTTGTCAGCCTTTGGGCGCTGCTCCAGTTCGGCGCGCTTCGGGACCACGCTTCTGCGCGCGACACGGAGGAGACGACACACTCGCCCCTCGGTAGCAATGGCAAGCACGCGGGCCAGGCAGCTGGCCCTGCAAGCGCAACTGTGCGCTGGTCCTTGTCCCTCTTCCAATTCTCCCGCCTTGTCCGCGGCGTGAGGCCGAGTCCTTAATGTTTAATGTCCACGAACTCAACGCCCTGGTGGTTGGTGGTTGAGTCTTGCACCAGGTCCTCTTTTCACACAATACTGTATAGTACGT
>Ga0315899_10009111_pt1 | contig 10646 bp, 10 predicted proteins | sample LakEriMetagenome_2_FD_203518 | JGI IMG/M metagenome (GOLD analysis project Ga0315899, IMG submission 203518) | Freshwater fungal communities from buoy surface, Lake Erie, Ohio, United States - Buoy 4 MA112 | ecosystem: Environmental > Aquatic > Freshwater > Lake | place: USA: Lake Erie, Ohio...
TTTGTCACGTTTGTTGAGTGCCAAATCGAACCTTCGACCTGCAGAATCTCTGAAAATATGGGGGGTGGGATTCGGAGCGAACTGGACTTTCGGGCGTTGACAGACCAAGGGAGTCTGGTAACCTTCCGGCTTACGCATTTTACGCAAAGCCCTTAATCGGCAAAGTCAACCAGCATGGTTAACCCTGGCTGACTAGGTCGCAAGGAGCGTCAGAATCGGTTCTGGCGTGAGTGGTCCATATTTTCAGGATGTACATCGTGGCGTTTGCGTGGATCCAATTCAATGTTCCCTCGGGAGGAAGTTAGAATGATTAAAGTACGATTGGCATCGTTGGCCATGGCAGCTGTTGCTATGTCAGGCTCGTTTGCAATGGCATCTTGTGGAGGTCGAGAAGGCCTTCTTTCGAAGCTGCACGCACGATCAGGTTGCGGAGCTCCAGCAGCTTGTGCACCTGAGTCCGCACCAGCACCATCCTGCGGCGGCCGCGTAGGCTTGCTCGCTAAGTTGCACGCTGCGAAGGCTGCCAAAGACAGCTGCGGTTGCCCAGCTCCAGCCTGTGAACCAGCTCCAGCCTGTGAACCAGCTCCAGCATGCGCACCAGCTCCGACCTGCGGCGGTCGAGTGGGTTTGTTCGCCAAGCTGAAGGCACGCAAGGCTTCGAGCTGCAGCGCTCCAGAGCCAACTTGCTGTCCAGCTCCAGCCCCAGCTCCTAGCTGCGGTTGCGACGCTGTAGCTATGGCTTCCGTTTCCTCCGGATGCAGCTCCTGTGGCAGCACTGTAGATTCCGGTGCCGTGATTTCCAGCGAAACAGCCGCACCAGCTCCTGCAGCGCCAGCAGCACCAGCCTCCGCAAGCGATGCGAAGCCGGCTGCTTAATTTTTTTAGCAGGCGAAAACTATTCTCAAAAGAGAACGTCAAAACCGGGGACATAATCCTCGGTTTTTTTTATTGGTTGTGAGTTACTTTCGAATGATTACACTCAGCGTAAATATCTACCGACCCCAGCGAGCGTCTCTTCCTTTATGGCTTCAACGGACAAACCGTCTCTACCAGCTTCCTCATCGACTCGGCTCACAAAAACCATCGTCAGCCTGTTGGTCGTTTCCCACTTTGTCGCTGTTCTCGTGACTTACTCCGCCAATTGGCGGCGCTCCAGTATTCAAGATGACATCCTAACTTTGGGGCAACCTTACCTGATCGGACTCAATTGGTACGTGGAAATGCTCCCGATCGAATGGAATAGAGCTGATTCTGCAGACCTGAAAACCCGGTTGTCGGTTCAAGAAAAGAACGATACCGAGAGATTGATTTTGTTGGATTCAAACGCCGACACGATGGATCGAGCCAAGAAACGCAATTTACTTCGATTGCTAGTGTCCATCCTTGAGGCAGGTGATGATGACGGGGCTGCGCTGCTATTGTCCTCGATGATCAAGCATGAGCAAGCATCCGCAACGCGAACCAAAAACCCAATTGTTTCTGTCCGTCTAGAAAAACTCTTGGATGCTAGAGATACGAATTACTCTGTGCTGTACGAAGCGACGGTAAAGCAATCCAGCGATGGTACGATTAAGTTTTTGCCGGTGCTCGAAGCACAAAGAACGGTGCCAGCCATACGACCAGAAACGAGTTCACCTGCTTCATGAAAACCATTCGAGAAATAGTCCACCAATGGAACGTTTTTTGGTTTTGCCCGATGGAACTGCGCGATGTCGCAGTCACAAGACTCTTCGTCAGTATTGCTGCGTTATCACTATTCTTGTTCTATTTTTTCATTTCCAACCCTTGGTTTGGTTCCAATGGCTGGTTTGACGTACCGGCTGGCTTACATTTCGTCGGTCAAGGGATCGAGGGGACGGGAGCGAGCTATCGTTGGTCGATTCTATACCAGTTTCCAAACAGCGGACCGGTCATCGCTGGTCTCGGAGCATTTGCCTGTCTACTTTCTGCCTCTGGAAGACTAGCTCCGCTGGGTTGTGGTATGGCTTGGGTTTGTACGGTCATGTTCCAACACCGAGCTCCATTGCTTGTAGGCATTTGCGAACCATTGATCGCCGCTTCTTTGTTCTATCTATGCCTGGCACCTTCTCATCGGATTGAGCAAGGAAACCAGTCGAAAGTTTCGGTTTTCGGAAATGTAGCGATCCGGCTTGTGCAGGTCCACTTTGCTTTATGGATACTATTCAGTTTGACAACCATGCTTTCGACAGAGGGGTGGTGGACTGGCGAATCGGTGCGTCGGTTATTGGCAGATAGCCAAGGCCTATTGCCTCGGACGTGGGCCGTTCCCCTCGTTGCCGAAGTCCTTGCTCACGGTACGATACTGTTGCAGTTTGGGATTTTGGCAAGTATCACGAATCCGACGATCCGATCTATCGGTGGTTGGCTTGTTCTCGCATTTGTCGCAGTCATGCTATTCATCATTTCCGACTGGCTTTACGCGATTGCCATTTTTGCAACAGCCTCCTCGATCTGGTCCCCTCCATTTTTTCGCAAAGCGATATCAACATCATGAGTCCATCGAGTCCACTTTTTTCCAGACGCTCCTTTGTAGCTGGGTCCGCAGTCGCTGCCGGTGCAGTCTTGACGGAATCAACAATCGCATGCGCCGACGAGCCGATAGATGCTGCGAAAAAGTCCATCAAGTTTTGTTTGAATACCAGCACGATCCATGGCGAGGTCATTCCGATTGTTGACCAAGTGACCATTGCGCAAAAAGCAGGGTACGATAGCATTGAGATATGGTTACGCGACGTCGACAAGTTTACGAAGAGCGGCGGAACACTTGCGGAGTTGAAAAAGAGAATTGAAGACGCCGGACTTTCGGTGGAAAGTGCCATCGCATTCGCGAATTGGATTGTCGATGACGAAACGAAACGAGCAAAAGGTTTGGAGCAGGCGAAGGCAGAGATGGAAACGGTTATTGCTCTTGGTGGCAAAAGAATCGCGGCACCGCCTGCAGGAGGGACCAATCTGCCCATCCTCAATCTCGATCGCGTTGCCGAGCGATATCGTGCGCTGCTCGAGTTGGGTGCAAGCGTCGGTTGCGTACCTCAGCTAGAGGTTTGGGGGTTCTCAAAAAATCTGTATCGACTTTCTGAAGTACTTTATGTGGCTGCCGCAACCATGCACCCTGATGCATGCATTTTGCCTGACATCTATCACCTCTACAAAGGTGGCTCGGACTTCAACGACCTGCACTTCCTATCGGGTCGAAAGATCCAAGTCTTTCACATGAACGATTATCCTGAAATTCCACGCGACAAAATTACCGACGCGGACCGAGTGTACCCTGGTGATGGAATCGCACCTGTCAAGAACATTCTAAAGACTGTCCTTGCAAGCGGATTCCGCGGGGTTCTCTCGTTAGAATTGTTCAATCGCAGCTATTGGGCACAAGACCCCAACGTCGTGGCAACGACAGGCCTCCAAAAAATGAAGGCGTCGCTCGCAAGTTAGACATCGTTGCAGAAATCCATTAGGATATTGTCCTCTCTCTTGAAGGTGGCACATGCCAATTTTCTTTGCATAACGGATTTTAACCAACCGAGGGCGATTCTTAGGATCATGCGATTTCCAATTAGATTCTTGTTGGCTTGCCTAATTACTCTTTTTGTAACGACCGGTACCCAGGCCCATTTTTTATGGCTTGTTCCAACGGACGAAAGTGGATCCAAAGTCAGCTTGTACTTCGCCGAGGGCCCAGAGCCGGGTACCCCTGCATTGCTGAAGAAACTGGCGAACGTAAAAGCGACGCCATTTCGAAGCAATAAACCATCCACTGCGGTTCCATTTGAATTCACAGAAAACGAAAGTGGTCTAACAGCCCATACGGAAGGTGCCACCGCTTGGACGCTTTCATACACGTACGGGACGCATGGACGAGAGGAAAAGAATTTAATCATCTATACCGCGGCGAGCATGGCATGCGTGCGTCCAGGGATGATGGATAATGATTGGATTCCGCTTCCACGCAAAGGATTCACAATCGAACCCGAGTTTAATGGAAAAGAACTTGCGATTCGTTTGTTCGTCGATGAAAAAGCATGTAGTGAATTCGAGTTTGAATTGCAGTCCTCGAACGATCAACGCACCATCAAGACGGATGCCGCGGGCCTAGTCAAAGTACAAAACATCAAGCCTGGAGTTTATGTGGTCCGGTGCCTGAAAACAGAAGACACCCCGGGCGAGTTTGAAGGTGTCTTTTACAAGGCGGTGAAGAAGTACACAACGATTAGCTTCATCGTTCCCGACCTCAAGCACGCATCGCTCGTTCCCACTATTGAAGGCAAGGAGATCGAACTACCAAAAGCAATCACGAGCTTCGGTGCGACTCGACTGGGGGAATCGATCTTTGTTTATGGAGGACACACGGGAGGGGCGCATTCTTACTCGAACGAAGAGCAGTTTAATGTTCTCGCAACTCTCAACGTTAACTCGCCATCAAAATGGGAAAGCATTGCTGAAGGACCTCGCGTTCAAGGCAATGCATTAGTAGCTGATTCTCAATCGGTCATACTGGTTGGTGGATTCACGGCCGTGAATGCAAAGGGAGAGAAAAGTCGATTGGTCTCGCAATCTTTGGTGCAACAATTTGATTTGAAATCCATGCAATGGAATGAGCTTCCGAGTTTGCCGGAACCTCGATCTTCTATGGATGCCATTTGCTTGAATGGATACCTCTACGTGATGGGAGGTTGGTCCATGACGGGCACCTCTGATGAAACAAAATGGCTAGATACAGTTTGGCGAATGTCGCTCGATAAAAAAGATGCTTGGGAAAAAATGGCTTCCACACCATTCTTGCGCCGAGCCATTGCTCTTGCTGCGCACCAAAAGAAAATCTATGTCATTGGCGGAATGAAAGATTCAGGCGAGCCCACGACCAACGTTGATTGTTTTGATCCCGCCACCAATTCCTGGACGTCAATAGCACCAATCGCTGGTGTTCCTCTTACCGGATTCGGAGCCGCAGCAGCCGAAGTCGATGGAAAGCTCATTGTCAGTACGGTGGACGGGGCGATACAGCAATTAGATGATTCCACCCAAACTTGGCGTATTGTTGGCCAAGTAGAAACGGGTCGATTCTTTCATCGCATTGTTCCAACAACCCACAATGAGTTTGCGATCATCGGCGGTGCGAATATGTCGGTGGGCAAATTCAAGGAAACAGAGTTTGTTAGATTGTCGCAATAAGCGATACTCCGAGAGCACCTACCTCGCATGACCTCGAGTGGCAACTTACCACTACTTTTGCACTTCGCGCAAGAAGCGGTCGGTGAATGCAGAAGCGGGAGATCCTTTTGTGCCGTCGATCATTTTCAAGCTTCCGAGTGTTTCGTAAAGTTGGGTCCAGCGATCCAGTGACATCTGCCCAACAATGGCTTGGGATTCGCCCTCGGGGATACATAGTTTTTTCATAGCTTCCACACCGAAGTCGAGCGCTGCTTTGTCTAGGCCTTGCTTGTTGTTCTTTAAGATAACAGCGTTGGTTGCATCTGGATTTTCTAGATACTTTCTCCAGCCCTCGATGCTCGCCTTGACCATTTTTTCACAGATCTCAGGTTTTGTTTTGACATATTTCTCCGTGGTAACCAACAAGCTTGCGTAAGGATTGTATCCAATCGAAGACAGCATTAACTCATTGACCTCGACTCCTTCTTTTCTAGCCATGAACGGTTCGCTAAAATTATAGCCTTGGCAGGCTACTCCCTTATCAGCGACCACTTGAGCGACGGACCCGAAGTAGGGCACTACCTCAACACCCTCTAGGATAAACCCTTTGCTTTTTAAGAATGGAACATAAGGGCGTGTCGCGTCGATCTGTAGTTTGACATTCTTGAGTTTCTCAAAGGAATCGATGCCAGAATCTTTGCGTGTCAAAATGCAACGAGGACCGTCTTGGATAGGGGCCATCAGTCCGACGAGATCCAAGTCCTGGTTTCGGGCGACGAGCACATCATCGGCATTCGCAACTCCGAATTGAATGCGTCCTAGGATTAACTCTTGAGGGACAACAATCGTCTTTCCGCCGGGTCGAATCTCTACATCGAGACCGTACTGTTCGAAGATACCGAGCACCTGAGCCGCGTAAAAGCCACCATGCTCCGCCTCTGGATACCAGTTCAGCAACAATGTTACTTTGGTCAGTTGTCCTGGACCGCCTTTGCCAAGAATTTTTTTCGCCGCATCACTTTGTTCAATACTCATGCTTTGCGTTGCTTTCGAGTTGGCTTGCCTCGAAGGTTGCGGCGCATCACAACCGGCTACAAAGCTAAAGCAAGCAAGGAATGAAACCGACCATAGGAGCCTCGACATGCAATTTGTCCTCAAAAACGAGTACTTCGAAAAAGCGATCTATACCAGTTTAGTTGGCTGACAACCGATCAACGGGAACTAAAACGCATCATGTATTCCTGGCGTTTTCCATTTTCGTTCTTGGCAACGCGCAAAAAGATCTGATTGCCGCAGATCGCAGGACTGGCGAACGACTCGTCACCGATCTGGTTTTTTGACAATTCGACATACTTCTCTGGGTTTGCCTCGAAGACCCATAGCTGCCCTGCCTCGTTCGCCCAATAGATTTTGTTTCCTGCCAAAACCCCGGAAGCGCTCACTGGGCCGGCAAGTCGTTGCTTCCATTTCTCTTGACCTGTTCTGCCATCCCAGCAATACAACACTCCGGAGTCGGTCAGTGAATAGAGGTGCCCCGATGTTGCAACCATCGATTGTTCATATGCCTTTTGTTTGTTCTGCCAAAGGGCCTTGCCGGTGGCAATCTCCAGTGCAATTGTCTCGGCCTTTGGATATCCTCCGCTAGCAAACACGATTCCATCGTCCCAAACCATGGTCCCGCAGGTCGCCATGGTAGTCCCCGGGGTCGACCATAGAAGCTTTCCATTCCTCGGATCGTAGGCATTGACCGTATCGACTCCGCTGAGCAACAAGTAGTCTTGCCCTTTGTAGCTGGTCACCACTGGTGACGAAAAAGAGATAGACTCCTTGCGCTTTGTATTCCAGGCTTCTTTGCCGCTCGCACGATCTAGGGCGACGATTGCCGACGGACCATCGTATTCCATTACAAAGATGACGTTCCCTCCATACAACGTCGGTGAGGGAGCATAGCCGTATTCATACATCTTTGGGTTAAAGTCTCCAAGCTTGCTGGTCCACACTTGTTCGCCGTTCAAATTCAGAGCCACCCCCCAAACTGCTAGGTGATGGAATACGGACACATACAAACGTTCGCCATCGCAAGCGATCGAAGGTGAAGCTTCGGTATTTTTCGGATGGTTCTTTTTTGGAAACCCACCTTCATTGATCACGCGCTCCCAAATCGTTTTCCCTGTATCTCGGTCGAGTGCGACAATAGCGTGTTTTTGCGATTTTTCCTCTGCGGTCAGAAGGTATACTCGCTTTCCGACGACGGTCGGTGAGCCATGCCCTCGACCTGGAATAGGGACCGACCAATCGAGGTTCGTGTTCGGATCCAGTTGATCAGGGACTTTCGTTGAAGTGGAATGCCCATCGCGTGTCGCACCTCGCCACCACGGCCAATCTTGATTTGCATCGATCTTGGGAAAGTTCTCAACACCTACTTGTGCCTCAACCTGTCCAAGGAACGCTAAGCTCCAAGCTACCGGTACAACGGTGACTAGAACCAATAGCCAACGATTCCAGTTATCAATCATCACGATATAAATCTCCTAAGATGGCTTGGGAAAATACCAAGCGCTCGGATGTTGTTGCATGCCAATGTGTGGATAATACTCGACGGCCTTTGGTGCCGATAGCAGAATAAGCATGGTCTGCTTGCCTGCAACTTCATGAGTGCGCCGAATCAACTCTTTTCCTATCCCCCGCCGTTGATAGTCTACGTCCACGGCCAGATCGGAAAGGTATGTACAATAGTGAAAATCGGAAAGAGCTCGGGCAACACCAACCAAATGACCGTCCTTCCACCGCGCGGTTAGCAGAACACTTGCATTCTGCAACATTCCACGAATCGTTTCCGGACTCTCAATAGGACGCCGCTCCGCGAGTGTGGACCTAACGAGGCAATCGATAAATTCTTCGGAGGAGAGATTAGGCTCGAGAGAATAGTGAACCCCCCCAGCGGACTGCTCTCCCGACTCCACGCGGTTCGGAGTATTCACAGGCGAGAAACCGGACTCTGGCGATAGAAGGTTCGGCTGATTCAATTCGTGGAAACTATCCTTCCGAGGGTTCAGGAACTTCTTGACTTCGAACCTTGATCATTGTGACCGAATTTCCCGAATCGTTAAAATTCGCCTCTGTCATCAATTCACGCATCAGCATGACTCCTCGGCCCCGCGGCTGATCCAGTCGTTCTTCTTCGGTTGGGTCGGCAACATTTCGGTGATCGAAACCTGCCCCTTGGTCGGAGATCTGCATGGTGGTTCGTTCCGCATCGACATGGAAAACGATGTGGACAGATTTCGAGACATCCCGTTTATTTCCGTGTTCGATTGCGTTGACGACCGCTTCCTCAATCGCCATTTGAATACGGAACATATCGCTTCCAGGCCATGCTGCGGCCTCCAACGCTCGCATCAGTTCGTCAATCGTGGCGTGAGCAACATCCAAATCGCTTGGTATCGTTTTGTTATAGCTCCAGCCTTTTTCAACTGTTGGCATAATGCCTCCTGCGAATCAAAACAATGAAATCAGTGTGTGGTTTCTAAAGTTTGAACGCTTCAATGGCTTCGGCTTCGGTTTTTCGAATATCAAAGATTCTATCCAGTTTTGTGATCGTGAAGACTTCCTTGATTTCAGCCTTGAGGCAACAAAGCTTAAGTCGGCCTGCAGCCCCTTTGACTTTGGTATTGAGAGATATCAATTTATTGAGGGCTGCACTGGACATGAAATCTACTCCGTCAAAGTTGAGAAGAATCATGTTTCGCTTCTCGACCGTTACCAACGCATTCAGTTCCTCACCTAGCGCTTCAATGCTACCGGAGTCTACAATCTTTTTATCGACGAAGCGAACCACAGTAATTCCACCTGTTTCGGTGATGTTGATTCGGCGCTGAGTTCCCATAGCAATGACCTGTCAAGTGTAAGAAAAAAACACATCTAGCCTTAGATTAAACGAAGCATTCGACGATCGCAATAAACCCAAGGCTGCCAATGTGCAATTTTTATGGTGTAAATTCTTTATCAGACACCAAACGGAGAATTCGGTCGTTGTAGCTGTCTGTAATGTAGAGTTCGCCGGTTGTCGGATGAAAAGCGACTCCGTGAGGACGCGCCAGTTGGCATTCCCAGGACGATTTCCCAATTCCAGACGCACCTTTTTCTCCCGTCCCCGCGATTCGCTCGATAACGCCAGTGGCAGGATCGTAGCGCCGCACCAAATGATTCTCCGCATCTGCAATCACGACTCGATTCCATGTGTCGATTGCTAAATGCTTTGGTCCATTCATCGTTGCAGCCAACGCTGGGCCTCCGTCACCACTGTTTCCCTTCTTGCCTAAAGCGTTAACCACCGTACGAATTTTGCCTGTAGGTTCAACCACCCGAAGCGCATGACCATTCCGCTCAAGAATATACACATTGCCTAACCGATCAGGGGCAGCGGCACGCGGATCCACGAGAGGAGAAGCAACAGCCATGGCGCCATCTTTTGGAACGCCCTTTTCTCCATTGCCGGCGACATTTCGAATCGTATGTGTTTCTAGATCTACGGCGAAAACTCGCAGCAAATCGGCAACGAAGACCTCCCTCCCGTCAAAACTGACGGTAACGCAATAAGGTCCAGATTTCTTCGCGGACTCCAGGCTGACTTCGTAACCTGCCAAACTGCTGACGAGATTTCGAATCGGATCAAATTGCCTGATTCTCCCATTCCAAGTGTCGGCAATGAGAATCATGCCTTGGGGATGCATCGCAATATTGTGAGGACCATTGAATTGCGCTGACAATCCATTGCCATGGTCGCCGGAAAAACCTGCTTTATTTTGACCTGCCATGTGCTGCAAGTTTCCGTTCGAATCGATTTTTAACAGTCGATTCCCGGATGCCATTTCTACGATCCAGAGCGATCCCTCCCCATCAAAACTCGTTCCAAATGGCTCCCTGAGGCGGGATTGTGCGGCTGGTATATTGACTTGATCACGCTCCCCCCCTGCGACCAACTGTACTCGGTAACGCTCTTTTGTCGTACCATGCCTTCGAAGTACCCGGATTCGATGCGATTCGCTATCCCCGATAAAAACAGAACCATCGGCGTCTACGAAGATCCCATGCGGGCGAGCCAATCGACAATCAAGTGGGTCGCCGTCTGGGCCATCCCCCTTCTCACCGGTTCCCGCCATCCGTTCCAACATCCCTGTGCCAGAACGGTATCTCCATATAGTACTGCTTTCGGAATCGACTAGCCAAGCGTTACCCTCCTTATCCACGGCCACACCTTTCGGGCCGTTGAGTGTCAACTGTTTGGCCGGACCATTCTTGCTGGAAAAGCCTTTCCCACCCGTTCCTGCTAAGTGAGAGATATACTGATTCTTCATGTTAAAGCGAAACAACTGATTGCCTTCGCGTGTCGCGAGCCAGAGATTTCCATCGCGATCAAAGTCCATGGATCGAGGGCCTTTGAGAGGTGTACCGGCGATAGCCGATCCATC
>Ga0315899_10009112_pt1 | contig 10646 bp, 16 predicted proteins | sample LakEriMetagenome_2_FD_203518 | JGI IMG/M metagenome (GOLD analysis project Ga0315899, IMG submission 203518) | Freshwater fungal communities from buoy surface, Lake Erie, Ohio, United States - Buoy 4 MA112 | ecosystem: Environmental > Aquatic > Freshwater > Lake | place: USA: Lake Erie, Ohio...
CTCTACTATATACTATTATATACATATACATATACATATATATATATATATATATATATATATATAATAATAATAATAATAATAATAATAATAATAAGATACGGCGGGCGAGCACGCCCAAAGACCGCCGGTGCGCAATATTCCACCGGGTAAGATCCCGGGCCAAAGATTCCCCACTCTCTTGTGTGTTCGAGTTTTGAAGATTCGTCACTTCGGGCGCGAGGAGCACATCGAATCTGTACTGTACTACAGCAAGAATACTGGAATATTAACTTTGTTGACGATTCAGCTTGATCGTGACCGTGTGAAATGGTACACTGGCCTTACAACAGTCTTCCGTTTCCGAGTTCGGGGCATTCCTATCCCTCCTCGTTCTCTATCACTTTTTCCTCCAGCTCCTGCTTCTTGCGCTCCAAGGCTTTCACCTTTTCCTGGTGCGGTGCATGGCCTCTTTGTGAGACCATACTTTCATGTTCGCGCGCGTGCATAAATTGAGCATTTGCCATGCATCAAAATCGAGGCGGCACGTGGGGAACGCGAGAGCAAAGAGAGCCCGCTTGAATTGCTACCGGATTGGAAATCAAAGACAGCACCTGCATCTTTGCCCAATCAGCCTGATATTTCTTCGCAAGCTCTCGTGCCGACCGCATTTCCTGTACCAGCGTCCTGGGCTGTGCGGCGCCGTGCGCTGTACTTGGACGTTGACCTTTATTTTGACGTTGATCAGGCCCATTCTCACCTCCGTCAGATGCTGCGAACCCCATTGAAGTTGCAGGTCGTGCACTTGCGCCGGCGTACGTGATCGACGCCGAGGTAGGCCGCTTGTTCCATTTGGTGTCGGTGCTCTGAAAGCGGCATAGAAGAGGAGGATGTCAGTGCAGTTTGACGTGAGCCAGGCAAACAGGATCCCTTGAATCCGCTCAGAGTTGTGCCACGCTTTTGAGTCAGGATACGCATCACACCTGCGCGCCCCTAGATCGCCGGGCTAAAACACGGGGTGTTAGCTGACAGACCTGCAAGTATGCAATCCGCTTCGCGTCAGAGGCCACGCGAAGGTCCTCTTCGACAGAAATAGCCTCGTCACCCTGGAACCCGCCACCAAGGAATCGATTCGGTCAACCGTCCGAGTGTTAGAGTTAGAGGGCACCACATTACAAGCATGTACAGATAAGCATCGAATCCTTAAAAAAAGCAACGCCAGGGGAGAATGTTCTACTATCCGTCTCAAAGTCTGGTAGCCAAGTGTGATTGTCCGCGGCGTGTGTCATACGGTGCCAGACTGTGTTATCTGTACGTCTAGCATGATACCAGTGCCATAACTCAGAGGGGGTTGGGAATTTTTTGGGTTGGTTTTGGTGGGAGGATTTGAAAACATTGCACGGAACTGGCAGAAGAGAAACGCTCTCACGTTGTCGCGCTTGTCGATTTTGTCCTTCAGGAGGTCGACCATAAATTGTGCTGGATCCTCCAGGCTTTTCAGCCGGTCCTCTGGAATGGGCCGCACAGACAAGTCACGTGGCGTAGCAGTCAACGGATGCATTCCGCGCGCTAATTTGGGCGACAGCACTGCAAGGACGGCCGCGTGCTGCTGAACGGGGCGGGCGGCGCGTGAGACCGTCGCCCTCGTGACGAGCCGTCGACACAGCTATGAGATACTCGGTGGTTAGGAGCTGCAGCACGTCGCGGTAGTTGATCGCGTTCCTGCGCGCGCGCGCACGGCGCCAGCGAAGCCGGGTGAGGAGGGACGAGGCCCGTACGGTGGTGTCTTTGCGCGCCCGCCGCGACGCATGCCGCGGGCCGGCGGCGCCTGTGCCGGTTCACGCTCCGTGTCGCACATGCGGGCGTGGTGCACGGGCGTCCGGGGAAAATCGCCCCGCTGGCTGCATGGGAAATGAGATTCCCGCGCGCACTCACAGGTACGTCGCGGTCCGCTCGTTGAGGACTTCCCCAATGTTTTTCAGGTAGTTCGTCCCCATCCTTGCGCGCACGCGGGCAGGCCGGACTTCTCGTATGCACGGCGACGAAGCGCCGCCGTTGGTCTGCACACGACGAGATAACTGCACGAACAAATGCTTTTCAAACAAGAAGTTCGAGTATACGAGGACCAGGGACACTTCTGCCAGCCGCCGCCGCCGCCGCTGCCTCGCGTGTCACGGGCGCGGCAACACCACAGACGGGCGAAACCAAGATGTATGCCGCGCCGGATGCGATGTGCGCGGCAGCGCCGTCAGTGCTGCGCATGTGACCGGCAGGCCGGATTCAGGCACTGGCAAGAAGAAGTGGCCCCGGTGGAATACGGGGCACGTCAAGGATGTCAGCGTATCGCGAAGGCTCTGGTGTCCGCTCCCAGTACATGTGAGTCGCTCGTTGACGTGTCTTGTGTCGTGTGCAATTCTGTGCGGTCGCGGCGCTCCTCTGCACCATCCTGACCGTGTGCAGGAGCGCGGCGAACAGCCATGCAGGGGGCCAGCAGGGGCCGGCGTACGGCAAAGCTGTGGGCGGGTATGAAACTGGGCTCGTTGGAGGTGGGCTGGTTGGAGCAGCGGCTCACTATCCGAGTTTTTCGCTGAAATCTGAGGTCGACTACCGGCCCAGTGAGGGCCAGGATGCCAAGGTACAGAGCGCGCAGAGGACACCACGGGCGAGGAGTGGGATGAACGACGGCAATGCAAAACTTACCGGGCCGGCTGTTGACCGTGCCGCCTACGGCATTCCTGCGAGGGTGTCGGAAGCGTCAATGAAGGTGCCGTCGAGAGAGGTGCCTGGGAGCTCCACGCATGACCGATCTCACGATCGCTTCTACGGACACGCGGCTCTGCGACGGACGGATGATGGAGGTAACCTTGCATCGAACAGGGATAGAGAGGTCAGCTACATCGACAGACGGGTGCGTGGGAACAAAAAAACAAAGCCATGTTTCTTCCGTTGCCCGTGTACCGTGTCACGATTGTGAAAGGCTGCCATGACATCGGCTGTGAATTTCACTGAAGTCGTTGATCTGCGCACAGGTTTTGCAACCAGCAATGTCCTACGGGGACGGAAAGTCACATCAACCAGCACAGAGGAGAATCTTCACACATGAGGAAGCAGAACGTCTGAGGCAGCAGAAGGGGCAACGGCGGCAGTCTCAGGTTTTAGATGCTGAGATGAAGATCGCGTCGATTCATTCGCGCATGGCCGCCCTGGTGAAATCCCGATCGCCTTTGCCTATTTTGTCTCCATCGCCAAAATCATCACCTGTGGCATAACAACTGTCTCGGTGTTCTCTAGGGACTTGATCGTGACTTCTATGCTTATCTATGCGCTCAGGAAAGGTCTATTTTCAGCCAAGGGGAGAGCAATGAACCATCTGCCCAGCAGAGAGCGGAAGACCAAGCAAGCGGGCGAGTACCCGGAAGACAACTGCCGATGGCGACGAAGGGGCTTCCGCCGATACCGACAGGGGAAGTGCACTCAGAACAACGAGCCATTATCATTCAGCGGCCAGGCTGGAAAGCTGCTCCCATTTCGACCGAAGCAGCCGAACATGATGCTCAAAAGGGGCACGTGAATACCCTTTCTAATGGACCGACGCCGAAGTATGCCATTGCATCATCCATGTGCCACCATGTGTTTTCGCAATTATCCCTTCAGTATCGACCATTTGCTCGTCGCAGTGCGCATGCTGCTCCCCAATTTCCCTGCTGACATACGAATTTCCACGAGTTTGCGTGGCCCACTGTTTCAGTGCTCTCATCAACACTTGCTTGTGCACCTGCAGATCGACTGATGCTGCCGAGCGGTCTCCGTTGTCCATCACCGACTCAGTCGACCTGGTAAGAAAGAACACAGATCTGAGAATCAGGGATACACAGACAAGTACAGCACATTTGAGAAAGGAAGGTTTGAAAACTATTTCCGACGATGTGTGTTCGGCTTTTTATTTTTGGGGGGCTGGTGAATGAGCACAGGACCTGATGAACGTGCTGAGTGACAACCGGCGAGAATTAAGCAGCTCGCATAAGGCAAACGGCATTCCTGCTCAAACGACAAAATCAGGTCAGTTGCATATCTTAATTCCCAACCATTTCACATTTCCTCCTATTTTGCAAATGGGCGCAGCATTCCGCATCCATCCCCTGTCCATCAAGGCGCGTGAAAGCGGAGATGCACTTGGGCTTGCAAGCAATGTTCGCCCTGAAGTCACTTTACGAGCAGACGAGCGGGCTGGCCAAAAAGTCATCGATCAACATTCAAACGGCTGACTTGGGTTGCATGCTGCTCTTTGTGTCTTGTTTTCTGCCCCTCTTGTCCTCGGTTGCCCCGCGGCCATCGCGCGAAACCATCCCACGGTGCTCTCCCCGCCTCCCCACGTCGTCTGCGCCCCGGCTGCTTTCCCTACGCACCTCTCCCGCGTACAGCCCTCGTCGTCGGCCACACAGCACGCCATTCCGCTCCCACCACCAACCTGGCGGCGGCGGAGGCCGTGAGGGAGCCCCAGCAGGCCATGCCGGCCGCCCCGGAGGAGCAAGCTGCGGTGCAGCGCGCCGCCATGGCGGCCGAGAAGCAGATGGCCGATTTCGACAAAAGTTTGCAGGTGTTTCCCCCATCTGGTCTCTGCTGTTTCCCTCATTTGTATTGGTGTGAGATTCAATGATTTCACGGACTGTAGAAGGCAAAAAAACAAGACAACGATGAAATTTGGCAGGAGCTGCGAGACCGTGCCGAAGCCAGGGACAGATTTGCTCAAAGCTTGTCCCAAAAAAACGCATTGCGCCGATCCCAACAAGGTAATTGAGGAATGTGCTGTTCTCAAGGGTCATCACTGACGTGTGTAAATTAGATCTGTGCTTGGCCCTGACCGAACGGCTGGAATTTAATCAAGCAGATGCCGAGAACAGTAGTGGAACCTCTGCAGGACTGTCCCATCGTGCGCGCGAACTGAAGGAGCAACGAACAGCCCGGGGTATTGGAGGCAATGTGTCGAGTGCCGAAGACTCTAATGCAAATGCAGAGGTGCCTTTGGTTCTGAACAGGAGAGCAGCTCAGCGATCTGCAGCACCGCCAGTGACGCCACAGCTTACAGCCTCAACTCCCAGCCACAGCTACTGGGCCTCACCTTATGCATCAGATGGGCGCGAAAATGCAAGCGCAGGGGAGTCTGGCGTCGTGTTCTCGGCATCCTATCGTAGAGGTGAAATGAAATCTCAGAGCGCTAATCATTCCGGCAGTGAACGTAACACCCTTGAATTTGATACAAGGAATCGACAAGGGAGAGGAGCTCACATTAAGTTGGACGAGAGTACACCGGTAATCAGTGCGTCTGCCTTCCAGGGATACACAAATAGGACCGAGGCCCTGCCTCCAGGATGGGAGCTCAAAATTGATCTGCCCTCTGGCCGCAAGTTCTATGTCAACCACCAACAGAAATCTATTTCTTGGGATCGTCCCCGAGTGTCGCACGGTAAGAATGATTCGACCCAAGGGACATCCAGGTATTGTTCATTTTGTTCTTTTGAATGATGATTTGAACTCATCGAATTCATAGCTGCAATTCAGCATCACTGCAATTGCTAACAATCCGAAATCGCGAATCTCGTTTCCATTTCAACAGGTCCTTGTCGGGGTCAATGAATGGCACGCAGTCACCGCAGACGAGTTTAGTTTCATCTGCTCCTCTTCGATCCGGATCCTCGATCCAACACAGCTTGGCCAAGATGAGCTCTCCTCCTGCGCTCCTGAGCCGTGAATCGCGTGGCATGATGTCCACGGAAGATGTGGGACACAGAATGGCACCGCGGCATATTAGTGCTGATCGCATGGGGGGCTCACTTGATGGTGCTTATTTTGAGAGCGAGGAGAAGCGGAGGGCAGAAATGGAGGTTGATAGGCGCCGCGCAGCCCAACAAAAATCGGGCGCTCAATATGACGAAGCCCTGAGAGTTTCCTCTGCCGCCCCCAAAAGGTTTGCTCGTTTGCTCGCCCTCATTGCATCCTGTGACGTTCATATGCGGAAGTGACAAGAACTCCAAAAATCATCAGGTGGACCGCATCAGAGTTCCTCAAACATCTAGAAGATCTTGACGCCTCCCGCTTTGAGGAGACTCCTGTATTGGCCGACAGTTCGTCCTCGTCCCTTGCGCAGCATGAGCTGCTACGCACAAGTCTGGATTCAACGCGTCTTGCTGCCCTAGAGGTTAGGGCTTTTGCAGATGCTTTCTCTCGCTCAGAGATGGGTTCATGTATGTAAGTCTTTCGCTGAGATAACCGTTTTTTTGTGTTCTATCAGAGAGAAAGAATGGAGGAGGACGCACGATTGCAGTCTGCTTTCTCAAATAGGTGCATGCAGCCGGCACGAGATCCATATTCGCTCAGGATGCATTCCAATTATAAGCCCGGTGCTCAAACTCTCAACCTGCTGGTGATGTTTGTGGAATACTTGTGTGGCAAGCATATGAAAACGAGTTCAGCATTTGTGCCTCTCGTGTGCGCACGCGTGCTTGCAGCTATACGCTGATATGTGTATCGTTTGTGCCTGTGTGTCGACTAGGTGTCTGCCAAAGAAAAACTCCAGAGCTATGTCTTCAGCAAGGTTGATGATGATGACGTGTCGTTTGATGACTCGTCGCCCATCAAAGATGCTGATAAGGCTTCTGACGATTTGAATTACGAGAGATGGTAAGCGGCTTTGCATAGAGATCGGATCCGCATTCGGCTTGATTCGTTGTCAAATTATGTGATTGTCAGACGTGTACATCTACTAAACAACGGCGCACAGCTGTGATCTATCTGCAACTCCTAATGCTTCTACAATTTCACCACCCTTCGCTCAGGTGTGCTGAGAGCCTGAAAGATCTACATAGCGACAATGAGGATGACGACAGTCAGGGTGAACATACGATTGACGCCGGTATCTTGAGTTGCCCTTTGCCATTTCAAACGCCCATGCCGTTAAATTATCGACGCATGTCTGCCGTTTTCCAAGGGCCTGCTACTTGCTTCGCATGTCTTTATTCCTTGCGATTCTGTCCTGACGAGGCTGATCACGTGTCCGGTGGAATAATAACCAAAGGGAACACTGTCTCAGATGCTATTCGTCGTGATAGGGGCATTGACAGCTCTTGGATGCGATCTTCGATGACAGAAGATGGTGCAAATTGCTTTCAGTATCAGCAACTGTGCGTTGTCCCTGGATTGCTTGAATCCCGCCCTGCCAGCGCCCTTTCTGACTTTTGGCGTTGGATGGCACAGATTCTGCGGCTTTGCAGGCCTGGCAAGTGTGAAACCAGAGGCGCGCTCTGAAACTGGCAGCAACAGTTTTCACAAAGCCGTGCAGGGAGCTGGACAGGTGGCTGAATCTCTTGGTGTGGAATCAAGATTTTCCGTTGGCTAAAGCTTTCCGGCATAGCGCCTACCGGAATCGGTGCGTTGATCACACACGAAGTAATGCATCGTCTTGCAGTGCGGGCGAGAGCAAGTTTATCAGGCTTTACGGGCGTAGCTGCAAATATCTTAAATTTCTCGGCAGCAATTTCGAGTCGCATGGCTGCTCCTCGGCCACTGTGCATTCGAAAAAGACATGACTCGGAGATTAGGATTTGCCGAAATTTAGTCAACGAGGACACTAGTCCACGAAAACCTACAACAAATTCACGCACACGCACGGCGCACTGGACTATTCCTGTACATCTCAGCGTCTATCGCGATCGCGATCCCGGTCCTTTGATCGGGCCCGTTCCCGATCCCTGTCCCTAGACCGGTCTCGTTTGCGCTCAGGGCTTCTGTCCCGCTTGTGATCCGGGCTTCTGTCCCCCGCCCTGTCTCGGTCTCTGGACCTGGTTGCACAAACACAAAAGAGGCATTCACAAACACGAAAGAGGCATCTACCGCACGTGCATCAGGCATGTTCCAGTCCCCGTAGCTTAGATCGAGAGGGGGCAGAGCAGACCTATCGCGGCGATGGCGGTCCCTCTCGCGGCTAGTGGAACGATCACGCTTCTCGGTTGCCCGATCCCCCCTGTTGTGCCCGCTCCCGTCTCGGGCATCAGGGTTAACACCATCGCGATGACGGGGTCCAGGTCCGGTGTCGCGGGCCGACTCCTCTGCTTTGACCCGCTGCTCTGTCTTCCAAGCAGGCACCACGGCGCCCATGCCGCGTCCTCCGGGACCAAGCCCGCTGCTACCTTGCACGTCGAACCTACCGCCCCTTCCAGCGCCACGTCCAGCACCCTCTTTGCGGTCGCGGAACCCGCCCAATTTAGACTCAACACTGGCCGAGTACTCCTTGGAATGTCCGGGTGTACCAGCCCACTTGTTCGTCACCTCACGCTGATAGTCGTTGCCACCGACAACCTGGGACGAAGGCCCACTGAGACTGAGGGCGCCGCTGCTCTTCATATCCCGCGCCATCTCGCGACGTTTGTTGATTTGATTTTCCCTGCGCTGCAGATTGAATTGCCGCCACTGTTTGTGAGCGCTCTGGCTAAAGTCGACTTTGATGCGTCTGTCGTCAATGATGACATTATTCATCTTTTCGTATGCGGCCTCTGCCGCCTCCTGCGTCTCGAATTCAATGAAGGCATAGTTGAGCGAGTCGCCCGTTTTGTGGTCTGGCACAACAAAAAAATCTCAAAAGTTAGTATATAGTGAGTTTTGCACGGAGGACATGGACGGGGGCACTGACTTCTGAGAATTTGTCACCGCGGATGATGTTGGAGGTGCATGCTCCGAAACGACCGAAAATAATATCAAGGTCTGCATCCTGGGTGCCAGGTGATGTGTGTTGTATATATGGATATAAGTATGTATGTATATCATATATCAATATAATTATGTATGGATAAACGTACATATGTATGCAGTATGTATTTATGTATGAAGTATATATCTGTGTATGCATTTGTTTACATGCATGCATGTATGTGTTTAAATGTATGTATACGTATATGTATGTATAGATGTACGTATCCAAGATGTTGCATGGATGCAAAATTTATACATTTATATCTGTACATATGTATGCATGTATTATGTATGTATGCATGTATTATGTATGTATGCATATATGTATGTGTATGTATGTATTGTACATATGTATTTATGCATGTATTATGTATGTATGCATATATGTATGTGTATGTATGCGTGTATATATGCGTGTATGTATGCGTGCATGCATGCATGCATGACGTATTTATGCATTTAATATGTATGTACGATAGCCCCAAAACCTTAAAACCCTAAATTCTAAACCCTGAGGCCTACACCCTACACCCTACACCACACCCCAAACCGTGCCTCAATCATCACCTGCGTGAGAGGATTAAGCTTCGCAACGAAGATGACGTTCTCCGCCGGCTTCATATCAGCATCAGGAATATCGCCAATCATTTCAAGCACCGTAGCCCGGGACTTTGCTTCGGATGCTCGTGTCGCACGTTCGGCCTCGGCCAATGTCATATCGTCCTCCTCCACTATTTCATCGTCTGCCTCCGGCCTGTCGTCGCGTGCCGGTTCGGGCGAAGCAGGCTCGGCCTCCTCCTCAGCCTCGCCCTCCTTTTTCACGCGCGGGAGGTCGTCAAAGGGATCGTCGAGGACATGGGAGTGTTTGATGCGGATGTTGCGGTACGGGCGGTTCTGCTTGTCGCAATACGCTGCGTTGATGCGCTCCAGCACGTCCTCTCCCTCTGCAATTTCGCCGAAGATCGTGTACTTGCCGTCGAGGAAGTCGAGGTCGCCTCGCAGTGTGATAAAAAATTGCGAGCCGTTTGTATCTGGTCCCTTGTTCACCATCACAAGGGTGCCAATGTTCTTGTGCTTGACGTGGTCGTGGATCTCGTCCTCGAAGAAGCGGAACTCGGGGCCCTGCAAGAGCCCGAAAATCGACTCACCGCCCTGCCCCGTATTGGTCGGGTCGCCCGATTGCGCGATGAAGTCCTTCTCGACCGAGTGGAACAGGCAGTTGTTGTAGTACTTGCGCTTGCACAGCTTCAGGAAGTTTAGACACGTCTACCAGCACACTCAAGCACCCACAAGTCATTCCCGAGAGCGCTTGTCGGCGGCCGCTCAAGCGCGCGCACACACACACACCAAGACTACCAGCAGCGCATGCGACTGAGTCGCCCACATGCGCCCGCCCCGACCACCGCCACGCTGACTCTTGCGCGCGCCCGACAGATCTGACTACACATGCACGACAAACGCGTGAACACAAGGCGGCGGCTCAGCGCCCGGCATCGAGCGAGGCCGCCGGGGACCGGAAGAGGGCGCGGGAGCAGAAGCGGAACCTTCGGGCACAGGTCGGTGTGAAGGTCAAAGACCATATCGCCCAGCGATGTCTCTAGCATCACCGCCATCCGAGACGCGGGTATCCGGTTTTCGACCCCAGCGCACCTCTTTCTGTTTTGTACCGTACAATACTGTCCCAGAGCATATTAGCCCTTAAGCGCCCTTCCATCGGAAAGCCTTTCCTTCAAACATGCCGCGCCCCTGCAGGATGCGGGGGTTACAGCTCGTCGACCGTTGGAGGTCACGGCCTCGCGAGGTGTTTGCCGGCTTACCCAAGTGCGTCGAGGGCGCGGGGCAAAAAGAGGTGAGCTGCGCGGGGCTGCGCGGGCCGGCCACAGCCGCGCGAGCTGCGCAGGGGGGGGTTGGCGGCGCAAGGCTTA
>Ga0315899_10009113_pt1 | contig 10646 bp, 4 predicted proteins | sample LakEriMetagenome_2_FD_203518 | JGI IMG/M metagenome (GOLD analysis project Ga0315899, IMG submission 203518) | Freshwater fungal communities from buoy surface, Lake Erie, Ohio, United States - Buoy 4 MA112 | ecosystem: Environmental > Aquatic > Freshwater > Lake | place: USA: Lake Erie, Ohio...
TAACAGGCCCTGATACCCAGTCATCGCCCAGGTTCAGCGTATCATTACCACCGCCGCCAATCAGCGTCACGTTGCCCGCGAAGCCGGACACGCCCTGCACCCAGTCAAACCGGTCGTTGCCGGCGCCGAAATCCAGCAAGTCATTGCCGCCGCCGCCCGACATGCTGTCAGCGCCATCACCACCGATCAGCGTATTCGCGCCGGTATTGCCGATCAGCGTATCGTTGGAGTTGCTGCCGATGACGCCTTCGAAATTGCTGAGGCCATCCCCCGTAGCACCGCCACCCGGATTGCCGCCGCCGCTGGCATTGAGCTGAACATCAACACCTGATGCCGCATCGGCGTAGCTAACGAAGTCACTGCCATCACCGCCCGACAGTGAGTCATTGCCAACGCCACCATCGAGCGTGTCATTGCCATCGCCGCCATTCAGCGTTTCCGCATCGGCAGCACCGAACAGGCTGTCATTATCGGCGTCGCCGTTCAGTTCCTGCTGCTCGCCGCCGCCCGCAATCAGCGTGTCATCGCCTGCATCGCCATAAAGCACTTGCCGCGCAGCGCTGCTGCCAAATATCTGGTCATTGCCTGCATCGCCGTCGAGAAGCTGGCCCTCTCCGCTTCCGGCGCGGATCGTATCCGCCCCATCGTCGCCCCAAAGCTGCAGATCATTGGCGGAACCACCAGCAAGGCTATCGTCGCCGCCGTTGCCGTAAAGCGCGAAGGCATCGTTATTGGCGCCGGCAATTAGCGTATCGCTGGAATTGCTGCCCTGAACAACTTCAATGCTGGTCAGATTGTCAGTGCCATCCGCGCCTGCACTACTGCCCGCGCCAAGGTCTACCGTAACGCTGCCTGCGGCATTGGCGTAGTTGGCCCAATCCCTGCCATCGCCACCGATCAGCGTGTCATTGCCAAGCCCGCCGCCGAGCGTGTCATTGCCATCGCCGCCATCTAGAATGTCATTGCCGTCACCGCCAACCAGACTATCATCGCCATCCCCGGCAAGGATGGTATTTTCACCATCATCACCCGCCAGCGTATCGTCGTGGATTGAACCGATCAGCCCTTCGATGCCGACCAGACCATCGTCACCCGCGCCACCTGAGGCGTAGCCATTGCCGCCGCCGCTGAGCCGCACATCAACCGCCGCGGTTGCATCAGCATAGCTTGCGAAGTCATTGCCATCGCCGCCGATAAGGGCATCATCACCTTCGCCGCCGACCAGCGTGTCATTGCCATTGCCGCCAACCAGCGTGTCGGTGCCGCCGCCGCCATCAAGGCTGTCTTCATGATCGCCGCCATCCAGACTATCATCACCCAGGGCGGCGAGCACCGTATCATCCTGTTGGCCGGTGGAAATCGTGTCATTACCGGCGCCATCAGCATCGAATTCAATGATGCTTTCAGGACCCCTAAGCGCATCCGTAATGATGGAATCCGAACCTTCGCCACCAAGGATGATGTCTACACCGGTCGCATTTGAGTTAATACCGACGATGGTGTCTGCGCCATTGCCGCCAAGGATACTGTCTTGTTGATCTTCGGTACCGGCGGCTTCGTTGGCCGTGATGAAATCATCGCCGTCGCCGCCAATGAGCGTATCAGCACCGCCATTATCAAAGATGGTATCGTTGCCGATTCCACCCAAGATCGAGTCGGCAGGGCCATCCCCATAGATCGAATCAGCACCGATACCACCGTCCAACCTACCCGAACCGCGACCGCCATCGATGGTGTCATCGCCATCGCCGCCCAAGACGGAGTCACTCCCGTCACCGCCCAAAATACAATCATTGCCAAGGCCGCCGATGATTGTGTCAGCGCCGCCGCCGGTGCTGATCGTGTCATTGTCGTCGCCGCCATCAAGGCTGCTGGCGCCGCCAGTGGTCACCAGGTTATCATTGCCGACCCCGCCAAGGACGGTGTTGTTGCCACCGCCAGCGTCCGCGCTGTCATCGCCGGTGCCGGCATCAATGCTGTCATTGTTACCGCCGGCCACCAGGGTATCGTTGCCGCCCCAGCCAAGGACCGTGTTGTTGCCATGGCCAGCGTTCACGCTGTCAGCGTCATCGCCTTCGCCCGCGTCAATCGAGTCACTGCCGGCGCCGCTTAGGATCGTATCCGCGCCATTGCCGCCGAAAAGCTGGTTGTGGTGCGACGTGCTAGTGGCGTTAGCGGTGATGCTGTCGTTACCGTCCTCACCGTACACCGTGTTGCTGCCAAGGCCAGCGTCCACGCGGTCATCGCCACTGCCGGCATTGATGCTGTCCGTGCCCGTGCCGGTGATCAGCGTATCGTTGCCGCCCCCGCCAAGGATCGTGTCGCTGCCACCGCCACCGTTCACGCTGTCAGCGTCATCGTCCGCGCCCGCGTCAATCGAGTCATTGCCGACGCCGCTGATGATCGTATCCGCACCATTGCCGCCGAAAAGCTGGTTGTTGTGCGACCCGATACCGGCGATAGCGGAGATGCTGTCGTTACCGTCCTCACCATAAACCGTATTGCTGCCAGTGCCAGCGTCCACGCGGTCATCGCCACTGCCGGCATTGATGCTGTCCGCGCCCGTACCGGCGATCAGCGTATCATTGCCGCCCAAGCCAAGGATCGTGTTGTTGCCAGCGCCAGCGTCCACGCTGTCAGCGTCATCGCCCTCGCCCGCGTCAATCGAGTCATTGCCGGTGCCGCTGATGATCGTATCTGCACCATTGCCGCCGAAAAGCTGGTTGCTGGACGAGCCAGTGGCTAAAATGATGTCGTTGCCGTCCTCGCCATATACTGTGTTGGTGCCAGTACCAGCGTTCACGCTATCATCGCCGGTGCCGGCATTGATGCTGTCCGTGCCGGAGGTGGCTATCAGGGTATCGTTGCCGTCCAAGCCAAGGATCGTGTTGTTGCCAGCGTCAGCGTTAACGCTGTCAGCGTCATCGCCCGCGTCGATGAATTCGTGGCCAGCGGCGCCTGTGATCGTATCCGCGCCATTGCCGCCGAATAGCTGGTTGCTGGACCCGCCAGTGACCAAAATGATGTCGTTGCCGTCCTCGCCATACACTGTGTTGGTGCCAGTCCCAGCGTTCACGCTATCATCGCCGTTGCCGGCATTGATGCTGTCAGCGCCGGAACCGGCTATCAGGGTATCATTGCCGTCCTCGCCATAGACTGTGTTGGCGCCGCCGCTCGCAAGAATGCTGTCGGCGCCGGTGCCGCCGAACAGCAGGTCGCCGACTGAGCCATCGGTGGCGAGAATAGTGTCGTTATCTTCCCCGCCGAAGATCGTGTCGGCGCCACCGCCAGCAATGATCGAATCGGCACCGATGCCGCCATCAATGCTGTCATTGCCATTGCCGCCATCCAGCAGGTTATCCACTGTGTCGCCAATGAGCGTATCGGCCAGGTTGGTGCCGATGACCTGTTCAATGGATGAGAGTTGGTCGTTGCCCTGGCCCGTCGCCGTACCAGCGATAAGGTCCACATGGACTGCGGGACCACCGGTGATGGAGATAAGGCGGTCTATGTCAGTGCCGCCATCAATGCTGTCGTTGCCGAGGCCGCCGTTCAGCGTGTCCGCGCCATCCCCGCCATCGATGGTCTCATTGCCGGTCCAGCCTGCGATGAAGTCGTTGCCGCCGCGCCCGAACATGACGTTGTCGGCGTTGTCGCTACCCTCGACGATCTGGTCGTTGCCTTCCCCACCATCGAGCGTATCGGCTGAAGCTGAACCCTGGATGGTGTCGTCGCCACCACCGCCGGAAACGGAGTCGGCGCCAAAGCTGGCAATGATCGAGTCGTTGTCGCCGCCGCCATCGATGGTGTCGTTGCCGCCGGCGGTGGTGATCGTGTCGGCGCCGTTGCCGCCGCCGATCGAGTCGGAACCTCCTCCAGTGCCGCCATCCAGCAAATTGGCCAGATCGTTGCCAATCAGCGTGTCGGCGTGGTTGGTGCCGGTGACCTGCTCGATCCCGCTGATCGCATCGGTTCCCATGCCCGTGGCGGTGCCAGCGGCCAGGTCCACAAGGACACCGGACGTCGCGCCGGTGAAGATAAGGCGGTCGATGCCATCGCCGCCCGCGATGGTGTCATTGCCGAAGCCGCCCAAAAGCGTGTCATTGCCGCCAGCGCCGCTGAGCGTGTCATCGCCATTGCCGCCATCCAGGCTGTCATTATTGGTGCTGCCCAGCAGGCTGTCATTATCATTGCCGCCAGACAGGAACTGACTGCTGCCCTCGCCCGCGACCAGCGTGTCATTCCCGGCTTCGCCAAAAAGCCTGTGATTAATGTTGTTCCCGCCAACCAGGCTATCGTCATTGTTGCCGCCATAGATTTGTAAGGAGGAGCCCCCGCCCGCGACCAGCGTGTCATTACCATCGCCGCCCAAGAGCTGCTCGCTAGTGCCCATCCCGCTCCGCAGGCTATCGGCACCGGCGTCGCCCGAGAGAAGCTGATTGTTGCCCCCGCCCGAAACCAGCGTGTCATTCCCGCCGCCGCCGTAAGCGGACTGAGTCTGGCCGCCCCCGCCCTGCAGGCTATCGTCATCCGCGCCGCCACGGAGGGCCTGACTATTGCCCCCACCCGCGACCAGCGTGTCATTGCCGTCATCGCCATCGAAGATTTGGCCATTGCCGCTACCGCCCTGCAGGCTATCGGCATCAGTGCCGCCACGGAGCCAATGATTGTTGCCCTCGCCCGCGACCAGCGTGTCATTCCCGGCATCGCCTAGTAGCGAATCAGTGCCGTTGCCCGCGAGCAACTGATCATTGCCCAAGCCGCCAATCAGCGTGTCATTGCCATTGCCGCCTTGCAGCGTGTTGTCTAGGCCATCGCCCCGGATACTGTCATCGCCATTGCCGCCAAGGACGTTTTCAATCTCGGCCAGATTGTCATTGCCGTCTGCGCCGGAGCTTGTGCCTGCGGCAAGGTTGACCGTAACCGCGCCGCCCGCATTAGCGTAACTGCCCCAATCCGTGCCCTGGCCGCCAATCAGCGTGTCATTACCGTTGCCGCCATCCAGCGTGTCATTGCCGAAATTACCATTCAGCTCATTCGCAAGGCTATCACCCAGGATGCTGTCATTGCCCATCCCACCAACGGCAATTTCAAACCCTGCGAAGCTGTCATTGCCGCCGCCACCCGAAACCGTCGCGCGCCCAACCACAAGGTCAACAGTAACCGCCGTGTTGGGATTGGTCAGATCTGAATATCCGAGCCAGTCAATGCCCGCACCCCCATCCAGGCTGTCACTACCGAAAGAACCATTAAGATAATTGTCATTAATGTCGCCAATCAGTGTGTCATTGAAACTCGTGCCCAAAATATTTTCAATGCTGATCAGCGTATCATTGCCGCCGCCGCCCGTAGTCTGCTGGCCGCCGGCATTGCCGAGATTGACCGAAACAGCGCCAGCTAAGAAATAGTAGCTAACAACATCAATGCCATCACCACCATCCAGAGAGTCATTACCCACGCCGCCGTGTAGGCCATCAGTTCCTGTGCCACCAAGCAGCGTGTTTCCGCCAGCGTTAAACGCGACTAAATCGTCTGCACCCGCACCACCGTCTATAAAAGCACTGCCAGAAACATTCAAAGAATAGATGAAATCGCTGCCTTCCTCGCCATAGGCGGTATTGGAACCGGCAGTAAAATTTACCCTATCGTCGCCGTTGCCGGCATAAATCAGATTTGATCCGTCGCTTTCGTTGATCTGATCATTTCCAGCACCACCAAAGATAGTGTCGTTGCCTACGCTGCCGTTAATACTGTCATTGCCAGCGCCGCCATCGAGAAGATTGGCATTGGTATCACCCAGGATGCTGTCATCGCGATTACCGCCAAGGACGCCTTCAAACGCGACCAATTCATCATTGCCATCCGCACCGGAACTGGTGCCCGCTTCCAGGTCAACCGTGACATTGCCCGCAGCACCTTCATAGCTTACCCAATCAAAGGCGCCGTCATCGTCATCGGGGTATTCCATGTTGAGACCAAAGAGCGTATCATCCCCAGCACCGCCGTGCACCGTATCCGCGCCGTCACTGGCATAAATGAAGTCATTCTCAGCGCTGCCAACCAGGCTGTCATCGCCATCGCCGCCATTTTGATCTAGTGAAGCAAGCGTTCCAGCGACGATGGTGTCATTGCCGCCGTCACCCCAGAAATATTGTTCGGAACCTGATCCACCCAGAATACTGTCATTGCCCTCACCGCCGAAGAAGCCAGAACCCTGCACCGCATTCGCGAACAGGGTGTCATCGCCGTCGCCGCCAAAGAAGTATTGATTGTTACCGGAAACTGCAAACAGGCTGTCATTTCCGATACCGGCATCCAGATAACTAAAACCAGGTACGGTCCCGGCCCCGCCGATCAGCGTGTCATGACCATTGCCGCCGAAGGCTTGCCCATCACCTTCATCAAGCGACAGCCAATCATTGCCATCGCGGCCATCCAGCGTGTCTTCGCCCGCGCCGCCGATCAGGATATTGTCATTACCATCGCCGACGATGCTGTCATTGCCAGCGCCGCCCAGGACATTTTCAATCCCCGTCAGGCTGTCAATGCCATCCGCGCCGGAACTGCTGAACGTGCCAAGATCAACCGTGACTGCGCCGCCAGCATTCGCGTAGCTGGCCCAATCCGTGCCAGTGCCGCCGACCAGCGTGTCATTGCCGGCAGCGCCGCTCAGCGTGTCATTGCCATAACCGCCATCCAGGCTGTCATTATTGGTGCCGCCCAGCAGGCTGTCATTATCAGCGAAGCCATCGAATGCGCCGCCAAGCAGCCACTGACCGCTGCCCCCGCCCGCGACCAGCGTGTCATTCCCGGTATAGCCAGAGAGCTGCTGATCATTGCCGCTCCCGCCCAGCACGCTATCGTCACCGATGTTGCCATCGAGGATATGACCGTCGCCCGAGCCCGCGACCAGCGTGTCATTCCCGGCATCGCCACGGAGGTCCTGATAAGCGCCGCTCCCCCCGCGTATGCTATCGTCATCCTCTTCGCCATATATTTGCTCTTCAGAGCCCCCGCCCGCGACCAGCGTGTCATTCCCGGTTCCGCCCAGAAGAATGGCGTCACCATTCAACAGTGATAACTCGGCCTGCAGGCTATCGGCACCGTCGCCGCCCTGGAGGACTTCATCTTCGCCCCCGCCCGCGACCAGCGTGTCATTGCCGGCTTCGCCATAGAGGTACTGATAATCGCCGTTCCCGCCCTGCAGGCTATCGGCATCGGCGCCGCCATAGAGGGCCTGATCATTGCCATTGCCCGCGACCAGCGTGTCATTCCCGGCTTGGCCCAGCAGCGAATCAGTGCCGTTGCCCGCGATCAGGCTGTCATTGCCATTGCCACCATCCAGCGTGTCGTCGCCGTCAAGGCCGAGAATGGAATCATTCCCGCCATTGATGCCGGAACCACCAGGCCAGCTATCATTGCCATTAGTCAGCGTAGTGGACACGCCGCTCATCCAAACATCCTCTTACTAAACCCGCGCGACAAGCAGCGGGCGGCAAGAACAACCCCACCGCGCACCACAAACCTGCATTGAAGATAAACGACACGTGCTAAAATCAGGTGAAATCAGAGAAAGTTGGGCTACAAAATCCTTACGAAAACACTCCACGAAACTAGTGCGACTTTCTCCCACTATTGGATGGTTAAATAGTATTTAAAATCAAGCAAAACAGGGGCATGGCTATTGTTTGCTGTGAATGGCGCAATAGCCATGCGATTTATCAAGTATTTAGAAATACAATCTATCGTAATTTTGGTATTTCGAATTATCTCTTCACGATTGCATTCGCCCACAGGCGATACACCAAATGCTCGTTTGATCACATTTTCCGAGCCGCCAAGTGAAGCCACTTGCCTTGAAAATGCTCGTTTGATCGCATTTTCCGAGCCGCCAAGTGAAGCCACTTGGCTTGAAAATGCTTGTTTGTTCGCATTTTCCGAGCCGCCAAGTGAAACCACTTGGCTTGAAAATGCTTGTCTGATCGCATTTTCCGAGCCGCCAAGTGAAACCACTTGGCTTGAAAATGCTTGTCTGATCGCATTTTCCGAGCCGCCAAGTGAAACCACTTGGCTTGAAAATGCTCAGCCCCGCGCCGCCACCACCGCCAGAATCGCCTGCGCCGCTGCCGCCTGGCTGGGTTCAATCACCGGCACGCCGCAGGCATCCTCGGCCGCGGCGCGGTGATGCGCCATGCCGGCGCAGCCCAGGATCACCGCCTCAGCCCCCAAGGCCACCAATTCCCGCGCCACTTGCTGGATGCGCGCGCGGGGCGCAACGGGGTCTGTCAAAACCTCCATATCCAGATTGAGCGCGATGGAGGCCACCATGCGCGCTTCCACCCCCATGCTTTGCAGAACGCGGCGCTGGCGGGGCTTGGATTTGTCGGTGAAGGCGATCATGCCGAAATTCTCGCCACGGTTGAGTGCGGCTGCGATGGAACAACGCAGGGGGCCGAAAACGGGCTTGTCGGTGACCATCCGCACCGCTTCAATTGCCGGATCGGAAACGCAACCAATTATGTAAGCATCGGCGGGTTCGGCGGCGACGCGGCGGCAAAGGGGTTCGGCCACGCCATACCAATCCCGCCAGGTGATGATGGCGGGCGGGCCTTCTTCCAGGCGCGTTACGTCTATCCGCGGCAGGCCAGGGGCGGCGAAGGGGGCAACGGCGGCGGCAATGCCCTGGGTGCAGCTTAGGCTGCAATTCGGGTTGATCAGCAGGATGCGTTCACTCATGCGGCGTATCCTGGCGGCAGTCAGGCGCGGTCGGCAAGCCATGCTTGATCGGGGCTGATTTCGGGCTTAACGCTGCGCTGCAACAGGCCGCGCCTAAGCGGCCCTGATTGGAACAAGAATGCGTTGGGAACCGGATCGCACGCCCCCTGCCCTGCCCTATCAGCCACCCGGCACGCGGGATGGGCTGGTCCGGGGGCTGAAGGGGCTTTGCCCGGCCTGCGGCAAGGGCCGGCTTTTCGCGGGCTATCTGCGCGTGGCGGAGGTTTGCGAAAGCTGCAACGCGCCACTTGGCCGGCTGCGCGCGGATGATGCGCCGCCCTATTTCACCATTATCATCGCGGGGCATGTGCTGGTGCCGCCCGTTTTGTGGATCGAAAAAGCCTATATGCCGCCGATCTGGCTGCATATGGTGGTGTGGCTGCCTCTGTTTACCATTATCTGCATTCTGCTGCTGCGGCCCATCAAGGGGGCGGTGATGGGCTGGATGATGCATCTTGGCATGACAGGGGATGAAGGCGGCGTGGTGCTGCGGGGTGGCAAGCCAGATGCCTGAACAGCGCCTGATCCGCGTTGAATTGCCCGAAGAAGCGCCGGCCCCTTCCGCTTATGCTGAGGCTGATCGGCGCCAGGCGATTACGGATCTGCTGCACCATAACCGCTTCGACCCTGAAGGCCTGCCGCGCGGGCCCTATGTGCTGGGGTTGGCGGTGCGTGAAGGCCGGCTGGTGTTTGATATCCGCAGTGAAGGGGGGGCGACGCTGCATGTGCTGGCGCTGGCCCTTGGGCCGTTCCGGCGCCTCATCAAGGACTACCACATGGTGGTGGAAGCGCATGAACAGGCGGTGGCCGAAAGCGGGCCGGAATCCCGCGTGCAAGCCATAGATATGGGAAGGCGCGGGCTGCATAATGAAGGCGCGGAGTTATTGCGCGCGCGGCTGGCGGGGCGGGTTGCGCTTGATTTTGATACGGCGCGGCAATTGTTCACGCTGGTTTGCGCGTTGCATCAACGTATTTGAAGGCTGCGCAATTCGGCGGCGAGTGAACCCGGCGCAGTGAAGCCAACTTCGCGCCGAAGTCGCCCGGTATGCGCCACCATATAAGGCGGTTCATTCGGCCGATCAGGCAAAGCACCCAGCCTCAGCAGATAAGGCCGGCCAGAGATATGCGCGATCAGCCGCGCCATGGCGGCAATGCTGATCGGCGCGCCTGAGCCGATATTGACCGGACCTGTGATGTCGCTGGTCGCCAGCGCCGTGATGGCGGCGGCGGCGTTTTGTGTGCTGATGAAATCGCGCACCGGGCGACCAGAGGCACATTGCGCTTCGCGGCCTTCACGCAGTGCCAGCATGATGGAAGGGACAAGTCGGGCGGGGTTCTCGCCCGGGCCGAACAGATGAAACAGCCGCGCCCAGGCGAAGCTGAAGCGCGCGCGGGCTTCCGCTATTTCGGCCAAGCGCCGCGCGAAGGCTGCCTTCGCCTCGCCATAGGGGGTGGCGGGGGCGATGGGCCGTGTTTCGGGCCAGGGAAAGGCGTCATCGCCCGCTTCGGTTGCGTATTCAGCGCAGGTGCCAATTCCCACGAAGCGCCGCGCGCCGGCTTCCGCGGCATAGGCGGCGAGTGCGGTGGAGGCTTCGAGCCAATCGGTATTCTCGGGCGCGGTCCAGAAGCGGCCATGCGCGACATACCAGGCGGTGTGGATGATGATGGCGGGGCGGAGATCCTTGATCAGGCGCTGCGCTTCATCCTGGCGCAACAGATCAACCGCATGCGCTGTGATACCGGTGGTGGCGGTTGCGGCAGCGCGCGCCGTGATGTGGGTTTGGTAGCCGCGTGCTTGCATCAACGCCGGGATATGCCGCCCGATGAAGCCCGTGGCGCCCGTGACCAGAACGCGTTCAGGCATGGATCAA
>Ga0315899_10009117_pt1 | contig 10642 bp, 5 predicted proteins | sample LakEriMetagenome_2_FD_203518 | JGI IMG/M metagenome (GOLD analysis project Ga0315899, IMG submission 203518) | Freshwater fungal communities from buoy surface, Lake Erie, Ohio, United States - Buoy 4 MA112 | ecosystem: Environmental > Aquatic > Freshwater > Lake | place: USA: Lake Erie, Ohio...
ATGGGCCGTGTGTACAGACACCGTGACTAGATACAAACACCGTGACTAGACCGTGAATTTCAGCTAGTGTCAATAAATAATCCCGTAAATGGGATCGCCGTTGTCGCTTCGCAAACCCCTGAAATGGGAGTCGGTCTAGAGCACCTTGGTGCTTGGGACTGTTGTACACGAGTCCTGCCCTACCTGCATTGTACCACCGCCATCCGAGTCAATCATCTCCCTGAATTGCTTTCTGGGCTCTGTAGATGATTACGTGGCCACCGAACCCCCCATCCGAGTCCTGCCATGCCTGCATGGTAGGGGTGAGAAGGGGAAACCCGGATTGAGAGCCCCGAAACGCTTCGATGAATCTGGTTTATACCTTTGCCACACGTCCTCGGCCCGAAGTACGAGCGACGGCAGAGACCCCGTAACTCAAAAGAGTTCCGGATAGGAGTGAGCCAGGGAAACCTGAGCCATGAACTCCGACGTGGGCGACAATCATCTCCCTGAATCACTTTATGGGCCCTGTGGATGATTCCGTTACCACGAACACAAAGTCACAAAGTCACAAAGGCCTCGGTTCGTCCGAGTCGTCTCTCATAGCACATGTCCTCCACTCTCCTCCTCCCCCCCCGCGAACAGCTTTGTAATAGGTCCTCCAGTAATAAACACACACAAAACTTGACATCGTTCACCACGGCGCTCCACGCCCAGACATCCTATCGCCATGGCGTCAACTGATAAGCCTCCCGATCCCATGCCATGTGCACTGGCCGCGGTCTTATTACCGGAGTCGCGCGCGCACGGCTGCCATATGCAGAAAACCCTGTTTCCGGGACCTGCCCTGCATGAACACAGGAGTGGACATGGTCGGGCCGTGCCTGCATGCAAGGTGCGCTCATACGGCGTGAGCGGACGGCGGGGGTCGAAACGACGCCCTGAGTACCGGGGGGCAATACCTGGCACCGCGGGTGGGCGGCGACCATTGGTCGATTCCTGCTCGCAACGGGTCACGCCCGGGAGGGTATTGTGCGAGTGCGTGGACACGTGACGGGCCAGGTGTTCCGTCCCACCGTGGGACGGTGAACCATTCACTTTTCAGAAAAGACCGTACTGGACACAAGGTTTAGAGTTCAATTTGAGACATTTCAGCACAATATGATTCTGAAATTACAGTGGGGATTACCGAGTGTAATAACTTTTGGCAGTGTCAAACAATTATTCCCGGGGTTGACTGACACGGGAATTAAATCAGTGAGGGGAGCACTGCCACTGGAAATAATTGATAACTTGCACTTTAAACTTTAGGTCTTCGCGGAAAACGCGCCCGGAGAAACGTTAGGTCCGGAAATTTGGCTATGGAGGAGGAAATATTACATGGATGGTCCATGACGTCCGTGAACTATATTTCTGACTAATAAAACCTGGAAATTTGGCGTATATGTATCAGATGCCGTTGGACCTGTTCGCTACCGACAGTAGGCACTAGACCTGGCTGCCTAGCGCGAGTGAGCGACTCAGCCAGTTCTCTCGGGAGGCCCGTCTGCACCGGGCTAAAAAAAAATGAAGGGTCTTACACGAGGTGACTTGTGTGGAGGAGGAAACTTGTGTGGAGGAGGTAACTTGTGTGGAGGAGGTAACGTAAACGCCCAATGCACGCTCACGCGCTCAATCGTATCCCCTGTTTTGTGGTAAAGTGGTCTTTTGGCACATGAAAGAGAGTGGGGGAGAGGAGGAGGAGGAGGAGGAGGTGGGTGTCTCCCTGCAACGGTGTGGAGCTGTTTCGAAGATGGGCACGTGAGTGTGGTGTACTTTACTATGTGTTTTACTGTGCGTTTTACTGTGCTTTATTGTGTGCTGTATTATGTGTTTTACTGTGTGCCTTCCTGTACATTTTACTGAGTGCATTCCAGAGTGCTATTTGACCAAAAATTTCGACACAGTCTCGATGAGGCGGTTCGCTTTCTGTTCACCTTCCATCAGCGTGTTGATCACCATTTGGCTCTCATTGTTTTGCGCCTTTTCAAAAGTTTCCTTGTACGTCTGTGCGCTCATAAGAGAGAGAGAAAAAAAGAAAGTGCGAACGCGTTTGTAGGGTTTCGTTTGCAGGGGTTTCAGTTTTGTGCGTGATAATGTGCGTTTCGCGCAGACGGAGGGCAGGAAGCTGCTGCGCCGCATGAACTCACGCAAGCACACACGCACGCATGCACGCACGCATGCACGCACGCACGAACGCACGGTTACACGCACGGACGGACCTTCAGAAACTTTTGGGGCTCAGCCTCGAGCACATCTTGCGGTGTTTGGCCCAGCGTGTTCTGGTAATTCGTGATGCCTTTTGCCTTCTTCTCCAGTTTCTTCACAAGATCAGTCAATCGAACCTGCAACTCGCACACCAGTTGCTTCTTGCTGTCTCTAGACGGTTGGGGTTTTGATTTCCCCGACTTGAGCATCCGATAATCGTGCTTGTATCCACATGTTTTGCATGTTTTTTTTTCACCCTTGCCCTGCACAACTCCAAATTAATTTTCCGCACTTTGCGTGCGCCGCGCGCGCGCACACACACACTCATACACACACCACACGAAATGTATTGGTGGTGTGCAGAAGCATCCACAGCAGATCCATGCCCATATGGCTGGTTACTATATCCACCGGCCCGATATCTTAGTTCTTACGCAGTTCATGAACTGTTCCGCAGGCTTCCAATTCACGGCGGACATAGCCGCAAAGTGCAGTGGGGAGTTTCCATAAACATCGACGATTTTCGGATCAGCCTTGTACTTCAGTAGCAGTTTCACCTGGTCCGTGTTCAGGTGCTTGGCTGCGTGCAAACGAGCGAGCGAGCGCGCATGCGCGTGCGCAATTGCGTGCACGTTGGACGTGTGCGTCAGCAGAGATTTGCGAGGAGCGGCAGGGCGCGCTGATGATATAAAAAAGAAGTATCAAACAGAAGGAGAGAGAGAGAGCGAAAAAAAACACGATACAGGTGTTTGCGTGTGCGAGTGAGAATCGGGCAGGGGAATACCTGAGTAGTGGAGGGGGGTAATGCCAGATCTATCAAAAACGTTGACGCTCCCGCCGTTTTCGATCAGCTGTTCGATGACCTGCGTTCCCGGCGACACGACGCAACAGTATCAGTAACGCTCCACACAGTCTCTTCCACACAGTTTTCAGTCCTTCAGTACAGTGCTGTATACGCTCACCCATATATCCCCATCCCGCTTTCGGCGCTTACCGTCTTTGTGGGATCGCTCTTCAGAGACTTGCCGAGAGTCTGATTGAATGCTGCTTCCAGCATTTGCGCATTAGCACCCTCCAACTGCAAACGCGGGTTGTCGTTGGGCTGCTTCCCCTGAGGAGCGTGGCATGACCTTTGGTTAGAAGATGCACATTCTCGCCACGGAGGCGCGGCCCGGCGGGGCTCTGAAGAGCGATCCCACAAAGACGGTAAGCGCCGAAAGCGGGATGGGGATATATGGGTGAGCGTACACAGCACTGTACTGAAGGACTGAAAACTGTGTGGAGGAGACTGTGTGGAGCGTTACTGATACTGTTGCGTCGTGTCGCCGGGAACGCAGGTCATCGAATTCAAGGAACCTCCGTCAGCGCGTGTCTCACGCGCTGACGCGCGCCCGCGCCAAAACGTTTGAACGTCGGGCATGCGTGTCTCATGCGCTGGCGCGCGTCAGCGCGTGAGACACGCATGCACGACGTTCAAACGTTTTGTGACGCGTGTGCAAAGCGCCGATGGCGACCGCCGTGCTGCAGAAGCAGACTGGGCAAACTTACCCCTTGGCACCAGCAGTCCTCCACGGCGCACGTGAATCTTTGGCCCTTGGTGCCCTGGTGGGGCTCGTGCTCTGTACCAACGGTTTCTGCACGGGGGTGGAGACTTGGGGTCAGTGTGCGCCTGACAGGCTGAAAATTGAGCCGATGGCGCGGGCGAGCGAGGGCTCGCGAGCGCGAGAGGCGAGACCTTCCTCTACCACTTCCTCCACCTCCTCATCCTTTTTGACTAGCCCTATCTTCTGCGCTAGGGCCTTGAGGCCCGCGCGAAAGCCCATGCTGCCGGACCCCGTGTCGTGGCCAGGCTCGCCTCTGCGCTCGACCGGCAGTCACCAAGTGCAAGTGTGGGGTCCAATCTATTTTTAATCCAAGAATTCTTTTTTTGGAGTTCAAATGTTTGGTGCCCACGTGGGCACCAAACATTTGAACTCTCTCGTTTGAAGTCTCAGCGCATCAACTTTTCTGCAGCTGGTCACAACACATGGTTAACGCGCAGGTGGCCCAGCGGAGGCAGGAAATGATGGAAGGAAGGTTTGAGGCGCAGGCGCGGGCGGCGCGCGAGGCGCAGCGCGAGGCGGCCCTTGCAGCGGCTGCATCGCGCGCCGCGCTCGTGGCCGAGGCCCTGGCGCAGGCGGGCAACGAGGGCCGCACGGACCCCAACTTCCCCGTAGTTGACTCGGCCGCGACACCTCGGTCGGAGGCAAGCGATGGCGACGAGGACGGCACCCTGCACCGCTCCACCAGCCTCGGACGCAGCCCAACCAGCGCTGGCGCCGGGGTCACACCAGGGCTTCGTCGTTCCGGCAGTGGGCCATCCTCGCCCACTGCAGCACTCGCTCCGGGTGCGCGAACCAGGAAGAAAGGCGGCAAGGACAGCAGCGCGATGGACGTGATGGAGGAGGGCGACCTCGCTCCGGGTGGGCGGACCAGGAAGAAAGGGGGCAGAGACAGCAGCGCGATGGACGTGATGGAGGAGGGCGAAGGCGAGGTCGCGGGGGACGAGGCGGAGGGCGGCCAGGGTGGGGCGCCCGGCGCCTCGGCTATCGGGGGTGGGGGCAGGAAAAAGAACACCGCGGCCAGCATGGCCGGCTCCGTCCTCTCCCTCACCGCGGCCAACATGAAGAACACAGCGGCCAGCATGAAGAATACCGCGGCCATGGCAGGCTCCGTCCTCTCCCAGGCGCGCCGCAGACAGAGTAGCGTGACACAAGAAGCCAACACCACTCAGACCAAGACAAGCGGCGCCGCGGACCTATTCACGGAACAGGAGCGGCAGGATGCCAAGTTATGGGTCGTGCAGGCTAAGAAGCTCGAAGAGGCGCTGGGACCATGCATAAAAAAACTGGATAAGCTTAAGGCCGCGGCAAAGAGAGAGAAAGTTCAGGCCACCAAGGAGATCAAGACGCTCGAGAAGCTGGTCACAGCGGCTGCGCAAAAGGACGCCAAGGCCCCGGGGCTCTCCAAGCGCGAGGCTGTGGAGAAGATGGCGCTGGAAGAGTTGAAGGTCGACGACTGCGACCTGCGAATAGAGGCAGCAGAATCGCGCGCCAATCACTACACTTCTGTGCTGGCTGTGGTGACGAAGCTGCGCGAGTGGCTCGATCCTAAGCTCATGCTCGTGGCGGAGTCCATGACCGACACGCAGCTCGTCCGCTCGCGCGTGCACGAGCTCTCGTCCATCGTCTCCGCCGAGTGGAAAGAAATGGGCTCCCCTAGCAGCCAAGGACTAGTGATCAAGATTCACGGAACATCGGCACTGGAGCCCGACGTGCACCTCGTGCATCCTGCCATACTGGTGTCAGTAATTGACGAGGAGAGAGAGCCCAGTGCGCACGGCGCGAACTCGAAGAAAGTGCGCATGCCTGGCAACTTCCTCCTCAAGCAGGACGAGTTCGGCATAGCGGTGCAGCAGAACGAGGGCTTGTCGCGGCTGCTGTCGGACGACGACAAAGGCATGGGCGGCAGCAATACCAAAGACGCAGGGAGGCCGCTCGTGTACACAGTAGACCCACGTGGCTGTCCGCACATTCTGCCAGTGCTGACTCGACCGTGCCCGCTGCTTTCACTCGCAATGGAGGCTGCCGCTGCAGAGGGGAGCCGGGACGGGAAGGGCTCAGTAAAAAGCATCCAGGCTGGGGTGGCTCCAAAGTGGGAGGAGGAGATCGCGTATGCCCAGCCGCCCGAGCACATGCTCCAAGACAAGGTAGTCTATTTTTTCGAGCTCGTTGACTTCCAAGTCACGAACTCGTCATCGAGTGACTTTGACCAGAACCCCAGCGCCTACACGCGCCAGGGGTCCGCGCCCTTCAATCCCTGGCGGCGCATCGCATGGGGCTTCTATCGCCCAAATAATCCCAAGGCGAACCCAGACGGCTCTGCCGCGGGCTCCGCGCTGGTGCGATCGCGCGCGAACTCGACCTTGGGTATCCTCTCGCGTGGTTTTTCATGGCGTGGCACTCGCGTGGCTCCTGGCCCTGCCAACTCCTACGTCCTGTCTGGGGGGCCTGGTCGCAAGGCGGTGCTTCAGTTGTATCGGTACTCGACGTCGTCGTTCTGGCGCGGAGGAGGGGGGGGGGTGGGAGAGGACGGAGGCGGAAGCAATTTGGGAGCGTGCTGCGTTGCTCTGGAGTCTTGGCACAGGTTCTGCAAGGACCCAGGGTCCTATCCCCTTTACCCCGCGACACTCTCGGTCACTATAGAAGAAAGGCTGAGGCCAAACGCAGAGACGGTGCCTCGAAAATTTGGCATCGATCGCTGCCGCTTACGAGCAGTGAAGGGGGGCGCACACGGGGACGCCCTGACAGTCATCGTGAGCATGACTTTTCGTGAAGCCTTGAGCAGCCGCGAATTTGTTCGTGTTCTGCCAGCGCCGTACGGGGGCTGGCGTCCCCGCAGGACCTCCTCTGTTGCTGGGCTGCTGGTAACCAACGTGGTACCGGCGGGGGCCATAATGAAGGCTTACGCCGACGCCGATGCTCAAGGCGTGATGCTGGAGCTGGCCACGGGGATGGCCGCGCATGCGTCCTTGACAGTGACACTCAGGCTCGGTGATGTGTCGGACCGGGTGTCTTGGCATGCCGTGTACGGTGAGGGCGGGGGATGGATTGAGGTGCAGGCGGATGTGGTGCGCACTCGCCCGCTGGCGCCATGGCAATTTGAAAAAGAGGTTCCTCCTCCGGGCGAGCTCGACTCGGTTGCCCTGCTTCGCGCCGTCGGGGCAAAGAACAAGGCTGTGTCTGACGCTGCCGCCAATGAAATGTCCGAGTCGGTGGGGGCGCTGAGGGAGGAGCGGCGGCACGACGGGGGGGCGGGGTGGTGCCGCGTGCCCAACGCTGTCAAGCACTCCATGCCTGCGTTTAAGCATGGGTGCTCATGTCTGGCGTTTTCGGCGTGTGGGCGGTGGCTGGCTGCGGCCATGTACTCGCAGCCCACCGTGCGCGCGCGCGCGCTCTGCGTCATCCAGGTGTTTGATGTCAGCTCCGGGCAGCAGCGTGCAGAGTTGAAGGGCCATCTCGACTTAATCTACGATCTCCAGTGGGTGCCGGCGCCGCAGCGAAAGGCGGTGGGGGTGCAGCGCATGGGTGAGGGGGACTCGGATGGACGCGATGTGCCTGCGCTGCTGAGCTGCAGCGAGGACTTCACGGCGCGCGCGTGGCAGCTGTCCGTGGACACGCAAGACAAAATGACTGGCACACAGGTCTCGTGTGCTTTCCACCCGAGCTACTGCTACTGCGCGTCGTGGCTGCGCAACCCCGCCAAAAGCGCGGGCATGTCCGCTGCCGATGCCAAGATGCACTTCGCCATGTCCGGCGACGCCTCGTCGGCCCGTGTCCTGGCGCAGGCGCTCGAGGCAGAGAAGCTGCAGTTGAGTAGTCACATTGTCACTGGTTGCTACGACCACGCCATCCGCTTGTGGCAGGCCTGCGACGCGCAGCGCGTGCAGCCCGTCGCTTCCAAGGCAACTGCGTGCATGCCCTACACTGCAGAGCTGCGGTACCCGTCCGCTGGGCTCGACGGCGTCCTCCTAGTGCTTCTCTACCCCAGAGTGCCTGTGGCTGCCAACACATCCATCACGCTCATCCTCGAGCGCTTTTCGCTGTTGCCGGCGCTCGAGCGCGAGGCCAAGGCGCGCGCACGCAAGGAAGAGGCTGGGGCAGGGGGGGGGAGCGCTGACAAGGGCGGCAAGGATTTGGAGGAGGCCATCAGCAAGAAGGCCATTACGTCTTTGAACCCCCTGCACTGTAAGTATGACGTGAACGATGAGTGGTGTGACGGGGAGGCGAGTGATACGGACAAGGCTGTGTCGGTGGTCGCGAAGGCCATTGAATGCGGGGTGATGATGACACTGACGCCAGCAGTGGACGTGACGAGCGATGATGCCTGGGTAATTCTCGTACCTGAAGCCCTCGAGTTGGTGCTGCCCTGGGACAGGGAAGAAGACCAGGCGCTTGCCGACATCATGCAAAGACACACGCAGCCCCCACACCCAGAAGACGCTGGAGGAGCTGGTGGGAATGGGGGGGATGAGGGTGGAGGGGAGAAAGGAGAGGGAGGAGGAGGGGCTGCCAGACGAGAAGTCGAGTGGAAGAAAGTTGCGGCAGAATGGTTGCAGCCGCGGCCAGATGCCTCACTCCCAGCGCCCCGCAGCGATCTAGAGCTGAAAGAGCGGTGGCACTATATACAGACTTCGGCAGGGGTTATTCTTGAGGATGATAAGATCTATGAGTGCCCCGCGTGGCTGCCTTTGCCGTCGCCAACAACAGCCATTGCCGACTTGGTCTGGGATCTACAGATAGCCAGTGCTGACGCGGGGAACGTGCCCAAAGTAGCTATCAACAGCCGCGACGATCTGCTCCTCAGCTTTAGTCTGCGCACCGATGTTCTGGCGGGCGATGTGCTTGCTCTGGTGCTGCCGGGCGTGTTGAACGGCCCAAGCTACCTGGGCAAGACACTTTCGGACAATAGCGGCGCATCTTGGGTTGTGTACTCCAACATGGCTGGTGCCCCTTCACACTCAGACTTACCTCGGTGCGGCTTCACCCCGTTATCACTCTGTGTGCCTGAAGGAGCTGCAGCGGGAAAGGACTCAGCCATTCTTTTAGTCCAAGCAGAATTGAGCTTCCGAAAGGGCACAGCGATGAAGTTGAACCTGTCGCAACTATTTGGCTGCGGTCTCGCGGAAGCCGGCCTACGCCTCCTGCCGGCGGGGCCGCTGGGGGCGGGGAAAAGCGAGCCGGTCAAGGCCTGCGTGCAGCGCCTGTTAAGTATGCGACTGGGCCTCGCTCTTTCGCCTACCCGCCACCTTCAGGCAGGGGACGAGATAGCGTTCCGTCTTGGGGCGCTGGCCTCGTTGCCCGATAACCAAGGAGTGCTGTGTGTGCCGAATTTTCCGCACGACGCTGTGCAGAATTCTCTCGAAGTTCTCGACCTCGCTGAAACGTCTAAGATGTCTGGGGGCAGAGGAGGCAAGCGCTGGAGCTCCGCTCGAATAATGGTAGAGGCGGAGGGAAGCGCACACAAGCCGAGCGGCGGGGGGGCTGGTGCCAATGGTGCACGGGGGAATGGGGGGGAGGGGAGAGGGGTGGATGCGGATGTTCTTATCCAGTGCAAGGCAGCAGTACCTATCCCACCGTCGGCAGTAATTTTGCTCACGCTCTCGCGTCTAAATGGCTCTGCCAACCTGCCCGCTGTGCTTCTGCTGCATCAGGGCCCGGGCATTGCTGAAGTTAAGGGCCGAGCGCGGGATGTAGACGAGGAGGACGAGGCTGTAACGTGGCCGCTGGTGCCGGGGCGCATCCAGGGCAAGGCATGGTGGAGCTCCGCGCAGCTTCTCCAAAAGATCGCCAGGCACCAAGGCTTTGTGAACTCGCTCGCCGTGCTCCCTGGTGCCGATCCCGTAACTCCCGCGCGGATCTTCAGTGCAGATGCACGGGGCGTGGTGCGAGCGTGGACGGTGCAGGCCGATAAAGAGGGGCTTGTTAGTCTCGTTCCTGGTAAGTCGCTAGATCTGGTGACCATGGAATCAGCAGATGCGGACAAGGAGACAGGCAACACCAAGGGCGGCAAGAAGCCGCTGCCAGCCCTCAAGAATGCCCCTGGGGTAGGCACGGGAGATAAAGAAAATGTCGACACACAGAACCTGATGCGCAAGGCGCTGGCCAAGCTGGCGCCGCACACCAACGAGCAGCACAGCAGACGTTCTGTGGTTTGCCTCCGCGCTCACGACGCTGGCGAGTCGTCGCGCATCGCTGCCTTGTCTGTGGACTCGCTTATCCGGGTCCTCGAAGCAACGACACTCAAGGTGCTCTTCTCCCTTTCCGGCGCTCTCTGCCGCGGGCCCAACGCCTGCATGAAGTGCTCCTTTTCCCCTGATGGCCGCCTGGTAGCCTCGGGAAGCGAAGATGGACGGTTGGTAGTGTGGCAGTTGCCGCCACCCGGCGGTTTGGCGTCACTGTCTCAACTCCAGGCAGCCACCTACGCAAACACAAGCGGACCTCAGATATGCACCGTCATTCAGCCTCGCTATCAAGGGAAGGGCGAGTGCACAGGAGTGATTTGGAGCCCCACAAGGCGTGACATGGCTGTCTGCTGTATCGGCTCCCCGGCGCCACTGCTCATCCTGACTTACAACCCGGCACTGGAGGCTCTGTCCCTCGAGAAGGCGTGCGATCTCGTGAGCGACGCACTGGATGGCCGGTGGTCGCATCTAGCCGACCACATGAAAGGTTCGTGGGAGGAAGGTGTCACGTGGGACACGCTCCGACACATCATCCAGCTCGTCCAACAAGATGTTGGCGCCACCGTTACTGAAGAATTAGAATCCGCCCTACGCACTGTCTTCGAAGCGCTATCGGGGACAGTTGCTGGAAGG
>Ga0315899_10009119_pt1 | contig 10641 bp, 8 predicted proteins | sample LakEriMetagenome_2_FD_203518 | JGI IMG/M metagenome (GOLD analysis project Ga0315899, IMG submission 203518) | Freshwater fungal communities from buoy surface, Lake Erie, Ohio, United States - Buoy 4 MA112 | ecosystem: Environmental > Aquatic > Freshwater > Lake | place: USA: Lake Erie, Ohio...
CTATCCAACTCGAAATAAAGTCCGATGAAATAACTTCTGAATCCCCGTCCAAGAATAAGATTGCTTCACCTTGCGCTTCCTGAACCAATAAGTTTCTTGTACGTGCCCTTCCTAGATTTTTTGAATTACGGAGCACCCGTACATTTGGGAATTCCGATGGATTAGTTAAAATAGGAGCAGGTGAACAATCGTCGCAAACAACAATTTCAGCTTCACCCGAAACAGATTCTAGCTGATTTTGTAATGCAAAGAGTAAGGCATCCACATTACAGTGATAGGCTGGAATGCAAATGCTGAGCATTATGCCATGGTATTCGGCGTGCCAAAATGCATTGGAGGCATTCCAGCTTGGGGCTCCTCGATTACACCAAAATTCTGCTCGTATTTCTCTATGTTATCTGCTAATGCATGTAAAAATCGTTTTGCATTTTGCGGGGTCATTAACACCCTTGATCGAACCTTACCTTTCGGCATACCGGGCATCATTTGAATGAAATCACAAACAACCTCTGCAGGAGAGTGTGTAATTACCGCCAGGTTAGAATACACCCCTAAGGCAATATCTTCTGACAATTCGATATTCATTTGGTTTTCTTGTTGGTCCATGGTTTAATTAATTTCGGTTATCGTATCTGTAAATTTAATCCCAAATTCTTCTAATTCTTTCAAGACTGGCAAATATATTTCTTTTTGGACAGGAATATGAACCCCTGGATTGGAATATCCATTTAACATGAGTTTCGCAATGATTCCAATGGGCAAGCCCACGGTATTTGACATGGCGGTAAATACATTGTCTTCACCAAGTGCCACCATCGATGATGTGATTTTGGTTCTGCCCCTGAGGTGTTCAAATTCAAATTCATGCAGCATTACCAGCATATCCTTATCGCTTGGTTTTAATGCCCATACGCCTTGAAGTAAGGTTTGCAATAAAGATGCAGGGCTTGCATCTTCTTGAAATAATAATACATCCCCATTAAAAAACCCTATTTCTTGAAATAGAATAAAAAGGTGTTCACGTTCTGGTCTCAAGAATTTCTTTAGTTTAACCTCAACGCTGTCCACGGTGTGATAAGGTAAAAACGCATTTAATAATTGACGAGGACTTAACAAGCGACTATTCTCAAGAATATAACTATCATCGGTTAGCCCGAGTTCGATTAACACATCCCATCCCTGACAAAAATCTGGTTTACGAAGCGTTCCACGATAAATGGTTTCAACCTCATCGATGTTGTAAATATCAATATACTTTAGGGAATCTCTGTTTGCATAGCCATCAAACGATCCGTAACCGTCAATTTCAAAGCGCTCGGTTCGCTTAAAAAGCTGTGCATATGGTATATACTTAAGTTCATTGTTTTGTCGGAATGCGGCTACCCCACCTTGTCCAGCAACGATAACATTTCTGGGATTCCAGGTGAATTTATAGTGCCACGCATTGTCATCAGATTCAGGAGCTATTAGTCCACCACAAAAGGATTTAAACACTTTTAGGATTGCTCCCTCCTCGCGTTTCTCATCCATGATTTTCATGGCGCTCATGTGATCAATTCCGGGATCAACACCCGTCTCATTCATAATGGTAACTCCTTTAGAAACCGCCTCATCGTGCAGCATTTTCATAGCGGGAGAGACATAGCTTGGGGTAATTAAATCCGTTCTTAAATCTATGCAATCGCGCGCAACATCCGGATGGAATTTTGCCGGCAGCATGGAGATCACCAAATCAGCATGTGCAATAACTGCCCTACGTTCTTCTGGTGAACTTGCATCTAAGTGAATTAATTGTATTCGATCATTTGAAGCGTAAAACTTTTTGAGGGGTTCAATTTCTGAACTCCCAATTTTCAACATCCAATGCGCTGTTACTAAGCGTTCAGAAAGATAGCGGAGTAAAGAAGAAGCCGACAATCCTGCCCCTAATACCAAGATGGTTTTCATCGATTCTAGTGAATGTTTTCGAGGATGGGGCGAACCGCATTAAATAGCACTTCTTCATCCCATGGTTTGGAAATAAAGGAATCGAGTAGGTTATCTTTAACTAAACTATCAACAGAAACTGGGTTTGCATGACCTGATAACATCACACATTTAAGGTCTGGATGTTTTACTTTAATGGAACGAATCAACTGGGATCCTGTCATTTGAGGCATTTGATAATCAACAATTATAAATATGATATCAATCTTCTCAGCTACCAATTGATCAATGTTTAGTAAGGCTTCAAAAGGATCTGTAAAATATTCGAGTAGGGTGCATTTCTGGTCTAAAATTTTACCTAACTGAAAGCCCAACATTTGTAAGATAAATGGATCATCGTCCACACAAACAACCGCATATTTTATTTCATCCATGAAGCAAAGGTATTACATTAATTCTATCTCAACCTCATTTTTTTGTTCTGATTCGTAATTTAATCGCTTGAACATGAAGGAAAATGTAGTCCATTCATCCGTTGATTCCAGTCTCATATGCGCAGCGTGTTCGTCCAAAACACTTTTAACTATACTCAAGCCAAGACCCGAACCATTTCGCCGTGCTTTTGTCGTGTAAAATTTCTCAAACATATGTTGTTTTACATCTTCCGGGATTTTGGGCCCATTATTCGCGATGTGGACAATAATCTGATCTGAAGTTGCTTCAGTAGAAATTTTTATTATGCCTCGCTCCTTGAATTGGTCCAGAGACTCAATGGCATTTTTAATAATATTTGACCATAGTTGGAATAGCTTGATATCAAAGCCCTCTATATACAAGGTGCGATCGACATCAAAAATCAACTCCACGCTACGTTTAATGTCATAATTAAACACATTGAGTACCGTGTTAATATTGTCATATAAATTCACTGGACCTTTATCACTGTTTCGTTGATCCTTAATAAAGGAACGAAGGTCTTGTACCACATTAGTAGCGCGATCAGAGGACGTCAAAATTGTTTCGATAAAATTTCTAATAATTTGAAGGCTATAAATTAATTCAAGGAATTCGAATGGATTGTTGGCCTGCAATACCTGTTCAATAAACTCTTCTTGATCAGGTAAGACCCTTGTTTTAACAAGCATTGAGACCATTTTAGCGCGAGCTGTATTGTCCAATCCAGGGTACTTTTCAGTCAAGAAAAGCTCTAGCTCTTTCATTTCTTTACGTTGTTGTAATCCTCCCACAAAAAGTTCACCTTGTCGCTCAATGGATCGATTCAGGGCAATATTAATCTGTGATTCAGAGCATTTTGACACAATATTACCAAATAGATTATCTAAGGTATATCGGATACTTTCCGCACCGATTTTGATTGCGCCAAGTGGTGTATTCAAATCGTGTGCAATCCCTGAAGCTATCTCTCCAATGGTAACTAACTTCTCTTGATCAGACATTGATTTAGTGAGCTCCAAATTGCGATTTGTTTCCTCTGCCACCCGGCGCTCAAGATTAGCATTTATTTCAAGGATTTCAAGCTGTAATTTTTCTTTGGTTTGTTGCTCTTCGAGGGCAGAGATTTTTTGCGACAAGAGGTTTGAAATGGTCATTAATACCCGCAGGTGGAGGTCTGTAAAAAACCCTTTACGTTCATTTTCAGAATCAATAACCCCCCAAATTTTTCGTCCTAATTTGATGGGAACTGCCACTTCTGAAAGCCGTTTTTCATCATCTACGATGTACCGTTCATCTATAGAAGTATCTTCAACAAGAACTGCTTTCCCTGATTTAGCTACCGCACCAACAATACCTTGCCCAATCGATATTCTCATGGTATCTTTTAATACCCTGCGGCGTTTAGTTTTATTGCCCATCGCGGCCACTTGAACCAAGAATTTCTCTTCCAATTTATAAATCACACAGTCCTCAAAATCCAGTTGAGAAATAACATTCTCAACGATATCCCAGCAAATCTCTTCATAATCTGTTCCGGTTAAAAAAGAATCTGCCAGCACATTAACCGTTTTCTCTGCTTGAATGATTTTTTGTAGCTCATCATTTATCTGTGTAATGGTCGCATTCGAATCCTTGATGGCTTTAATGTTTCGGATTCTCTCCTTCACATTTACCAGCATTCTAGAGAAAAGCACTAAAAGTACCTTTTCATCATCATAAAACTTTCTTGAATCCTTTACCGCATCAAGACCTACAAACCCAAGACAAACTCCTTCATGCATTAGAGGAAGTGCGATAAGCGACTTAATACCTTGTTGCAACAAAAGTTCTTTGAACATTCCATCCGGTAGTGCACTGGTGTTTTCTACTTCAATATTTTCACCTTTCGCATGAGTTTCCACCCATAAGGGAACATATTCAAACGGAATGCTTTGTAAGTTATCGATTTCAGGATTTATACCTTCTGCAACCCATTCGTGGGTGTTTGAGGTTGTTTTATCCCTGTAATTGTATTCAAATAAATACACTCGATCCACATTCATGAATTTACCAAGCCTTTCTATGGTACTATTAATTATACCATCTAAGTCATCAGGATTAATGTCAATAAACTCCGTTGCCACCTCCATCATAACTGCCTGGAATTCATTCTTATAGGCCAAAATACGTGCTGCATATTTACGCTCAGAAATATCTCGCGAAGCGGCGATAATATATCCGCGTCCATCAATTATTTGATATTTAACATATACTTCAACATCGATGGATTTTCCCGTAACTTGATTCACATTAACGGACTCTGCGGAAAACGATCCTTTTTCTTTAAGAAAATCTAAATGCGCTTGCCATTCCGCTTGACCCTTAAATTGATGATCAATGTCAGAAACTTTGTATTGGGTAATTTGCTCCATTGGAATTCCTAAACGTTCCGAAGCGACTTTATTTATGTACACAAAATTACCTTGGTCATCCGCAACTTGGATGGCATCTGATGCCGCATTTAAGAATTGTTCTAATAATGCCCGACGGAGGTTTGAAAGTTGGACCTCTTCTTCCGCTAATTTCCGTTGGGTGATGTCAATCCCATACCCTACCACGTTACGTTTTTTTGAATTCGGGTTATAAATTGGTCGCATCCTTCTCATAATCACCTTTCGATTACCGGAAGCATCTACCAAATCATCTTCCCATTCCACTTCTTGATCTAGATTTAATACCTCAAGGAATTTTGCCCTTCTAAAATCTGCTCCATCCGTTGGGATTCCTTTAAAATCACAATAATCATAGTCGTCTTTTCCGATCATAAAACTCCTAACCTCTTCACTTTTAATGCCTTGAGGATTCACGAAAAGATACCGGTGCTGCTCATCAAATACTGCGATATCAGAAGGGATATTATTTAAAATATATTCATAAAACTCCTGTTGATCCTTTAATCTTAATGCCAGATCAGTAAGTTCATTTTCTTTTTGAGCGACTTGATTTACGAAGTGGGAAATATTGGCTGCATACAAATTGAAAAACCTATTCGATTCCTTCTTTCTTATATTAAGCAGATACGTGTTATTATTCCGTTTCAGGTAAATTGAAAAATTATCTAACTGATTCTGAGTAACATGATTCAGATTGAGTTTCAGTTCCTCATCAAACAAATATTCATTTGAAAAATTGAAGTCATTAAGAAATTCAGTGGATGAAGGATTTGCATATAACAATTCGTATTGCTCCCCGATACGCAATACCGGATTAGGATTTTCTTGAGGGAATAATGACGTATTTAAAAGCTCCTGTTTACTCTCCTCTAAGGCCTTATTCTTTAGCCGGTATTCATGATTCAACTTCTGTAGGTCTTCTAAGGCTTTGGAAGATGTTTGGAGTAAAAACAAATACTCCGCAATGTAATCTTGTTGAGGGAAATCTTTTAAGGTAAGGTGGTATTCGGAAATGTGAAAGTTTGCATTAATTACGGGCGATCCATGCAAAATATATCCCCACGAAACTGCTCTTCCCGAAATTTTATAGCGTTTTTTACCGTCGTGTGTTTCAATAAAAAACAATTGTACGCTGTTATTTTTCAATTTATCAAAAGAACCCCCAGCTACCCACGTAAATATCGAATCAAATGATAGATTGTTTTCAAGCGCGATACTCTTATGAAAAGCTTTCCCGATTCTTAATAAAGAATAGTCGTTCCCAACAAACACCGTGTGAGGGTTTGCGAATTCTAATGCACTGAATAACTCGTCTAACTCAGCTTCGGTGTTCATTCCCATTCAATCAAAAACACATGGCAATCCGAATCCGGACCTTTCTCTACAAGTTGTTTAATGCGACAGTCTAATCCAAATCGTTTGCCCAATCCTTTGATTAATCCAAAAAGCATGGGGGTAAGACCGGCTCGTTCGGAACGATATTCTAATTCCAATGATTTGGGCTTTTCATTTCTTGTAGTGAATTGAGGGGGCGCCAAATGAGGCATCATATTGCTCATTCGCGTATGAAGCATATCAAGATTGGATAAAAAATCAGAGAAATTATCACCTGATAAGTCCATTAATTCACCGTACCCTTCTTCTGCAGTGTAGGTTATCCAATATTCACCAAAGGCCTCTAAAATGACATGAGCATCTGCTTTCAATACTTCCGAAGCGTGACGAACCAAGTCATAGGTTAATTTATCTGGATAAGGTTGTAATCCTAAAAATTCACCTTCATCAAACCCTGCTCTCGATGCGATTTCAGTCCAAGCTTCTTGGCCATAATTGGTTACCACTAAATCCTTAATTGCTTTGTTTACTAAACCGTACATACCTTAAAATTATTTAACAAATATAAAGAAACGTATTGAAGAACAGCTTGAAAAACCGGGGCATATTTAAGACATATTTGCGTACTTTTGCAAAAAAACACCATGGAATATAACAAGCTCGGGAAATCCGGGATTCAAATTAGTCGATTCTCACTTGGGTCGTGGTTAACCTTTGGTAAGCAAATCGATGAACAAGTCGTTGAGCGTTTAATGGCTATTGCCTACGAACATGGCATCAACTTCTATGATAACGCTGAAATTTACGCCCGCGGCATGAGCGAAACCGTAATGGGTAAATCCCTTAAAAAACTTGGATGGAGTCGCGATAGTTATTTAGTAAGTAGCAAGGTGTTTTTTGGCACTGGAGGCACTTGGCCAACCCAGCGCGGATTAAGCAGAAAGCATGTTGTGGAAGGATGCCATCAAGCACTCGAACGCTTACAAGTAGAATACATCGATTTATTTTTCTGTCACCGTCCTGATAAATCTACGCCCATTGAGGAAACGGTTTGGGCCATGCATAACTTGATCACTCAAGGTAAAATTTTATACTGGGGTACCTCTGAATGGAGCGCGCAAGAAATCATGGAAGCGCATGTATTTGCTAAGCAAAACCATTTGATTGGACCAACGATGGAACAACCCGAGTACAATTTATTTTGTCGGCATAAGGTTGAAGTAGAGTTTGAACAAATCTACAAAACCATGGGACTTGGCACCACCATTTGGTCACCACTGGCATCTGGAGTATTAACCGGGAAATACAACCATGGAAATCCTACAGATACACGCTTAGGAATAGAAGGGTTAGAATGGCTTCGCGACAAGAATGTAACACCAGAGCGCATTGAAAAAGCGAGAAAACTAGAAGTAATAGCCGCCGACCTTGGAACCACCATGGCAAAATTAAGTCTGGCTTGGTGTCTTAAAAACCCAAATGTTAGTACCGTAATTTTAGGGGCGAGTAACGAAAAACAGCTTAAGGAGAACTTAGCAGCTATGGAAATCCAATCCTTGCTAAGCCCCGAGGTAATGTTTCATATTGAAGAAGTCATGCAGAATAAGCCTCATCGACCTGATTTTTAAAACAAAAGCGAAAAAAACTTGTTTCATCCCTTTACCGCATAATAAAAACACATGATTCACACAGACATTATTATCATAGGTGCAGGACCTGTTGGACTATTCACAGTATTCGAGGCAGGGCTCCTCAAATTACGTTGCCATTTAATCGATTCCTTACCTCAACCTGGGGGACAATGTTCTGAAATCTACCCTAAGAAACCGATATACGATATCCCGGGATTTCCAGAAATATTAGCAGGAGATTTAATTGATAATTTAATGAAGCAAGCGGCCCCCTTTAAACCTGGGTTTACCTTGGGTGAGGCGGCCTTATCGATAGACAAATTAGAAGATGGAACCTTTAACGTAACTACAGTAAAAGGAACAATACACAATGCACCTATCGTTATTATTGCCGGAGGACTGGGTGTTTTTGAACCTAGAAAACCACCGATTGAAAACATTACCCAATTTGAAGACAAAGGGGTTGAGTATATTATACGCGACCCTAAATTTTATCAGGATAAGGCCTGTGTTATTGCGGGCGGAGGGGATTCTGCACTGGATTGGTCAATTTATTTAGTGGAAAACAATATAGCCTCCACTATTTCCTTAGTGCATCGAAGCGCTTCGTTTCGCGGGCATTTAGATTCGGTTCAAAAAGTAATCGACCTGGCTGAGCAAGGGAAAATCGATTTAATTACAGAGGCAGAGGTTACAGGATTAGCGGGGAATGGCACCCTAGAAGAAGTAATTATAACCCATCAACACCAGGGTGAAATCCGAAGAACGGTAGACCATTTCATTCCGCTTTTTGGGTTAAAACCTAGCTTAGGTCCTATTGCCGACTGGGGATTAGAAATAGAAAAAAATGCGATCAAGGTAAACACCTTAGACTATTCAACGAATATCCCAGGAATCTATGCCATTGGGGATGTAAATACCTATGAGAATAAATTGAAGCTCATCCTTTGTGGTTTTCATGAAGGTACGCTAGCGGTACAATCAGCTTTTGCACGCATACATCCAGAAAAAAAGAACGTCCTTAAGTACACTACAGTAAACGGAGTACAAGGATTCTGATACGCATGAAAAACAAATCCATTAGCACGGTTATCATTCTGGGAGCACTTTCCATGCTTTCAATTTTGATTATTCAGTTGTTGTGGGTTGGACGCACGATAGAAACACAGAAGGTAAGCCTAGCCATTCAACAGAAAGAAGATAGCCTCAACCTCAAGGAATTTCAAGACCATGTGCACAGTTCGTTAATGAATGTGTTATCCACTATTCAAAAAAGAGATGGGGATCAATCGGATATGTATGGTGCGGTAAGGCAGATTTCAAACAACCATTTCACGGTGGATTTTAATGAAGAATTACAGCCCTTTTATCTAGAGACCTTACTCAAGAAGGAATTTTACATTCAAAACATTCACAGAGATTTTTACTACGGCATTTATGATTGTTTTACAGACTCCATTGTACTTAGCAATCGTGTACGATACAAGAAAGACTCAATTTATGTTACGGATGTAGTTTCTAGCAATGAGATCACACCAGAGAAATTAAACTTAACGAAAGACGGACATTATTTTACAGTGTATTTCCCTAACCTAGAACTTGGTGAAATCGAGCCCCAAAATGATTATTCTCCTTGGATATACCTCACCCTTATGCTGGTGGTTATCGCCATCTTTTTCGCGTTTAGTGTAACGGTCATTATGCGACAATATCGCTTAGCTGAGGTAAAAACCGACTTCATCAATAACATGACGCACGAACTTAAAACGCCAATTTCCACCATAAGTTTATCGGCAGAAATGATGATGAGGCTGCCAGAAATCACCTCAGAGCAAGTACACAAATACGCCGGAATAATTTATAAAGAAAACAAGCGACTCGAGCATCAAGTGGAACGGGTATTGAACGTTGCTAAATTAGATAAAGACCAGGTGATATTGAATAAGGACCGATTTGATGTCAATGAATTATTGGATGAAGTGAAGGAGAACTTTGAGTTGCATCACCTCGAAAAAGGGGGAATAATCAATATTGAACCGAATGCAACAAATCATATTATTCAAGCCGATGCGGTTCATCTAACGAACGTGATTTATAACCTCTTAGAAAACGCAGTAAAATATTGTGAATCCATTCCAAACATTACGATTCAAACAAGAAACGATAAAAACGGCATTTGGATTGAAATTGAAGATAATGGTATAGGAATAAAAAAAGAAAATCTCTCTTTAATATTCGATAAGTTCTATCGCGTGCCTACTGGTAATTTACACAATGTTAAAGGGTTCGGACTTGGATTGTACTATGTGAAGTTGATTGTGGATGCACACGGAGGAAAAGTTAATGTAAAAAGTACCCCAGGAAAAGGCACCACGTTTTCCTTATTTTTTCCTTGATTTCTTTAATACGGTATTGGGTTGAGGATAAACCCCGATGCGGGTAAGTTCCTTGTTTTTTGTGTTAAACACTAAATCCTCGGTAAATAAAGCATTGGGAGATAATACCTGAATTTTCCATTGTTTGGTCTTACCCTTACCTTCCCTGTGTATTGTTTTCACCATACCGCCCACAACAGGACAAAGTTTAGGCGATTGATAACAAACACTAATTGACGTGCGAGTAAGCTCAATGATCATAGCCGCAGGCAATACGGAAGACACTTGTCCGGAGGTCTCAATGGCATAGGCTGGTTGGCTTCCAGTATACACTCCACAAAGCTTTTTAGGAATCTTTACCGTAGGCTGAGCATTGGCAACAAGGAAAAACAAACTCAGTAACGCGATAAACGGGCCATACTTCATGCAACGAAAGTAAGTAAATTCAAGATTGTTTATTATACCGTTAATAAAATCATTGCAACA
>Ga0315899_10009120_pt1 | contig 10641 bp, 11 predicted proteins | sample LakEriMetagenome_2_FD_203518 | JGI IMG/M metagenome (GOLD analysis project Ga0315899, IMG submission 203518) | Freshwater fungal communities from buoy surface, Lake Erie, Ohio, United States - Buoy 4 MA112 | ecosystem: Environmental > Aquatic > Freshwater > Lake | place: USA: Lake Erie, Ohio...
GGCCAACTTGAGCGCACGTATCAAGACTTGTTCGCGCGTTTCACCGAAATGATCGCCGGTGGTCTATTCCCATTTCCTGGGCGAGTGGCAGACAGCAGTGTGGCTCCTCGAGTGGGTGACGGCGCAATCGTTCTCGACCAGAATTCTGTCGTTATTTATGCATCGCCGAATGCGACGTCAGCTCTGCATCGGGTGGGAATTAGCGCAAATGTCGTTGGGCAGACGCTTGCAGAGATGGGAATCATCGACAGTCCTGTGCGTCAAGCTTTCGAGAGAAAAGAGCCGGTCGTCGAAGAGTTCGAGCAGACCGCTGATGTGACACTCTTGACGCGTTGCCTTCCCGTTCTCACCACTTCGAAGGATGCCGAGCCAGTTGTCACTGGTGCGGTGATGTTGTTGCGTGATGTCACTGAACTTCGTCGCCGAGACCGACTGTTGCTCTCGAAAGACGCGACGATTCGTGAGATTCACCATCGCGTGAAGAACAATCTGCAGACGATCTCCGCACTTCTGCGTCTGCAGGGTCGTCGTCTCAAGTCAGACGAAGCTCGCGAAGCTGTCGCGGAATCCGTACGAAGAATTCGCACCATCGCGCTGGTTCACGAAACATTGTCCCGTGAACCTGGTGACGACGTCGTCTTCATCGAGATTGTGCGACCACTGCTGCGACTCTCGGAAGAAGGTTTGCAATCCCCGGATCGACCCGTGCGGTTCGTCGTGAATGGCGACGGTGGCCGCATACCCGCCACAATTGCAACACCATTGTCGGTGGTGGTGACAGAGCTTCTTCAGAACGCAATCGATCACGGATTTCCAGAAGGAGAAGGTGGCGGTACTGTCGTCGTAACCCTCGACTCAGATGACGCAGTGCTCACGATCAAGGTGGTCGATGATGGACGTGGGCTTGCTGACTCCTTCGACTTGTCGGCAGCGACCGGACTTGGTCTGTCCATCGTCCGGACACTTGTCACCACTGAACTGGCCGGCACTATCGACATGCGTCAGCCAACACAAGAAGAACTAGATGGAGCAAACCTGACGTTGCGTCCTGGATATCGGGGAACCGCAGTCGAGCTGTGTGTTCCTCTCCGCGTCGATTGAACGACGCCTCGGAGCCGACGTGTCAGCCGGCGGCAGCGGCAGCGGCGGCGAGACGCTGTGCACGAGCACGAGCGGCACGCTCGCGGCGAATCTGACGACGTTCGTCCTCTGACGTTCCGCCCCAGATACCTGTGTCTTGGTTGGTCTCGAGCGCAAAGTCGAGGCACTCGATTTGTACCGGACATTCGCAGCAGACGCTCTTAGCTTTTGAGATCTGCAACAGTGCTTGGCCGGTCGTTCCGACGGGGAAGAAGAGCTCTGGATCGGTGTCGCGGCATGTGGCGCGATTTCTCCAGGTGTAGTCGGCGCTACCGAGAGCCAGGCTGGACGCGAGGATTGACACGTCGGATTCCTTCTTGGGGGTTCGGGGACGCTGGGCGCCACGGTGGACTTGCTGTGCATATCCGGCGAACCGGTGCGAGGCAACGCTACGACCGTCTGTGGTGAATGGCAAGAGGTTGGTGCAAGTTGCATCGATGTGATTCATACGAACTGTGCCCTCTGATAAACCAGCAATGCAAAAACTTCCATGAGAGGGGCGAAAGTGGCAGCAGGACGTTATCCACAGGTCATCGCCCACCGCGGTGCATCGCGTCGTGAGCCCGAGAACACGATCGCCGCTTTTCTCACAGCGAGAACTCTCGGTTCCGATGCCGTGGAACTTGATGTGCGTCGACTTGCCGACGGTGAACTGGTGGTCATGCACGATGCGCATCTCGACGATGGCCGTGCGTTGGTGGCCCTCGGGCGAGACGACGTTCCCTTTACGGTCCCGACCTTGTCCGCGGCACTCGATGCGTGCGCCGGAATGTGGGTGAACATCGAAATCAAGAACGAGGGGTCAGAACCTGATTACGACCCGCATGATCTTGTTGCAGAACAACTGGCCAAACACTTGCGCAATCGAGGAGAACCGGAGCGTTGGCTTATCTCGTCGTTTCGACGAGAGACCATCGTGGCGATGCGCGACTTCGCACCGGAAGTGCGGACCGCGTGGCTCATGACCCATTGCGATCCGCGTGGCGTCAATGCGCTCGCAAAGTCACTTGCAGATGAAGGCCACAGTGCCTTGCACCCATGGCACAAAGTCGTCACACGCGAGATGCTCGATGCGTTTCATCAGCGCGGTCTAAGCGTCAACTGCTGGACATGTGATGATGAAGATGACATGTCACGTCTGGTTGAGTGGGGCATCGATGGAATCTGCACGAATGTGCCTGACGTCGCACGTACGGTGCGTGAGTCACTTCTGGGGAAATGACTGCACCAAACGGACTGCGTCGGGCACGTGTTCAAAACGTAGTTCCTTGACTTCGCCCAAGTAGTCGCCATCCATTTGGTACGGAAATGCTCGCTCATTCGAGACAAGAACTTCCGACACGTTCGACTGCACGTCGAGCCACGAGTTCGATGACACGCCGCCGCCCCGTAATGCAGTTCCCACCGAGCGGAGGATCTTTGTTGCGTTCATCGATGTGAACGTGACCACAGAGAGTCCCTTGGTGAGATCTGTCGAGGGCACAAGATCAAAAGGTCGTGGTCCGAGGTACGTGTACGGATTGGTGTTCATGATGATGGTGAAAAATGCACCAGGAACAGAATTGCTATGTGCGCCACCAATGTCGACGTTGAAGTGCGGTTGACGACGGTCGTAATCGAATGCCCACGTGCGTAATGCAGCGATGACGAACAATGGATGACCGGCGTATCGCTTCAGTGCGGCGCGCTGCTCGACGCGTTTGACGACAGCAGCGTCATAGCCAACTCCGGTGTGAAAGGTGAAGTATCGGCCGTTGACTTTGCCGAGTCCGATTGACTTGATGTCTCCGCGACCGAGTGCGTCGATGATGAGGTCAACGGATTCAAGAGCATCATTTGGCATGCCGAGGGTACGCGCGAAGACGTTGGTGCTGCCCCCTGGTAGGACAGCGAGAGCCGTGTCACTTCCTGCGACCCCGGTGGCCACCTCGTTCAAGGTGCCGTCCCCGCCGTAGGCGACGACTGCGTCGAGGCCTCGCGTTGCCGCATCTTGGGCGAACCGGGTGGCATGGCCTCGCCGATTGGTCTCGACCACCTGGACGTCGTGGTGGCGGGAGAGTCGCTGATGGACCACCACGGTGTTTCTGGCGGTCACCGAGGAGGCGAAGGAATTGACGATCAACAGCAGTCGCAAGGGGCTTCACGGTACCAGCCGGCCTGCGACGAGGGTCACGCTTTCTTTCCCAGAAGAACCTTGTGCCAGTTGGGTTATCGCCGATTCGGTGGGTAACAATGGTCACCTTATGAACGTGATCGTATGCGTAAAGCAAATCCCCGATCCTGCGGCACCTGGTGCCCTTGATGCGGGAACCAACACCCTCAAGCGTGACGGCAAGCTCGTCATCGACGACTCCGACATGTACGGAGTCGAGATGGCTCTGCAGCTTGTCGATGCAGCCGGCGGTGGCGAGGTGAACCTCGTGTCGATGGCTCCGAATAGCGAGACCTCTGGCATGCGCACGGCGCTTGCGATGGGTGCAGCAAAGGGCGTGCTCGTGTCTGACCCCGCATTGCAGGGAAGTGACGCACTGACGACGGCAAAGATTCTTGCCGCTGCGGTGCAGAAGCTTGGTGGCGCCGATCTCATCATCGCTGCAACCGAATCGTCAGATGGTTACACCGGTACGGTGCCCGAGCAGATGGCTGAAGTTCTCGGACTTCCCTCTGTCACCTTCGCGAAGAAAGTCGCTGTTGACAGCGGAACGCTGAAAGTTGATCGTCAGACCGAGTCTGGTTACGACGAAGTCACATGTCCGATGCCGGCAGTCATCAGCGTCACCGCTGGTGTTGTCGAGCCGCGCTACCCGTCATTCAAAGGAATCATGGCAGCGAAGAACAAGCCGATCGACGAAGTGAAGGCGTCTGACCTCGGAGTCACGCCAGTTGGTTGGGAAGGTGCCGGTCAGAAGATCTCTGGCGTGGCGCAAGCAGAAGCACGTCAAGCCGGTGAGATCATCGAAGACGACGGCGAAGCATTCGGCAAGATCGTTGGGTTCCTCGAGAACCTCAAGGTCATCTGAGTTCGGCAAGGAGAACAGCAATGGCACTCAACAACATTTGGGTATTCGCACAAGCTGCGAATGGTGCGCCGACCAGCGCCACACTCGAACTGCTCACCAAGGCACGTTCACTCTCGTCCAATGTCACTGCCTTCATGGGTGGCGACGGCAACGCCATCGCAGCCGCACTCGGTGAGTACGGTGCAACCAAGGTGTACGCGGCTGACCACGGCTCGAACCTTCCGGGCGTGGCCATCGCAGCCGCGATGAAGTCGGTCATCGATGGTGGCGACAAGCCGGACCTCATTATGTTCCCGCAGAACTACGAAGGACGCGACACGATGTCGCGTCTCTCGGTGAAGTTAAACAAGACCGTCATCACGAACAACATCGACATCGCCGACAGCGGTGACGGAGTCACCACGGTTACTCCGATTTTCGGTGGCAACACACTCGTCAGCACCACGTTCACGGGCGATGGTCCATTTCTTGCAGCCTTCCGTCCGAAGAGCTTCGCTCCTGAGGCAGCTGGTGGCGGTGCGGCAGCGGTGACTGCCGTGCAGGTTCCTGATCTCGGTGCTGCGGGTGGTGCGAAGGTTCTGGCAGTGCACGTCGAAGAGACCACAGGTCCGAAACTTGATGAAGCAGACGTCGTCGTATCGGGTGGACGCGGTCTCGGCGAGTCCGACAAGTTTACGATGGTCGAGGACCTGGCCAAGATCTTGAAAGGCGCACCTGGCGCATCTCGAGCAATCGTGGATGCCGGATGGGTTCCTTACAGCTACCAAGTCGGCCAGACCGGCAAGGTCGTCAAGCCGAGCGTGTACATCGCCGCCGGCATCTCTGGTGCCACCCAACACATGGTGGGAATGAAAGGTTCGAAGAACATCATCGCGATCAATAAGGACAAGGAAGCACCGATCTTCGGCATTGCGGATCTCGGCATCGTCGGTGACGTGCACAAGGTGTTGCCAAAGCTCATCGAAGCACTCAAGTCCCGCTGACAAATTCATTCACCGTAAAGAGGCGCCGCCACTAGGCGGCGTCTCTTGCATGTATGGCACACGACAACCCGGTTGTTGAGTCCTCGATGGTCAGTTGTAGCGACCATCCGGTAGCTGGCTCAATTGAATCCCACAGGTGAAAGACCAAGCCCTCGATGCGCATGCCGAGCTCATCGGCATCGGTCGGCCAAGTATCGCCCAGGTCGAGGAACTGATGAAGGAACCACCAGGTCGTTGACCGTCCATTTGCGCGACCGCGGCGCCGTCCGTGCGCACCGCCGCTCGACGCCGCCCACACCATCCATCGGAGTGCGAGGTGATGTTCAACTTTGCAACGCCGAGCATCGACAGCACCAAGTGCTCCGAGTGCTGCGAGACCATCACCTTCAACGATTGCAATCTCGGCTCGGCCATTCGACGCCGCCGTCCACGGTTCGACCAGTAGACGAAATGCCGATGTGGTGTCTGGGTCGTCAAGTTCTTCACCAGAGGTCGTCATGACTCTTGTCGTTGACGGCGCGGGTGGGGCAGGGAATTGGCCACCATCATCTGCATATGTCGCTGGGTCGTAGTCAGGTTCCCAGGTTTGCAACGCAAAGGGCATGTCAAGAGTCGAGTACTCGCTTGTGTCGATCACGTCGCCACGCAGGGCACGTTCATGCGCCACGAGTGAACGGTCAGGTGAAGGTTCTAGATATGGGGCGAGTTCGACCCACGAGTGGTTGATTGCGAGGATCTCGCTGATTGGCCCAGGCATAAAGGTGCGCATGGAGTCATCGAGAGATCGACAGGCAAACTCGGCTGGTGCCCACAGGGCGAGTCGATAGTTTGCCAGCGTGGCAATTGGCCAGACCTGGCGGCCGGTCTTGACGGCCGACGTGCAGGCATCGCGTACACGTACGAGTTGGCGCCACTCACGAGAAGACACCGTGTCATTGACGAACCGCACAAGTCCGTCGAGATCCACTCTGTGGATGAGTTCGTCGATGTCATTCGTCATGTCGCGGATGTGTCACTTCCTCATCAGATGAGTGGCCACGGGTGGCGTCGACCTGAGAGATCTACGGGGAAGGTGGGATGTTCCAACAAGTACGTGACTCGTTGTTGCAGGGCAGTGACTTCATCATCGTCGAGTAGTGCGGCCAGAGCCAATGGCACACTTTTGATGAGATTTGCTGCGACGTCGAGGAGGCGTGTCGGAATCTCCTCGCCACCGAAATCCCAGATGACCGTGCGAAGTTTGAAGTCTTCACTAAAACACACGCCATGGTCGATGCCCCAGAGCCGGTCCTCGTTGTCCAGCAGAATGTGCCCACTTTTGCGGTCTGTATTGTTCGCAATGAAGTCGAAAAAAGCGAAATCGCGAAGTCGATCATGAAGGTCGGGGCGGGACTCGTGAATGCTGAAGTAATGCTCATGTGGGTCTGCATCGATGAATAACTGCAGCGAGCCCTCACCATAGGGCCCCTCTCGCACGATTGTGGGCGGCACGAGATCAAGACCCAATACCTCGCTGAGCAGCTGTGCTGCGACCTCTCGCTTGTAGAGACCTGGCGGAAAATCCCAGAGGGGTCGTTCACCACGAAGAGGTTTGTACACCGCATGGCCGTGGCCATGCCCTTCGTCTGACTCGAGACGCACCAGCAAAGTGGCGTTACTGCTGTGAGCAAGGCGTCCGACTACTTCGATGACACCACGTGCAAGCAGTGCAGAGACATCGTCGGTCTCGGTCGTATAGGTGCCTGACATCAGTTCAATTCATGCGCGGACATGCGTGTCCATGCGGGTCTTTGGGGGCGCCACACCACCGGCACGGCTCACGACCGCCAGCAACGGACGTGTCTGCGGAATCACAGAATGCCTCTGCTTGCTCAGGAGAGATGAACAGTCGGACACGACCCGCCAGTGCATCGTCCTCATCGAGTGCATCATCTTCATCCATGGCGGTCATATCAAGCTCGCTGTCATCCGACGCACCGATGACGAGTTCGTCGAACTGGATGAACATGCGCATGCCGCTTCGGTCGTATCCGAGGCCGATCGTCCCAAGGACGAAGTCGACCTCATTTATGTCATGGGCAAGAGATGCGTCTGGCAGCATCGCACGTGATTCAGGAAGGTCTTTCAACAGATTGCGCAGATGTTGCGAGATTGCTGCAACTTGCTGTTTCTCGCACTTCACGTTCAGCATGCGACCGTCCGCACGAATTTGGATGAAGAACGTTCGCTGTCCAGGTTGACCGACGGCCCCAGTGCGAAATGCATCGACGTCGTCGAATTCGTAGAGAAAACTCATGTCAGCTGGGGCGAAGATCGGACAATGAGCCGCCCGATGAGTTGACGGTGAGAACGACCGGGCCAGTCGTCAGATACGAGACCGCGCTCACCGAGCAGGTGCCGATGACGATGCGTTGGAAGAGGTCAAGGTGTGTTCCCATCGCATGGGCGATGAGTGCCTTGATTGGGTCTGCGTGACTGACGCACACGACGACACCACCACGGTGACGCTCACGGAGTGTGTCGACAGTGTTGGCCATGCGTGATTGCATGTCGATGAAGCTCTCACCATCTGGAAAGCGAAAAGTCGATGGCGCTCGCTGAACGGTTGACCACTCAGGCTTCTTCATCAGCGCAGACAATTTGGCTCCTGTCCACGCGCCGAAGTCGCATTCCAGCAGTCCTTTCTCGATCCGGACCCGCTGTCGGAGGGCCTTTCCGATGGGAGCTGCGGTCTCGCGAGCACGTTCGAGTGGCGACGCATAGATGGCGTCAACACGTGGAAGGTCGGCGAGTCGTCGCGCAACTGATTCGGCTTGTTCGCGACCTTTGTCGGAGAGGTGCAGGCCTGCGGCACGACCAGGAAGGACTTGTCCAGTCGTGGGGGTTTGCCCGTGACGTACAAACAACATAAGCGTGGACGACGGCGACGAAGAAGTCTTGGCACGAGGCATGTATGCAAACTATTGCGGCATGCCACGTCATGCCAATCTAAGGTCGAACACATGTCACCAGAGGGCGCATGTAACGATTCGATCGGAGCACTCTTCAGAGACATCAGCACATGTCGCGCATGCCCTCGCTTGGTTGAGTGGCGTGAAGCCGTGGCGCGAGACAAGCGAGCGTCGTTCAAGGATGAGACGTACTGGGGTCGAGCTGTTCCGGGTTTCGGCGACGCGTCGGCTCGAATCCTTGTTCTTGGCTTGGCACCTGCCGCTCATGGGGCAAATAGAACAGGCCGTATGTTCACTGGTGATCGAAGTGGAGATTGGCTGTACCGAGCAATGCACAAGTGCGGGTTGGCTAATCAGCCTTTATCGACTGATCGGTCAGACGGTCTCGAGCTCACTAATGCATACGTTGCTGCTGTAGTCCGTTGCGCACCGCCAGACAACAAACCAACTCCCGTCGAGCGCGACACGTGTCGTGGTTTTTTGACACGCGAACGTGCGCTTCTCGCGCAGCTAAAGGTCGTGGTGTGTCTTGGTTCGTTTGCGTACGACGCAGCATGTCGTGAATTTGCGGTCCGGCCCAAACCAAAGTTCGGTCATGGTGTGGTGGTTGACGCCGAGACTGTCACTCTGGTGTGTTCGTATCACCCGAGTCAGCAGAACACCTTCACGGGGAAGTTAACCGAGACGATGCTGGACGACGTGTTCTCAGTTGCCGTGCGTTTGGCGCAGGCCTGACCTAGGCGTCGAGGGCTTTTTTCACCATCGCAGCAGCGTGGCTATGGGCTGCATGTGCATCGTCGAGCATGGCAAACATGGAGAAGAATCCGTGAAACATGCCGAGGTAACGCGTGACAGAGGCATTGACGCCATTCTCCATCAGGCGACGACCGTATTCTTCGCCTTCGTCTCGTAAGGGGTCGAACTCAGCTGTAATGACAAGTGCCGGAGGCGCGCTCGCAAGAACTTCGTCGCTTGCCATGATGGGAGACACGCGGGGGTCTTCTGGTCGTGCGACTCCACCGATGAAGTGGTCCCAGAACCATTTCATCGAGTCGGCTGTCAGCAGCGGTCCGTTCTTGTTCTCGACGAACGATGGTGAAATCATGTGTGCGTCGATCACTGGATACACGAGTAGTTGAAACTTCAGCGGAACTGGCTGCAGTTGCGCGACAAGTGCAGCCAAATGCCCACCCGCGGAATCTCCGCCAACTGCAATTCGTGATGCATCGATTCCGAGTTCTGTTGCATTGTCGCGTGCCCAGCGAAGTGCTTGGAGACAATCCTCAAGTGCTGCGGGATACTTGTGCTCGGGTGCGAGCCGGTAATCCACCGACAACACTGCATGTCCGGTGCGATTGGCGAGCGACCGACATCCACCATCGTGAGTATCGATGCTTCCAATGACCCAGCCGCCGCCGTGGAAGTACACGAGCAAGCCGGTCACGTCTGATGTCGGCTTGTAGAGGCGACACTTGACGCCGCTGGCATCGACATCGCGAATCTCGTGAACTGCTTCAGTCGAGGGGACACGCATTGTTTCGAACATCAATCGCGCCTCTTGCGGGGACTGCTCGTGAAGCGCGGGTGTGCCAGATGCCTCCATGAGGTCTGCAATCGCTTTTGCTTGTGGGTGCAATGGCATGATGGCTCCTAGTGCCCTGAGTCCGGTGCGGGACTTGCGTCGGCTTTTTTCTTCGGCGGCGGTACACCGACACTTGGTGCCTTGTCGGCCCACTCTGGCCATCGACGACGGCTGACGATGGAGAGCATGCGCAGCAACTTCATCGCCTTCTCATCCTCTTGTGCCGGACGGGAGACAATGACACCGTCTTTGATCATGCGATTGATGACTTCCTCACCAAGTGCTGTGCGCACAATCGTGAGTGTCCAATCGTTGTCCTCGCCGATACCACCAGTCGAGATATCGGCATGCTCGGCTGCAAAGTCTGGGCAGCTCTTGCATCCTTCCCGCGTCCACTTGTGACATTCCTTCAAGTCGATCTCGTGGTACGAGCCATCCTTCATCCAGATCTGAAAGACGCCTTTGATATTCATCTTCACCATGTCCTGTTTTTTGAGGCCGTATTTGGCCTCGAAAAGCTCAGGGAAGATGGCATCGTCGAATGTCTTAGAGCACAAGAGCCCAATATTGAAGAGGAACGGCTTCGAGACCTTTCCGGCCTTGCGATCCCACATGACCGGTGGTGATGATGTCTGGCAACCCATGCCGACAAGTGCGAGTCGGTTGAAACCCTGTTCTTTCGCATCACGAAGTGCAAGAGGGTTCGCACAATAGGTGTAGCGACTACCAGCTGTCGCCAACACTTCTTCTTTGTTACGCGCGAGAGCTGGTTTCGCCTTCCATGCGTCGTCATCTTCGACACCGCTCACGAGTGCCGCCTCGATGTAGTCGTTCTCCATCAACCAGATGAGCATGGCTGACACAAAGCCGCCATCTTGACCCTTTTCGTGTTGTTCCTTGTCGGCGGCGCGAGTGAGAAGCAGTTGACGCCAAATTCCGCCCATCTCGTCTGGCTCGCGTGTTCG
>Ga0315899_10009121_pt1 | contig 10639 bp, 11 predicted proteins | sample LakEriMetagenome_2_FD_203518 | JGI IMG/M metagenome (GOLD analysis project Ga0315899, IMG submission 203518) | Freshwater fungal communities from buoy surface, Lake Erie, Ohio, United States - Buoy 4 MA112 | ecosystem: Environmental > Aquatic > Freshwater > Lake | place: USA: Lake Erie, Ohio...
CACAGAGAGGATCAAGCGTGAGAGGGCATGGAGGTAATGATCGCATGCGAGCGCGCTCGTATGCCTTCGATGAGCAGCTGGCCGACGCTGCGCGGCTTAACCTGACGCTAGCTATGCTGCAGGGGCCCGGGAAGAAGACAGGCACGGAGCCCGAAGGGGCAGCAGGCTGGTCGGTTCGAGAGGCCCGAAGCCAGATACGTGCTGCAGGCAATGTCATCGTGGCAGGAAATCGGCTGGGCCCATCAGGGTCGAGACAGTGGGCAGTTCCAGAGACGCGCATACGGGTAATGCGACTTCCGCATATTCCCCTCATCAGCGACTCGGCTCACAAGGGGGTGCATTGTGTGTTGCATTCGGTCCGATGACCCGTGTGTTGCGTTTGTTCCGATGAGCTCTTTTTGTCCCACAGGATGCGTGGCGAGAGGCCAGTGAGATGTCATCTCCAGCGGCGCGGATCGGAGAGCTCAAGGAGGACGGCATCGTCAAAACCCGGCTCGAACAGTTGGAGGAGCGTATTCAAAAACTTCATCAGCTCGAAGGGAGGATGATGACTCAATACACATCGCAGCGCGCCCGAGAAGCTACCGCGGTCTCAAACTCCTGGTCGGAGGAACCACAAGGGTTTACGCTCCCCAACGTGCCCATGCACTCCCCATTCCCCTCGGGGAGCCCCTCCATGCCGGCCACTGCCGCAACAACAGGCGTCTTTGGTGACGTTTCTGGTAGGCCCTCAACAATGCAAGAGCTCTTTATGAGACAGCCTCCGGCGACGTCGCAGGGCTTGTTGGCGGAAAGACGCGATAGCTTCGGCAGAAACGATGCACGGGCATTCCAGCCACGACCAACGATCAAGGGCTCGCAGGGGCCGCGCGACCCCGCGACTCTGACTGCCTCCGGGTCTATCGAGCTGGTGCGCACTATCATGCGCGACGAGCTTCAAGGAATTCATAAAGAGTCGAGCATAGTCAGGAGCCCGAAGAGGGAGATATCGTTTGCTTTGGACGATAGCAGAGAAAGTGTGCGATCGAAAGCAGATTCTGACTCGACTGAGGAGAGCATCATCATGCCTGCCAATAAGTCGGGCGTCGAAAACGACTCAGACGATGAGATCAAGAGGCCACCATCACCTCCTGACCCGCAACTGGAATCTCCAACCAGCAGTGAGGTGCAATCGTTGCTGGAGGAGGAGCAACGGCGCAAAATGGAAGAAAAGCACAAGCAGCATCGTAAGACTAGCATCAAACCGAAAACTTTGGAGGACGCAGTACTAGTTTCCTGTCCTTATCTGTTCGGAGGCTTTCCGAGGTGGAGTCCTGTTCGGCGGGGGTGCTGGACGATACAATCTAGTATTTACTGGCAAGCTGCTTTCATGGTCATCACGGTGACGAACAGCATTTACATTGCGACTGCTCCTGGATACACGGATGAGTTTTCAATCAGGATCAGCTGGTGGTTTGATTTTATTTGTGCATGCATTTTCGGCTTTGAAGTCCTGAGCGGGATGATAGCATACGGGGCGTTTATGGGCAAGTCCACATATCTTCACAACGACATGTTCCATTCTGTCGACCTGATGTGTTTTTTCTTTTTGATCCTCGAGTATGCTTTGGTTGCGTGGGAGATGTGGCCAGATTTAACGATGCGACCCTTTCGGATGGTAAGGGTTTTCAAACCGATCACAATGACCAAAACATTTTCTGGCGTCAAACTCATCCTCATATCCCTGAGCGACGGCGCACCTCAGCTTGGCGTCATTTTTGCCTTTCTATTCCTCACCGTGATCGGTTGGAACGTGCTGTTAGTGAGCGTGTACGGATCGTCCACTAGACGTCAATGCGTGACCGTAGACACATTTGTTCCAAAATGTGCCTCCGATTTCAGTACGGGCTTCAACGCAACGTGCAACTTCAATGCTGGACCTGAGAATGTGTTCCAGCCTGGCGGTACTCCCACGATATCCGGAGGCTATCCGTTCAGGACTTGGTGCAAGATCATCGCAACTGAGCATGATCAAGACGCAAGCGGAAAGTGGGTTCAGCCAAAGCCGGAAGGAAAGCTGGTTACAAAGGGTTATTATGATTACAGTCATTCGAAACAAAGCATCTCCTGGCCAAAATATAATGGCACTTACCACTCATGCCAAGCATCAGCCTGGCGAAAAGCGAAAATACAAGGTGAAGAATTTGAAGTCACACAAACGTGCGCAAATGTGGGGAATCCGCAAATGGGCTTCTCTCACTTTGATAATGTGTACGGGGCGTCCGTGACCATGTTTCAGCTGATCGCCCATGACTCATACTACGATGTCTGGTTTCGGACGATGGAAGGTGATCCAGACTTGATTTACTTGACATATATAATATTTCCTTTAATCACAGTGCTGGACACATTCCTTCTGCTCGGTCTGTTTGTGGCGGTTGTTACGGGTACTTTCAAGAGAATCCGCAACGAGCAGAAATTTTCACAATTCACCGGACAAAAGACAAACGAAACAGATCCCAGCCTGCCTGAAGCTCTACTCTCTCCCACAAAACATTCGATGGTAGAAGATGAAAAAATAGAGGTGAAAGATGATATTACTCAAATTCAGGAGGGAGCACGAATCCTGACAAAACATTGGACGTTTGACAGTTTCATTCATTTGACAATCCTATGGCACATAATCTCGTTGGGTTTTGATACTTTTGATGCCCCTGATTTTCAGAAAGCGGTTTGTTACTGGAGCAACGTTGTTTGCAGCGCACTATTCGTTGCAGAATGTGTTTTGAACTACATGGCGCGCAATTCTGCGAGTCGCTTCTTTCTTGTGCACAAAACAGAATTCATCATGGCAATCATAGGCCTCGCTGGAATAGCCTCAGATATAACTATCGTGAAGGTGATCTGTGCTCTTCGTGGGTATCGTCTTGTGAATTACTTCAAGACCCTCGAAGCTCTGCTCACATCTGCTCGAGCAAGCTTTCTTGCAATTGTGAATGTCTGCGTCTTTACTATTCTGGTCGGGCTTTGTTTCTGCGTCACAGGACGATATTTAATCGGAGACCGCATGAACGAACTCACTCGGTCCAATTTCAGTTCATTGTTTATGGCCTCACTGACCATGTTCCAACTTTTTACTGGAGACTCGTGGTCATCTGTAATGTATGCCGCAATGCAGTGTATGCCGACTGAGGACTGGATGTCACAAGGAGCTGCAGCTGTCTTTGTGCTTACGTGGTTTGTGTTTGCGTATCTCGTCGTAAACAACTTGTTCGTGGCCGTCATTTTAGAGCACTTCGAAATCGCAAAAACTCTCGAATGCATTGCCTCGGATGGTCATGTTGCATTCTGGAGGAATCAGTTGAAGGTTGCTTACGATCAATTATTCAGGACAAGCAACGAGGCTTTGGGAGGTGCTCTCACGATATCAAATCAAGTTGAGGAACGGCGCAGAGCAAGACTCGTTTACTTGCAGAAATTTGGTGACAAAGCTGAGCTTGCTGACACTCGAAGTCTGAAAACCCTAGAAAAGGGATTAGTCTCAAATCCTGTGAGTCTTTACAGAAGAGAAGCGAAGGACTATGTACCGCCCATCATGAAGGCGCTCACATCAGTAGCGTTGGATACAACGTTTGTGCCTAAAGAGCAAAGAGACATTCCTCCGCCACAGCGCGTGCTCTATTTGTTTGCGCCCGACAGTCCCATTCGTCGAGGTACGTCTATGCATCGCCTTGTTGGTCTTGTCATGCTCATGAGCGACGCTGTCACTGCTTCGAAACATGTTTAATCTGAGTTTGCTCATGTTTGATTGAGCAGCATTTGCATGGTTGGGACGACAGGCATTCTTCGAAAACCTCGTCTTGATCTGTATTTTGATCAGCTGTTATTTTCTCATCATCGATCCGCCCTATCGGGAAACTGATCCGAATCCTGCTGTGCCATATGCAATCATGGACGTTCTTAACCCGATTTTCACATTCGTTTTTTCTTTAGAGTTTGCAGTTCGTGTCTTGGGGCAAGGTTTGATCTTTACGCAAGGAGCTTACCTGAAGTCCGGCTGGAATAGAATTGACACGGTAGTTTTAGTGTTTGCATGGTTGGAAGAGCTGAGACTTCCTGGAATGGAAGAAGGAGGGCTATCAAAAATCTTGCGCATGGGCAGAGCGATGAAGCCATTACGATTGATGAAGAGGAACAAGAGCATGCGGCATTTAATCGATGCACTCCTCGGCACGTTACGACCGCTCTTGTACGTGATCATTTTCCTGCTGTTCACTCTGGTGATTTTCAGCTGTATTGCGCAGGGTCTTTTTGGAGGAAGGCTATTTAAGTGCACTGACCCAGCGCTGGCCTATCCAAATGGCAAAACTGAATGTTCTGGACTCTGGTATACGGACACTGGCATCATGATGCCCTCCGCATGGGCAAATCCATATTTTTTCGATTTTGACTCTTTTCTCTCGTCGGGTTTGTCGCTCTTTCAAATCAGCTGTTTCAATTACGTCAGGTATGAGTGCAGTCTCTTCCTTGATGCATATGTCTTGCTCTTACTGCCAAAGGAACGCATGCGCTGACTCGTTCAGTCCGTGTGCAGTATCTTGCATGCCTGCATGGACATAACTGAATTCGAAAGGGCACCCAAGAAGCTGGCTTATCCGGAAGCAAGCGCATTTTTTGTCGTGTATATCCTCGTCGGTGGAATGTTTGTTATGAAATTGTTCATCGGTTTTGTTGTCGACGGATTCCACGCAATGAAGGGAGAATCCGAAGCTGAGATCATTTTCGGAAGATACAAGAGGCAGCTCAAGCAGCATGCGCCCTTTTATGACACGTTTCTCCCGCCAGGAAATATCGTCAGCTCATACACGAGAAAATTGATCACCCACTCTGCCTATCAAACATTCACGACCCTCTGCTTGTTTACCAATGTGGTGTTCCTGCTTGCAGATACCTCGGACTCAAAGGGCACGGAGTATGGCAAGTTCCAGGATTTGCAAAACTTCTTTTTCTTCTGCGTGCTTGTTCTCGAAGTTATTTTAATGATCATAGGCTTTGGACCTGGTGGCTTGTATAACGACTTGTGGCGCCTCTTTGATTTCACGGTTTGCTTGGCTACAGCTTTGGGCTATATCTCGCAAAATGACGCGCTGACATCTGTTGCTCGCATTTGCCGTTTGGGACGCGTCATCCGGCTAATGCGGAGATTTGAGCAAATCAGAATTATCATCGAGACAATGGTCAAAACGCTGCCACAACTGGCAAATGTTATCATCCTCTTGATTTTGGTTTATTCCATGGCTGCTGTCTTGGGGGTGCAATTGTTTTCCACCACCAAACCAGGTCTTCGCATGGGCCCCACTGCAAATTTCTACAACTTTACTGCGGCTATACAGGCTATCTGGTCAATAGTCTGTGGTGATCAGTGGATGGTTCTCCTGGCGGACTGTTCTGTTGAGGCGCCTTCGTGCACATCCGTTGTGCCAAACAAATCATGGAACGATTGTGGTTCCAGGCACTTCGCTTATGCTTATTTTGTTGGGGTGAAAATTGTGTGCGAGTTCATCATGCTCAATCTTTTCATTGGTCTCATTATCGACAACTTTAGCTATATTACAGAGGATGTTGGCCATGAAGAAGATGACAACTGGACCGAGGGTCCGTCCGTGAGTCAACTCAAAAATTTGTGCAGGATCTTTCAGGGTTATGACGGCAGTACTGGCTTTGTTCCCATCCACGCGACGCATTGTATACTTTGTGATCTACCCGTGCCTTTGGGCTATCGGTAATATGTTTGCTCTTGAATTTGGACTCGCAACCTGTTGCGCTGTCACATGCTGTGTAGCGTGTTCATATGTAAGAGCTGACATGTTCAATTCGCAGGAGCAGGAACCATACTGTAAAGTTTTCTGGGATGGATAGACTACTTGAACACATGATCAGAGCCGAGCTCAACGTCCTGATTCGAACCAAGCGGGAGGAAGAGAAGGACAACGAAAAGCGGTTGTTATACAGAATTCGACGTTATTTCAAGCCCGAAGGCCGAAAATTGTTCACACAAGGTGTCTCGTACGAAGATCTCATACTCGTAGCTACTTACTGGCGTCTCCCCCGGCTAGTTCCCGATGAAATCAAATTCCGTCGCCAAGGCATGGTGCAGGATTCCGCCGTCACTGCGGCAGTATTGACCATTGCTGGATTCTTTCGGCTGGCTGGAGCTATACGAAAGAAGGCACGCATTGAAAAACTCCTGATGAAAAAGAAAAGCTTAGAAGCTTGGGTTAAACAGGATGCGCACAGAAAGAGGCACCATGACACGGTTATGAATAAGCGGAGAAAACAGCGAGAGATGGCGAAGGAATTCGATATGGCTGTAGGCATTTTGCTCCCAGAACCCGTGGCCACCCATGACATTGTACTAGAATATGTAGCAAATTGGCCTCCTGGATCTGAGGAGCCAATGGAGTTTATGCCATACAGCAGGACACTCAAGGAAGTGCACAAGGGAACCAAGATCCCGCAACCGATCAATGGCATTGAACAGTTGAGAAAAATGTTCGAAAACAACGTTCTCATTCTGAAGCCCGTGGATCCCATTATGCTCGAAGCGCTGACTTTCAAGGACGAGGATGGGGAGGCGCAGGTGAAGTGCGTGATGTGGCAAAATATTGACATTCTGTGTAGGAATGAGATTAGATTGGTTCGTGTTGGCCTTTGCTTGTGTACTCTATTTGCGCGAGATATCGCAGAGCAGGACGTCCTGACGACGATGATTCATCTGCTGCGCAGATTGATCTGCTTGCTGCAGACTTTGGCGGCGTTCGCTGGAGGGGTTGGCATGCAACCAACACGCAAATTGAAACATATTATGCGCCGATGACGTTTTTTGGATTTGATGACAAGGGCAAGCGTGTGGCTCACCAGCAATGGGAGAGGATGCAAGTGTGGCTTCAATCTAAGCATAAGAGAGCGCGCGCTAATAACAAGAACAGGCTCTTGGGCAGGTACTACTTTTTGCATGTCTCAGTGGCACTGACATTGTGATGCGTATGTCGTTTAGCGTTTCTTCGCAAGAAACCTATATGTGCCATCCTTTTGTGATGTGACGTGATGAAACCATGTTGTTACTGGCGCAGTTGCCTAAACTTTCAATCCTTCATCACGGACGACCCCACCAGCAATTCAGAAAAAGCGGTAGATCGTGCGATCTGCCATCTGAGATTGAATCTGGGAAGCCACGAGTTCGACTCTGCCAAAATCAAACATGAAGCCTACATGTGGAAGTTGCGCCGCACATCCGTGCCGGATGTGTTCTCTGAACTGGTACGTGCTCCTGTCTCTTCTGGCTGCCATTCTGCCTTTCTGTCATGGCATTTACGTTTTGGGTCTTTTGCAGGCCAGGGCACAGGCGAATTTTCTCCAGGTCAAGCCAGACAAAAGAGATGGGGTCGGTAAAGATGAACGTGCTGAGGTGGACATGAGCGACGGAGTGTTTGATGTCTTGGGCTATCTTCCGCGTACAGTTTTCGAAGAAAAGTGAGTTTGTGTGAATATGTTCCTGTATCTGGATTGTCGATGTATCTCCGAGGTGTTAAACCACTTTGATTGCTTTTGTTTACTTGTCACTTCACAACACAGGTACATGGACAGAGGCTTTGGTTTTGGAGAACAGCTTGTAGCACTTGCAGATTGAGATGCCGAATACAATTTCTAGTTTCGTCGATCAAGAATATCGCGTCACATGGCGCTGTACAATATAATCAACAACGCGACAACCCAACTACCGCCAGATAAGCGAAGCAATTCGTGTACATTATCGCAATGCTTGTCAGGGATGTTCTTTGAACTCTGAAAGTACATCAAAAATTATAATAAAAGAATTTATTGAGTATTGTAAACAATGCACTGTAGGGACGTCGATGCTATCTCGAGGCAGCAAATGAGAGCACCAGAGAGGAGGCAAATGAGAGCATCAAGAAAAGGAAAGAAAGAGAGCAAGGGGAGGAAAGAGATGGAAGGAAAGAGATGGAAAGGGTGTGACCACCGCCCATGTGCAATCAGACTGAGTGCGAGATACGTGTTAAGGTTGTCACAACGTGAACAGTTAAGGGTGCCAGAACGTGTTAAGGGTGTCACAACATGAAGAGGAATCTCTGTCACGGTGCGAGTTTTGAGTTGAAATAGTCACGTTCACTGGAGAGATCCATCTGCGCACCCCAGCCAAAAATATGGAGTTATTAGCGCTATGAACGAAATCTTCTCCTTGTTCATAGTCTTGTAGCACAAAGCGCACAGTAGCAACAGCACATTCCAGACGGAGCAAACAGATTCATAACCGCTGTCAAAGCGAGAAGTACTTCTAGAAGTACCTGTACTTCTCGCTCTCTGACAGCGGTTACGAATCTGTTTGCTACGTAGTATTTACAAAGTCCTTCGGAATTGCGCGGGCAGGAAGGGGAATTAAAAAGGGGAACAAGAAGGGCGCAACAAAGGTCCGGGACAAGGCCGTGGCGGCAAGAGGCACAGACATGGGGGAATTTATCTTGGAGTGCGGCTATTTCGGCGAGCTGTCGCACAAGGAAGGCCTGGTGTTGTGGGCTGGTAGATATTCTCAAAAGTCAGTGCCCTATACATTTACTCAATACAGTCCGCTGTACGCGAGTCTAGTCTTCTATCAGATGAGGAGGAGCATACATGCCATATGAGGAGGAGGATACATACAGTCCGCTGTACGCGAGTCTAGTCTTCTATCAGAGTCCGGGAAAAGTGATTGCTATTTGCGCCTATCGCAGCACATATTCACAGGTTGCGCCGGTCACTCCCTGAACCCCAGGTTATGGAATACCTTCCTGATAAGCTACACACACACACACACACACACACACACACACACACATTATATGTAACCCCCTCAACCCCAGGTTACGGAATACCGATCCTAATAAGCTATATATACATCTCTCAGACTGCTAGGAATTTCTGCCTGGATGCTTCAAAGGGCCGATGCTGCACGGCGCGAGCCACGGCTTCGATCCGCTGCAGCGTTGGCCGAATCCCGGGGGAGACGATGGACTATGTATGTATGTATGTGTGTGTGTGTGTGTGTCACGCACACGCACACACGCACACACATACATGTATATGTACACGGCGTCTCTCTCTCTCTCTCTCTCTCTCTCTCTCTCTCTCTTCCGCCTCTCTCTCTCTACACCCTCACACACACCTACATATACCTCCTGCAGTTTGTCCCAGATATACTTCACAGCAACGGGCGAGGGATGCAGCATATCCTGCTCGTAGAATCTGTAGTCGCGCGCCGAAAAATAAAAGAGACCGATGTCAACAGCGGCTTTGCATTGAAGTGAAAGAGACCTAATATAGATGGAAAAGAGACCTAATATAGATGGAAAAGTGACCTGTAGTCGCGCAGGTCGTCCATCATGATTTCGTAGGACGGGAAGTACATGAATCTCTTGGGTGCCCTGTGTATGTATACATGTATATGTATATGTATATGTATGGAAATAAGTGCCCTGTGTATGTATACGTGTATATGTATATGTATATGTGTATGTATGAAAAATATACAGATATACGTATAAATATAGATATACTTAAGTACATACCGTTCGCACAGCGCCTGGGCCGCGACGAGGAGGCAAGCTTTACTCCGCATATTTTCAACAGCGCCCTCTCGCCAGTGGCGCACAGGCGAAACTGTAATGACAACTCTGTGTGCACACACACACACAAAAAAGCACACACACAAAAAAAAATCACACACAAAAAAAAAAGCACAGGCGAAACTGTAATGACAACTCTGTGTGCCCAAAGTGTCAAAAGAGACCTATTATAGAGGCAAAAGAGACCTACTATAGAGGCAAAAGAAACTTACGAGGGCGCAAAAGAGGCCTAATATAACTGGGATACCTGAGCCTAGCAAAAGAGGCCTGATTTAGAGGCAAAAGAGACCTACTAAGGAGCAAAAGAGACATAGTTTACATTGGCATACCTGAGGCATGCGCAAATGTCAAAAGAGACTTACTATAAAGGCAAAGAAACCTACTATAGAAACAAAAAGGGACCTCCTATACAGGCAAAAGAGACCTACTAAGGAGCAAAAGAGACCTAAAAAAGAGACCTAAGCTACTGGCTACCTGAGCTCAAGATTCTGACTGCAAGAAATTTCTTCACTACAAAGGCATATGAGGAGGAGGATGCATACACACAGGATTCTGGCTGCAAGAAATTTTTTCACTACAAAGGCATATGAGGAGGAGGATACATACATACAGGATTCTGACTTCAAGAAATTTCTTCACTACAAAGGCAAAATGGACCTACTATGGAGGCAAAAGAGACCTACAATGGAGGCAAAAAAGACCTAGTATGGAGGCAAAAGAGACCTAGAATGAAGGCTAAATTGACCTGAGCTCAGGGGTGACTGCGAGGCATTTCTCTATCTACACGCAAAAGAGACCTACTATGGAGGCAAAAAAGACCTACTATAGAGGCACACGAGACCTGAGGTCAGGGTTGACAGCGAGGCATTTCTCCACAGCAGCATACAGGGCCTCTTCCGCCTCGGCTGGTGACACCTGTATATATGTCATATGAGGAGGAGCATACATGTCATATGAGGAGGAGGATACATACAGGGCCT
>Ga0315899_10009123_pt1 | contig 10638 bp, 8 predicted proteins | sample LakEriMetagenome_2_FD_203518 | JGI IMG/M metagenome (GOLD analysis project Ga0315899, IMG submission 203518) | Freshwater fungal communities from buoy surface, Lake Erie, Ohio, United States - Buoy 4 MA112 | ecosystem: Environmental > Aquatic > Freshwater > Lake | place: USA: Lake Erie, Ohio...
CTCCTGTCTGCTGGCGTGCCTGCCGTCGCTGCGCCCGGTATCTGGAACGCGAGCGCCCGCGGTGAGCTGGCGCCCGACCTGGCCGCCGTGCCCCTGCAGGGCCGCGCCTGCTGGGTTCTGTTCGATGCCAGCGACCGACCCGACCCCGCCGAACCACGGGCCGCGAAGCGCCTCGGCCGCCTGCTGGAGCGTGCTGGCGCCGTGGTGCTGGTGGGCACCGTTCCCGGCCCGCACAAGGGGGCCGATGATGCCCTGGCCGATGGGGTGAGCTGGGATGCCCTGGCCGCGGCCCTGCGGCCCCTGGGCCCTGAGCCCGTGCTGCCCCGCCTGGGCCGGGTGGATCGCATCGCCGCGGCCGGCGCCTGGCTGGGGGTGGCCTGCCCAGTCCCTGCGCCTGAGGTGGCGCCGCTGGTGGCGCTGCAGGCACCGATGGGCTGCGGCAAAAGCCAAGCCATCGCCGCCGCCCTGGCGCCCCTGCAGGCCAGCGGAACGCCCCTGCTGCTGCCCTCGCATCGCGTCGCCCTGGGCCGCGCCCTGGCCGAGCGGCTGGGGGTGGCCTGGGCCCCGGCCCCCGGTGACGATCAGCGGCTGCTGGGCGCCGGCCTGTGCCTTGATTCCTGCTGCCCTGCCTCTGGTCTGCAGATCAACGGCCACAGCTGGAGCGGCGCCGCCGTGGTTCTAGACGAGTGGCAGCAGGCCCTAGAGCACCTGCTGCTGTCCAGCGGAACCGCCTTGGCCAAGCGCCGCGGCGCCGTGCTGCGGACCCTGGCCGAGCTGATCGCCCGCAGCGCCCAGACCATCGCCGCCGATGCGCAGCTGAGCGCCTGGGCCGTGGCCCTGCTGGAGCGGCTGACCGGCCGCGGCGCCGTGGTGATCGCTTCCGAGCATCAGCCGATGGCCGGCCGGCCCCTCCACTGCCCCGAGGGGCTCAAGACCCCCGCCGCCGCGGCCGATGCGTTCCGCGCCCAGTGGGCCCAGCTGGTGGCCGATGGCCGGCCGTTTTTGTGCTGGACAAGCGCTCAGCGGGCCGGATCGAAGAACGCCCCGCAGACCCTGGCCGCACTGCACCGGCAGCGCCGGCCCGCTGATCTGGTGGACGTGATCGACTCCAGCACCCCCGAGCTGGCGGCCGAGCTGGCCGCAGACCCGGATGGGTTCGCTGAGCGCCGCACCGCCCAGGCCGCCGCCCAGGGGGGGAGCTGGGCCCTGTATTGCAGCCCCTCGATCTCCAGCGGCATCAGCTGGGCCCGGTGGCGCCCTGCTGCCGTTCTGGCCCTGGCGGGTGGCCGGATCGCCCCTGAACACGCCGCCCAGGCCGCGGCCCGTGTCCGCTGCCCTGAGGTGCCGGCCTATGTCTTCGCGCCTGAGCGCTGCCCCGGTGCTGCCCTGCGGGTGGGCTCTGGCGCCACCGATCCGGCCGAGCTGATCGCCGCCCTGCAGGCCGTCACGGATCCCCTGCTGGGCCAGCTGGAGGCCGGGGGGGCCGATGGTGCCTGGCTGGCGGCCTGGGCCGAGCTGGGCGCCACCCGCAACCGTCAGCGCTTCGCGTACCGCGCCACGATCGCCGGCCTACTGCAGGCCGAGGGGTGGGAGCTGCAGGCCCCCGGCCCTGAGCCCTGCCCTGCTGCTGGCGCCCAGGCCGCGGCCGACCTGCGGACGATCGCTGAGGCCGCCCAGGCTGCCGAGGATCAGGCCGTGATCGAGGCCGAGGCCCTCACCGATCAGGAGGCCGCCGAGCTGGCCCGCCGCCGCCGGAGGCTGGAGCCCACCGAACGGGCCGCCCTCGATCGCCACCGCCTGGCCGCGGCCTGGGGGCTCAAGGGGACCGCGCCCTCTCAGGCCCTGATCGACGCCGACCGCGACGGGCTGCGGGATCGCCTGCGGCTGGGCTGGCTGCTGACCTGCCCCGAGGCCCTCGCCCTGATCCCTGCCCACGATCGGGCCGCCGTTGCTGCCCTCGATCGCACCGGCCGACCCTTCGCCCCCGATCGCCTGCGGGTGGCCCTGGCCCCTCGCGTCGCTGCCCTGCAGGCCCTGGGCCTTCCTGCCCTGCTGGAGCGCTTCGCGGCAGGGGAGACGATCGCCGCCACCGATCCGGCCGTGATCGCGCTTCATGCCGCCGCCACCGCCCACCGGGCCCAGCTGGCCGCGGCAGCTGGTGTCTCGCCTGGGGTGAAGGCCACCGGCACCCTGCGGGCCGTGCTGGCTGCCGTGGGCTGGAGGCTGGAGCGGGCCGGCCGATGCCACGGCAATGGCGCCCTGACCTACCGGGCCCAGGGGGTGGCCCTGCCCGATGGGGTGGAGGCCCAGGCCCTCGCCGCGGCCTGGCTGGCTGAGCTGCAGGCCCCCAGCGCCACCGATCCGAGCGGAGCACTTTTTGCCCCTATAGGAAATCCATGTAGGGGGGAAAAGTGCTCCACCGGGAACCCTGGGGCGCCCCCACCGCCGAGGCCCTGGCCCCTGGCCCCTGTGGCTGCCGTTCCATGGCCGGCCCCACCGCCCCACCGCCCCAGGCAGGAGGCCAGCCATGCCGCCTGAGGCCCCCGAGCAACACCCCGCAGCCACGCCCCCGGCTGAGCCATCACCGGCTGAGCTGGCCGCTGCCCTGGCCCGGCTGGCGGCTGGCGTGGATCAGCTGATGGCGCTCGTGTTCCGGTCGACCCGATGGTGAGGCCCCGGCTTGCGGGTCCCTGGTGCCCGATGCGGTGGGGGTGATCCCCTGGCTCGTCTGTCCGCCAGCGGGAACCGGGAAACCCTGTTAAATCCAGCCACAGCGGGCAGAGTGGCCCCCTCCCCGTTTATCCGTTTCGGGCAACATCCGCAGGTTAAGTAAACCGTTCGGGTGGCGCCCCCCCCCCGGCCCCCGGCATCAACGGGTCCTCCCTGTGGTCTTTCTGCCGGGGCCGTGCTGCTCACAGAAACTCCAGCGCCAGCCCTGAAATTGAGTTCCCCAGCGGTTCCGGTTGCGCAACCCTCGGCAACCGTTGCGCAACCGCCCCCCTCACCCGAGGGATGCCCTGCTCCCTCGATCAGGTGTGCTGACACTCCCTCGACGGAGCTGCTGGTGGCCGGTACCGTCCCGCTACCCGACGGGTACCCGTGGCCCTGGTTCAGATCAACCTCAAGGTGAGCCCTGCCGTCGCCGCTGATTGGAAGGCCCAGGCCGCGGCCGAGGGGTTGAGCGTGAGGGATTGGCTGGTGTCCGTCACCACGCCCACCGTCCCGGCCCCTGCTGGCGGCCCTGGGCTGGTGGATCGGGTGGCCCAGCTGGAGGCCATCACCGCCGAGCTGCGGGCAACCCTGGCCCAGCTGCAGCAGGCCCGCCCCCCTCGATCGCCGCGGCCTGTCTCTGCTGCGCCCCCTGCCGCCCCGGTTCCGATCCCTGCAGACCTGCCGGCCGATGGCATCGAAACCGCGGCCCTGGCCGAGCGGCTGGGGGTGAAGCGCGGCACCTTCAACGCCCGGATTGCCCGGATGGGTGGGGCGGCCCCTGGGCTGGTGGTCGATGGGTGGCGCTGTCTGGGCCTGCGGCCGCCCGAGCGGGGCGGCCCCCCGCGGGCCGTCTGGGTACCTGCCGGTACCTGATCCGCTACCCGCTGCCTGCTGCCGGGTACCTGCCGCCCCTCGATCGGGTACCCGCTGGGCGCCTGGCCTTGCTGCTGAGCGGATCGCCGCGGCCCTGCCGGGTACCCTCCCCCCTTGCGTACTAGGCACAACGTCCGTAGGCTGTTGGTACACCGAACGGGATGCGGCTGTGGAGCTGGTGGCCTACTACCGAGTCAGCACCGAGCGCCAGGGAGAGAGCGGCCTGGGGCTGGAGGCCCAGCGGGCCAAGGTGGAGGCCATGGCTGCCGAGCGCCGCGCCGCGGTCGTTGCCGAGTTCGTGGAGGTGGAGAGCGGCCGGAAGGCGGACCGCCCGCAGCTGGCAGCCGCCCTGGCCGAGGCCCGCCGCCTGGGCGCCGCGGTTGCGGTTGCCAAGCTCGACCGCATCGCCAGGGATGCCGAGCTGGTGTTGCGGCTGAGCCGGGAGGCCGCGGCCAACGGCATGGCCGGGTTCCTGTTCTGCGATCTGCCGGACGTTGACGCCACGACAAGCGCCGGCCGGCTGATTCTGTCGGTGATGGCCAGCGTCGCTGAGTTCGAGTCCCGCCGCATCGCTGAGCGGACCCGAGAGGCCCTCGCCGCGGCCAAGGCCCGCGGGGTGAAGCTCGGGGGGCTGCGGGCCAACACCGCCACCCGCAACGATGCCGCCCGCGAACGGGCCCAGGCCGGGAGTGAGCGCCTGCGGCCGGTGCTGGCTGCCCTGCAGGCCCAGGGCTCAAGCCTGCGGGAGATGAGCGCCGCCCTGGCCGCGGCCGGGACCGTGACAAGCAAGGGACACCCCCTCAGCCCCTCGGCCGTGAAACTGCACCTGCAGCGGCTGGGATTGGCCTGATCTGAGCCACTAGGAGCGGTTTCCCTACAGGTAATCGAGAGGCCGGATCTATGCGGGGCCTGCATTAAGGGGCCTGGGGTGCATCGCCCCGCCGGTGTTCTGCCTTGCAGTCCAAAACGCCCCCCATAGCCTCTAAACATCCGCCGATCGTGTCCTGATGGATAACGCCGCCCCGTTCCTGCTGGTGGAGCACCGCGCCCCCGGCCGGCCGATGCGCCCCCTAACCCTGAAGCTCCCGCCCGATGCCGAGGCACGGCTGCGGGAGCAGGCCGCGGCCCTCGGCACGTTCCCCACCGCCCTGGCCCGTGCGCTGCTGATGCGTGGCCTCGATCAGCTGCAGGCCGCGGCCAGTGAGGTGGCCTGATGGCGCTCCTATGGATACCTGCAAAAACCGCAGGTTTCTTGCGCTGCGGGGGGGCATGGATGGGTTGGGATTTCCTAGTTTTCCGCCCCCATGGATAGGTGCGAAAAGCTCTAGAAGTTCGCCGCTACGGGTGGCGTTCTTGCGTTCCTTGCCACCGCCGCTAGTGTCTAGACGCCCTTCCCGCGGCAGACCATGACCCGCCCCGTCGGCTTTGCGCTTCGCCTGAGCCCCCAGGAGCTGGCCCTGTTCCATGCCGTGGCTCGCGCCCGTGAAACCACGCTGAGCGAGCTGATCCGGGCTGCTGTGGCCGCTGAGGCCGTGGCCGCCGGGGTGGAAGCGCCGGCTGTTCCTCAGACGGCCTGATCGAGAACGCCTGAAAAGGCGAAAGGGCCCCGGTTGCACCCGGAGCCCTTCCTGAAAAACCAGACCCCGAACCGGTGAGAGGGAGAGGGGATCTGGACACACAGCCCGGCAATGCCGGGCCACTGCGATGAAGCGTATTCCGTTCGGCTACCGAGCGCAACACCGCCCGGCTAGTACACCCCCAGACTCTAGCCAGGAAGCGGGTTCCGTCCCAGTGCAGCGGTTCCGCTGGGCGATCTGGCACCGCCGGGGAATGGTGCCGGCTGACCTGCCACCCGCCACCCTGGCCCGCGGCTACCGGCTGGCCTACGACCGCCCACCGGCCCGCGATCCTGAGCGCCGCGCCTGCAGGGCCTACAGCGCCGCCGAGCTGACCGCAGCCCTGGCAGCCCTGGGCTACAGGGCACCCCACCCCACCCCACCGCCACCGCCACCGGCCGAGCTGCTGGGCCTGCTCTGGTGGGCAGCCCTGCAGCGGCTGGCGCTGCCATCTACCCGGATGCTGCTGTGCCATCAGGCCCGGCTGCTGGAGCTGAGCGAGACCGGCCGCGGCGAACTGCTGGCGCTGGTGGAGGTGGTGCCGTCATGGCTGGCCATGGTGGAGAGCCGCCGCGGCCTGGTGGTTGACGCCCTGGCCGAGACGATGGCCCGCCGGGTGGCGCTGCAGCTGGTGGCCCAGGAGGTGGAGCTGTGAGCGCCGCACCGCTGATCGCCCCCCCCCCCCGGCCCGCGTTGATCGGCAGCGGCTGGGATGCGGCCCCTGCCGGCCCGGATGCTCCCCTGGCCCATCACCTGGCCGAGTGGATCGACGGCAGCGCCGTGGCGCCTGCGCTGGCCGCGGCCAACGTGCAGAGCATCGCCGGGCCGGCCGTGCTGGAGGCCATCGCCGGTGATCGGCTGGCGGCCATGGGCGGCCATGCCGGCCAGTACGCCACCGGGGCCGTTGCCCGCCTGTTGCGCCCGCTGGAGCCCATCGCCGCGGCTGGTGGCTGGTGGTGTTCTGGTCTCGATCCGCTGGCCGCCTGGCGGCCGATGGCCTGGGGGTGCCTCAAGCCGGACGCGCCCCGCTGGGATGCGGCCAAGGGCAAGCCGCGGAAGTATGAACACCCGATCGGCACCCCGGCCCGCTGCTGGTGGCTGCGGGTTCCGGCCGCGGTGGCCCAGCTGGTGGCGGATCGCTTCGCGGTGGCCCTGCCGCCTGAGGTGGCCGCCGATGGCGACGGTTCCGCCGGGGCGTTCTGGCGCTGGTGGGCCCAGACCCCGGCCCTGCCCCTGCTGCTGACGGAAGGCGCGAAGAAAGCCGGCGCCCTCCTGTCTGCTGGCGTGCCTGCCGTCGCTGCGCCCGGTATCTGGAACGCGAGCGCCCGCGGTGAGCTGGCGCCCGACCTGGCCGCCGTGCCCCTGCAGGGCCGCGCCTGCTGGGTTCTGTTCGATGGCAGCGACCGCCCCGACCCCGCCGAACCGCGGGCCGCCCGACGCCTGGGCCGCCTGCTGGAGCGTGCTGGCGCCGAGGTGCTGGTGGGCACCGTGCCCGGCCCGCACAAGGGGGCCGATGATGCCCTGGCCGCTGGGGTGAGCTGGGATGCCCTGGCCGATGCCCTGCGGCCCCTGGGCCCTGACCCCGTGCTGCCCCGCCTGCCTGCGGCTGATCTGGTGGCGCCGGCTGGTCAGCATCTGGCCGCGGCTGTCGATCGCCAGGCCCTGGCCGATGCCCGCGTGCTGCTGGTGAGTGCGCCGATGGGCGCCGGCAAAACCCGCCTGGCCGCCGAGCTGCTGGCCCCGCACCTGGCCGAGGGGGTGCCCGTGATCGCCCCGACGCACAGAACTGCGCTGGGTGAATCGCAATCGGAAGCGGTCGGCCTGGCCTGGGCCGCGGCGCCCGGCACCGATGCCCGCCTGCAGGGCCTGGGGTGCTGCTGGGATTCCCTCAGGCCATCAAGCGCCCTGGCGATCCGACCCGAGGAATGGAGCGGCCCCGATGGCCGCGGCCCGGTGCTGCTGCTGGATGAGATCGCGCAAGGGATTGAACACGTCCTGTTCGGCGTTGGAACGGCCGTCGCCCAGCACCGGCCCGAGACGATGGCCACCGCCGCCGCCCTGCTGCGATCAGCCCGCGCCGTGGTCGGCATGGATGCCCAGCTGTCGGGGCCGGTGCTGCGGCTGCTGGAGGCCCTGACCGGCAACCGCGCCACCCTGCTGACCAGCGAGCATCGGCCAATGGCTGGCCGGCCGGTGCTGGTGCCTCAGGGTCTGACCGCCCGCACCGCTGCAGAGCAGGGCCGCGCCCGCGTGCTGGAGCTGGCCCAGGCCCGCCGCCGCGCCTTCATCCTCACCACGGCGCAGCAGGCCCACGCCAAGGGAGCCGCGGCCAACCTGACCGCCCTAGTGCGGCGCCACTGGCCGGAAGCCAAAATCCTGCTGATCGACAGCGAGCACCCGGAAGCCGCCGAGGCCCTGGGCCGTGACCCGAACGGCGTCGCCGCGGCCCACGACATGGTGATCTGTTCGCCCTCGATCACGTCCGGCCTGTCGATCGACGCGCCCGGCCTGTTCGCTGAGGTGCTGGTGATCGGCGCCGGGGGCCGCGTCCCGCCGGAGCACCTGGCCCAGGCCGCCGGCCGCATCCGTGACCCCGGCTGCCCGGTGCGGATCTATGCCCCCTCGATCGCGCCACAGCTGCGGATCGGCAGCGGTGACGCCAGCCCCGCCGCCCTGCTGCAGCACCTGGCCCGCTGTGAAGCCCGCCTGCTGGCCGATCTGGTGGGCGCCGCCGGCTGGGAGCCCAGCGCCACCAATGAATCCGCCTGGCTGCGCTGCTGGCTGGAGATCGCCAGCGCCCGGAACCGCGCCGCTGGTGCATACGCCTGCAGCGTGGCCGCCATGCTGCGGTCGGAAGGCTGGGCCGTGACTGATCCGGCCGGACTGGAATCCAGCCCCGCAACCCGTGAGGCCGCGGCCGATCTGGAGGTGATCGCCGCCACCGCCACCGCCGCCGCCGATGCGGCTGTGATCGCTGCCGCGCTGCCCACCGATGCGGAAGCCGCCGAGCTGGCCAAGCGTCGCCGCCCGAGCCCGGAAGAACGTGCTCAGCTCCAGCGCCACCACGTCGCCAGCCGCTGGGGCCTGGGCCCTGAGCCCCCCACCGCCGAGCTGCTGCAAGCCGACCGGCAGGGCCTGGCCCGGCCCCTGCGCCTGCGCTGGCTGCTGCTGCAAGCCGACCGCCGGGAGCTGGCCGCGGCCCACGATCGCCGCCGCGCTGCCCAGCTGGCGCCCACCGGCAGGGCCTGGGCCCCTGATCTGGTCAGGGAGCTGCTGGCGCACCGGATCGACGCTGCCGAGGCCCTGGGCCTACCCGCCTGGCTGGAGGGGGCCGGTCAGTGGATCGCCGCCACCGATGCCCGCCTGCTGCAGCTGCAGGCCACCGCCACCGCTCACGCCGGCACCATGCGGGCCGCCCTGGGGGTGAGCCCTGGCAAGCGGCCCAGCGGCACACTGCGGGCCCTGGCCGGCCTGATCGGCTGCAGGTTGGAAGCCCGCCGCCACCGCTGCGGTGATGGTGCCCGCGTCTGGTCCTACCGGCTGGTGCCTGAGCCCCTGCCGGCTGGTGTCGATCCGGCCCAGCTGGTGGCCGCCTGGCGCGAGCAACTGACCCGGCCCACCCCCTGAGGGTGACCACTTTTCCCCCATCACAAACCAATGGAGAACCACAGCCCCGCCGAAGAACTGGCCGCCCTGGATCTGGAGGTGCCGCCGAGGCCCACCGCCGCCGAGGTGGCCGCTGCCCTGGCCCGGCTGGCGGCTGGCGTGGATCAGCTGATGGCGCTCGCGTTCCGCAGCCCGAGGTGGTGAAGGCCCCGGCTTGTAGGTACTTTTCCCGTTCTGGGTCTGCGGGTCTATTCGGCGCCCCCCTGTCCGCCAGCGGGAACCTGCAAACCCTCTTAAATCCAGCCACAGCGGGCAGAGTGACCCCCTCCCCGTTTATCCGTTTCGGGCAACATCCGCAGATTAAGTAAACCCTTGCTGTGGTGCTCCACCCTTTTGGGTCCTGTGTGGTCCCTCGATTGCGCCGGCCCTGGCCCCTCGATCGAGCTTGCGTCAGTCCCTCAGGTGAGTGGCTTTCCCTCCCTCGGTTGCGCAACCCTCGGCAACCGTTGCGCAACCGCCCCCCCCCTCACCCGAGGGATGCCCTGATCCCTCGATCAGGTGTGCTGACACTCCCTCGACGGAGGTGCTGGCGGCCGGCATGATCCGGCGACCGTCCGCCGACTCCGCTGACCATGGCCGACCCTGCCGCCGATGCCGTTGTCGATGGCGTCCGTCTGGCTGAGCTGGTGGATCAGCTGCCCCTCTCCCGCGGGTCTGTCTTCGAGCTGATCAAGGTCTTGGGCATCACCACCGCCAAGGGTCCGGGCCCTGGTGGGCGCGGCCGGGTGGCCTGGCTCACTGCTACCGACGCTGATCGGCTGGCCGATGCCGCCGGTCGCGTGGATCGCGGTGAGGTGCGCATTGCTGACCTTGCTGGTGGTCTGCAGCGTCAGCCGACGCGCCAGACCCTGCAGACGGCGCCAGTCGCAGCGTCCGCACACTCCGCCGACCCTGCAGACCCTGCCGCCTTCCTGGCCCGGCTGGAGGCCGCAGAACGCGCCATTGCCTCAGGCCTGGGGCTGACCACCGCCGAGGCGGCTTGGATCCTGGGGGTGAAGCCCGGCGGATCGCCCATCACGAGAGGCGGAATCACAGCAATCAGAACCGGGTGGAACTGTTGGCGGTTGGAGCCCGCCAGTCGGATCGACCGGATAGTGGCCGAGATGAAGGCCACGCCTGACCCCTTCTCAACTGAGTCAGCGGACTCAGCGGACGCTGGCTGACCCTGCCGTCTCGGCCACCGTCTGCAGCGTCTGCGGACTCCGCTGATCCTGCGTACCTGCTTCTGGAGCAGTTGCGCGGCCCTGGACAGAGCCGGCCGGATCCCTGCTGCAGAGCGGGTTCTGCGCTGGACAGAGGCCGGAGGTGCAGGCGCTGGACACGGCTGGATTGGACACGGCGCCGGCCGCGGCCACCGATGGCACGGTGCAGCGGCTGGAATCGACGGAAATCAGTGTTTCGGGTAGGTATAAATACCTACCGGCACGGTTTCGCTATCTGGGTTGCGGAAGTTGCGCGGTTGCGCAACCCTTGCCGCGTGAATGTTGGCCGCTTGCGTATCAGGAACCGTGGGGGTATGTTGCGACTACCGCCCGATCAGGGCCCTGGGGGTTGAGGCATACGCCAAAAACCCCCCAGCGATTGGCGTCGCTGAGGGGTCCGAGTGATGGCGGTTTCGTGGGGAAACCAGTGGACTCATTCTCGGGGCTCGACCGGCCCGCCAACAGTGCTACCGGGCACTTCGTTACAAATTGTTACACGCCGCTTGCGTCCTGTCGCGGGGCTGAGGATCGCTGCCCGTTGCGGCACTGGCTGCGCTCAGAGGCCACCT
>Ga0315899_10009124_pt1 | contig 10638 bp, 11 predicted proteins | sample LakEriMetagenome_2_FD_203518 | JGI IMG/M metagenome (GOLD analysis project Ga0315899, IMG submission 203518) | Freshwater fungal communities from buoy surface, Lake Erie, Ohio, United States - Buoy 4 MA112 | ecosystem: Environmental > Aquatic > Freshwater > Lake | place: USA: Lake Erie, Ohio...
ACGAGATCGTGAGATCCGCCAGCTGCTCCGCCATCCGCCAGTGGCGTTCGGCTCGCTCGATCCATTCGTTCACCACCGGGTTGCGGGTCGGGGTGTGAACTCGGGCCCCAGGTGTTGCGTTGGCGTTTGACACCGGGCCTCCATCGCCAGGGCACAGCGCGTTAGGCAGCCCCTCGCCATACAGCCCATCGCCATACAGCATCACCCCGTGATTTAGGGCCTCGCGGATGAAGGGATCGCCCCACCCGTAGCGCGGTGCGATCTCCTGCGGCCGCCGCAGGTGCAGATCCAGCGGAAACGCCGGCTCGCAGGCGTTGCGCATCCCCTTCACGGTGTCCTGCGGCCGCCCCTCGAACGGCATCACCACCAGGATGTCGGCATCGGAATCCCAGCGAGCTTCGCCGCGGGCCTGGGAGCCAAAAAGAATCACCTGCTCCGGAGCGAAGTGCTTAACCAAGCGCTGCGTGAAAGCCTGCAGAGCTTCGCGGGTCACGAGGGGGGCTGTGTTGGCGGTCATGGCGTCGGCTGGCCAGTGCCTGCTTTTGCTGGTCGCGGAGTCTGCCTGTGGCTGGCTTGCACGTTCAACCCAACGGCTGAGGGGAACCTCAACTTGCTGAGCGTTGATCCCTTAATGCGCGACGACCCGGCGGATGATGCTGTGGGCATCCACGGCACCCACTCAGCTCGAACTGGGACACCTGCCTATCTCGGGCCTCCCTGAGCTGCTGATCGATCACATCGATCCGCTCCAGGAAGCTCTCCATCGCCGGGAGCAGCTCATCCTCCAGCCGGGTGATCTCCTCCTCCCCATAGGGGTGATCGATCCAGCAGCGCCTCAGGGGCTCCCGCTGGTGTCTGCTCAAGAGCCAGAGCGAAGAGCGCTGCCAGGACCACACCAGGGCAACCGGATCGCGCGTACAGAAGCGCGTCAACTTGTAAGGGACATGAACAGCAGACGCCAAATGGCGCCGCGACGGGACGCCCCCACCGCGTTGAGCCCTTGCCGGCGGCGGAGCATGAAGGGGGCCGGCGTGGCGGCCACGATTGGGAACAGGTAGCCGTGGAACTCCGTTCACGGGAGCCAACCGGCGCTCGGCCGATGAGCGCAACAGTCACCCACCAACACCAGCAGCATGGTCAGCTATAGGGAGACGGCTTCATCTCATGCGGCCATCAGTCTGGTGTGAGAAGTGAAGGGATTGCACTGCCCGCGACTGGGCTGCTCTGATCACGGGGGGCAAGGCAAGCGTTGTCCGTCCCTGGGAATGCTGGTTGTAGTCGCAATTTACCCGGATGACCCTGCAGACCAAGACCGTTGTGGCAGAGACTTTCGTGCACTTGCGCCAATGCCTGGCAGAGATCGAAATCGAGATAAACGCGAGAGCTCTGCGCTTGTCAAGCTTCCCTCCCCCTCAGCCAGGAAAGATGACGCCTCTCCATCCCGACCATGTCGGCGGTATGGAGGGCCAGGGCCGGGGGGCTGAGGTCCGGGCGGCGTGGGGACAACTGCTGATCCAGCAGCCGAAGGTCCTGGTCGAGCCGCGCCCAGGAGCTCTCCAGGTGGCGGATGCCCGCCTCGACGGCTCCAGGTTTGGCTTACGGCGAATCGACAGCCGAACCGACAGTGCTAGCGAGGGTGATCGCCAGCCGGCCTGAGGCCAGGAAACTCCGGGAGACAATCAACGGGGCTTGGCCGGCTTCAGGGGCATTCGTAGAGCCCGGGCGAGCTGGGTTGGCCCAGAGCCGGCACCACGGTTGCCGCCAGGTCGCGCAGGCTGGTAAGCGGGTCCTGCCGCAAGAGCGCCGGTGAGGCCAGGGCAACCCCGGTCATCAGGACCGTGGCCAGACCCGCCACCAGCCCTTCCACCAGGAACCGCCTGCGGCGTTGGCCCGTGGGAGGGGCAGGGTGGAGGGGGCGTGCATGGCGCGGACCGCTCAGACGTGGCCTCAGCACTTGAGCCGTTCTGGAGCGCGGATGGTGCAGGGTGCGGGGAAGCAGAGAGGGTTGCATTGCTTGGTTACACGCTGGGCCAATTATGGAGCCCCTGAGGCGGTTCACCAGAGTCCACGCAGGGGGACGCACTTCTGGCCGGATCGCGGTGCCTTCCTGCCTCCTTAACGCTTCCACACATTGTGATGAGTAGTGCTGCTCAATTTTGGGCAACCCGCATGGCGGCCTCTGTCAATCGGTTTAGGGTGTGGGAACCCAGACATTCCCCGCCATGAACAGCTTCTTCCCCCAGTCCCAGGCTGGCTTCGAGGCCCTTTCCGGGATCGGTGCATCAGAGATTGATGATGGTCTCGATGCGGTTGAGGCCTATTTCGAATGCATCACCACCTGCTCCCTCGATGATCAAGAGTGCATCACCGTCTGCACCACCAAATTGCGGGATCACAATTGAAGCCTTCCCGCCCTTTCCGGGGCGGAACGGGCAAGGTCGGATTTCCGGGCTTTCGCACCGCTGAATCCGACCCTCGCTATCCGGGTGGATCCGGGCCAGATTGATGGCCATCTTCAGGGATCTCTTTTCAGATCCTTTACTCATGCAGAGCCCCTTCCCCCTGCGCCGACGCTTTGGCGAGTTCTTGGTGCGGCTCGGCCATCGACTCGCCCCCGCTGCGGAGTCTCCTCCCGACCGTCCAGCGGTGCTCGTGAAAGTGCCGCTTTCTTCCCAGTCGGGTGGTGCTGCTGCTGACGCGATGGCCTCCCAGCCGCTGGCTGAGTCGCGCGTCTCCGTTCCCCCCGTTCCCCCGGCGGTCCTGTTCAGTCCCGCCAGCCGGGAGCCACTCACCGTGGAGGCGGCCGTGCTCAGCCGCAGCATGGCTCTGCTCAAGCGGGAGGCTGCCGATTCCCTGGCGGCTCTCGGGGCTGCCCATGCGCTTGTGACCTCGGCCCGACTCTCCCAGGTGCAGCACCTGCGGGAGCAGGTGGAACGGGGAGCTGTAACGGGAGACGCCCTCGCCGCCTTGGCGGCTGATTATCAGGGCTGGCAGAACGACCAGGTGAGGCTGTTCGATGCCATGGCCCTGGTTATAAGAATGAGCGTTCCCAACGGAACCACCCTTGAGTTGGTCGATCCCCAACTCCACGAGCAGGCCAGGGCGCACCTGGCCAGCCTGTCGGCGGAATATCAGCGGGGCCTGTTGCTCGAGCAGTTCCGCGACGCCCCCTCAGCTCCTGAGGCCTGAGGTTTGCGCCACCTGGCTCAGCCTGTGCTCAAGCAGGATCAGCCCCACCACTGTGGTCACGGTGACCATGATCAGCAGGGCCCCGAACTGCACGGTGTCGATCAGGCCCCGTGCGAGAGCCGTCGTGGCAAACACCAGGCCTGGCAGGCCGCGGGGAATCAGCCCGAAGGCCACCACCCACGGATCCACCCCAGCCCGACGGTCCGCGGCTGACACTCCCAGGCCACAGACCAGCTTGCATAGCAGGGCCACCACCACCAGGAAGGCGGCCAGGGTCCAGGCCCTTGGCTCCAGGAGGCTTGAGCCGGGCAGCCTCATGCCCACGCTGATGAAATAGAGCGGCAGGAACACCTCGGCCAACAGCACCAGCACCTCCCGCAGCGGCTGGGCCGGAGGTTCCAGGCGGGCCAGCAGCACGCCGGCCCAGAGCGCCCCCAGCAGGCTGGTCAGACCGGTGGCTTCCCCCACCCAGGCGCAGCCGATGAGCAGCAGCAGGATGGACAACGGACCAGCCGTGGGCCGTTGCGCCGCCGCCCAACGGTCCACCGCCAGCCAGCTCAGCCCCGCCAGCACTAATCCCAACACCATGCTCCTGAAGGCCATGCCCCCCAGGGCGGCGGAGCCCTGGGCGGCCAGGTTCCTGCCGGCCATGGCGGAGGCCACACCCAACAGGGCGATCGCCGGTAGGTCGTCGAGCACGGACACCCCCACCAGCAATCGCCCGGATGGACTCTGCAGGGCCTGGCGCTGCCCCAGGACCCGCAGGGTCACGCCGGTGCCGGTGGCGCAGAGCACCGCCAGACAGAGAAATGCTGTGGCCGGGGCCATCCCGAAGCCGAATCGCAGCGGCCAAAAGGCGATCAGGGGGGCCAGCACACTGAGGGCCACCACCCTGAGGATCGATCCCCGTCTTGAGGTCAGCAGATCCCCCCGCACCTCTAGCCCCACCTGGAAAAAGAGCGCCAGCACCCCCAACTGGGTAAGCCCCTCCAGAGGGGCGACCGCTGCAAACGGGAGCACCGTGTTGCCGAGCAGGAATCCCAGGCCCAGCTCCAGCAGGATGGCGGGCACGGCCCAGCGGGCCAGGGGCCCGGCGGCGAATCGGGCGCACAGCACCCCCACCAGCAGGATCAGCAGGGTGGTCAGCAGGCTCGGGGAGGCCATCGGAATCAAGGGGGAGCAGGCTGTCCTGCCAAAGGTGACCCTTCAGGCCGCCGCCGACATGCCGGCCGCCATCGATTTCAGCTCAGGAATCGATGCCTCACCCTAGGAGCGACAAACAGAGTGAGCCTCCACCACTCGCAGGTACCCCGCGCCCAGCAGACTGGAGCCGTTTTCCATTGCCCTGCCGATGACCCGGCGCCCCCTGGCTCCCTGGTGGAGTGGCCTGCACCACTGGCGGGAGCGGCTCACGGTGCCCCAGTTCACGGTGGTCACGGGCCTGCTCGTGATCGCCGCCGGCACCCTGCTGCTGGCTTCGCCCCTCTGCTCGAGCGACAGCGTGGGTCTGTGGGAAGCCCTGTTCACCGTGACCTCGGCGATCACGGTGACGGGGCTCTCGATCATCGATGTGGGCAGCGAGCTCACCCCGCTGGGCCAGGTGGTGCTGGCGGGCTTGATCCTGATCGGCGGGCTTGGCCTGATGGCGATCACCACCTTTCTGCAGGGCTTCGTGCAGGGACGCTCCGGCCTGCGTCAGCGGCTCGACAAGGGACGCGCCCTCGATGAATTCGGGGTGGGGGGCATCGGCCCCACCTTCAACAGCATCCTGATCAGCGGTGGCTGCGTGATGGGCCTCGGCACGCTGGTGCTGTTCGGCTTCGGCTTCACCGACATCGCCAATCCCCTTGAGCGCTTGTGGGCGTCGCTGTTCCATTGCATCAGCGCCTACAACAACGCCGGCTTCGGCCTCCGGAGCAACAATCTGGTGGATTACCAGAGCAATCCCGTTGTGAACGGGGTGATCGGCAGCCTGATCGTGAGCGGCGGCATTGGCTGGCGGGTCATCCAGGATCTCTGGAATCAGCGGGTCCACTGGCGGCAGCCGCGGCTCTGGAGCCGGCGCCACCTGAGCCTCCACACGCGGCTGGTGCTGCGCAGCACCGCCCTACTGATCGTGCTGGGAGCCGTGGGGCTGCTTGTCACCGAGCAGTTCGCCCCCGATGGCGTGATCCAGTCCCTGTCGCTGTGGCAGCGCCTCCAGGTCACCCTGTTCCAGTCGATCACCACCCGCACGGCTGGCTTCAATACCGTGCCCCTCTCGATCACCACCCTCTCGGATGCGGGCCTGCTGCTGATGATCGCTCTGATGTTTGTCGGGGCCAGCCCGGGGGGCACCGGCGGTGGCATCAAGACCACCACCTTCGCGGTGCTGATGGGGGCTACCCGCTCCACCCTGGAGAACCGCACCGACGTGGTGATCCACCGGCGCTTAATCGCGCCGGAGTTGGTGCTGCGGGCGGTGGGGGTGACCCTGGCTTCGGCCCTGTTCGTGCTGGCGATGACCCTGCTGCTGGGGCTCGGGCCCACCGCCGGCGGTCCGCCGCTGGTGGCGCAGACCACCTTCCTGGAGAAGTTGTTCACCTGCATGTCGGCCTTCTGCACCGTGGGCCTGGATGTGGGGGTCACCGCCACCCTGGGCCGCTGGGGCCAGCTGGTGCTGATGGTGGGGATGTTCGTGGGAAGGATTGGGATCCTGCTGCTGCTCTCCGCCCTCTACGGCCGGCGGCTGCCGAGCCGGGTGGGGTATCCCCAGGAGGAGGTGTTTCTCTGAACCGGCAGCAACAACGCCTGCCGCGACCCAGACCGAAACGGCAGAGCCATGGGGCCCTGTTCCGCCATTTCCCCAGTCGCGAAGCCCTCTGGGCCGAGGCGGTGAGCTGGGCCACCGGCGAACTGGAGCGCCGCTTCGATGCCTGCCCGGAGCCCCCAGCCCCAGCCCCACCGCCCAGGCAGAGCCCACCAGCCGGAACACATCGCCGTTGGCCAGCACCGTGGTTATCTCCCGGAAGATCAGGGGCCACCAGAGGGAATCGGTGGTCGCCTTCGCTTGTCGGGAAACGAAGAAACCCCATCGCCCAGGTGACCGCCGCCGCCGGGCCACCTAAAACCCGAGCAGTCCACTGAATTTCATGGTCTCTCCGCTGCCCCGATCAGTCGCCAGAAGGCATGCCGCCAGGTCTGGCTCCCCCCTGATCGCGGCCGCCCTGCTGGCCGGAGCTGCGCCCATGGCCGGACTCCTGCCGGCGGCGGTAGCGGCCCCCCCAGCCGCCGCCACACCTGCCACCCTCTACGCCGGCGGCCCGATCCTCACCATGGCCGGGCCGAAACCGGCCTACGCCGAAGCCCTGGTGGAACGCGGCGGCCGCATTGTCTATGTGGGTCCGCTGGCCGTGGCGATCCGCGCCGCCGGCGGCGGGGCGAAGCGGGTGAACCTGGCCGGCCGGGCCCTGCTGCCCGGCTTCATCGATGCCCACGGCCACCTGCCCGACTACGTGGCCACCTGGGGCCGCCCGGACCTCAGCCCACCGCCGGTGGGCAGCACCCGCCGCATCGCCGACATCCAGGCCACGGTGCGCGCCTACCTGGCCAGCCACCCCGCCCCGGCCGGCCAGCTGCAGTTCTTCATGGGCTACGACGACAGCCTGTTGGAGGAGAAGCGCCACCCCACCCGCGCCGACCTCGATGCGGTGAGCGCCACGGTGCCGATCCTGCTGATCCACGCCTCCGGCCACCTGGTGGTGGCCAACAGCCCCGCATTGGCCCTGGTGAAGATCAGCAAGGCCACCCCCGATCCAGCCGGGGGCTTCATCCAGCGGGATCCGGGCACGGGCGAGCCCAATGGGGTGCTGGAGGAAACGGCCGGCCTGCCCTTCATGGCCCTGATCCCCCAGCCCGATCTGGCCGAGAAGCTGCGCCGCTTCGATCAAGTGCAGAAATGGTGGGCCAGTTTCGGCATCACCACCGCTCAGGACGGGCTCAGCAACCCTGCCAATGTGACCTTGCTGCGGGAGGCGGGCCGGCAGGGGCGGCTGATCCTCGATGTGGTGAGTTATCCCTTCTTCCGGGTGCTGGGCGACCTGGCCAGCCTCGATGCGCGGGCCAGCAGCAGGGCCGTGATCCACACACCCGGGAGCGACCCACGGGCCGTCGCAAACGGCAAGGCCGCCTCTGCCAACGCTCCAGGGACAACTGCACCGATCAGCTCATTGGTGTCGAACGCCGGCCGTGAATTCGCCAGCGGCGCCGAAGCGGCCACGCCGCCACCAGCCGATGGAGCCACCACCGCCAAGCTGGAGGTGGGGATCTACCGCAACCACCTCAAGATCGGTGGCATCAAGCTCACCGGCGATGGCTCACCCCAAGGCAAGACCGCCTACATGAGCCAGCCCTACAGCTCGCCGCCACCGGGTCAGAAGGCCGATTACCGCGCCTACCCGGTGATGAACCAGCAGGAGGTGAGCGATTGGGTGGCCTTCGGCTACCGCAACAACATTCAGATCATCACCCACACCAATGGCGATGCCGCCCTCGATCAGTTCCTGGTGGCGGTGCAGCAGGCCCGCGCCAGCTATGGCGCCAAGGATCTGCGGCCGGTGGCGATCCACGCCCAGCTGGCCCGCCACGACCAGGTGGACCGCATCAAGGCGCTGGGGATCGTGCCGAGCTTCTTCACCGCCCACACCTTTTTCTGGGGCGACTGGCACCGCCAGAGCTTTGGCGAGCAACGGGCGGCGGGGATCAGTCCCACGGGCTACGCCTACGGCAAGGGCGTGATCTTCACCAACCACAACGATGCGCCGGTGGTGCCGCCCGACATGCTGCGCCTCGCCCAGACAGCTGTGGTGCGCACCACCCGCAGCGGCTTTGTGCTGGGGCCGGCGGAGCGGGTGAGCCCCTATGTGGCGCTCAAGGCGATCACGGACTGGGCGGCCTATCAGTATTTCGAGGAGAAGAGCAAGGGCACGCTCGAGCCTGGGAAGCTCGCCGACCTGGTGATCCTGGAGCGCGATCCGTTGAAGGGTGATCCCACCACCATGAGCACCATCAAGGTGGTGGAAACGATCAAGGAGGGGCAGCCGATCTTCCGCCTCGGGGTGGACAAGATCGATGCTGCCTCGGCTCAGGCCGCCAGCCGGGTGGCTGCCACTCCGGAGCTGGCCGAACAGCGGATTCACCGGCACTGATTCATCGCCACTGATTCATCATCATTGATTCACCGGCACTGATTCACGGCCACTGAAGCAAACTTCCAACCCGCAACCAGCAACCCGAACCCCGCAATGACCATGCAACGCCTGCTGATCACGATCGGTGCAGCCTTTCTGGTGGTAGGCCTCCTTTGGCCCCTGATCAGCAGCAGCGGCCTTGGGCGGCTACCAGGGGACATCAGCATTCAGCGTCCTGGCCTGCAGATCTACTTCCCCTTCACCAGCGGACTGCTGGTTTCAGCCGGCCTGACCCTGGTGCTCTGGCTGCTGCGCCGGTGAGCTCAGGCCAGCAAGCGAGTAGGCGCTGCGGTCGCGCTCGGGGTAGGCCTTTTCAATGTGCGCGAACACCGCCTTGCACTTCTGCTGGTACAGCTCCGGGGTGTAGGCGCGAGGCAGACCGATGGCGAGCGCTGCTTCGATGACCACCTTCAGCTTGGCCTTGGCATTAAACTTCTGCTGTCAATTGAGCACCAGCATTTCCTAGATCCGCTCTACCAGCTCGCGGGCCGACTGCTACGCTGCGGCCTATTGCTTATTCCTGCTGCACTTCGTCATAGGGGTAGCATTTGCCTCGCTTGTAGTGGTTTTGCCCTGATTCGGTCTCTATATCTACCTCCTGGAGTTCTAGTTCTTGAGGGTGGGGCTTGAGTCCCTGAACTAGGGCAAATGTCTCTTGGTTGAAACCTAATGCTGTCTTGTTTTCTTCGGACAAGCTGGCCATTACTTCAGGGTCCAAAAGAAAGTCTTCGTCCCAAAAGTAGTCCCTAACGAAATCAAAGTCGACCTGGCCAAGCAATACACTGCCAAAGGTAAGCGGTTGACCGCAGGCAGAGACCCGATCATTGTGAGAGCTTATCTGTAGTTCAAGAACTTCGTGCAGAATAAGAAAATGATAATCATTGGGCATATACAACTTGGCCGATCGATGGGCCGTTTGCAATTTCTGCAGTTCGCCAAGAAGTTGTCTGGGATCAAAAAGTTCCCAGATGCGAGTTCCATCCAGCCAAGTAAATTCCACCTCGGCGGTCGTGCCTGCCAGATGATCACTCAGGTAATCACCCAGCTGGTCAATGCAGATCCTCAGCGAACTGTCCACGATCGCAGCGAAGGCTTCGTCGGGTTGGAATTGCCATCTCAACATGAACTGCACCTGGCTGTGTGGCGACTGCTGGCTGTCTGCAGTGTCGCTTACCAGGTTGACACGTATTCACCGAACATTTCCGCTCGACCGTGGCCCCGGCGCCGAGCAGGCGCTGCGGTTGGCAGGTGCCTCGCAATAGCACCTCCAGCGACAAGCCGGGGTTCGTCTTCACTGGCGATCAGGAAGGCGTTGCTCCAGAGCAGCTGGGCGATGGAGCCAGGGCGGGCTGCTCCACTAGGTGATCCTGGTTGTAGGGGTTGGGGTCACGGCAGCGGAGGGCTATACCAGAGACTGGCGAGCGGCAGGGCCCAGAGTGGGCGGCCGGCAAGAGATCCCATGGGCAGGGTCTGGATGCCGTCGTAGAGGATCACGCCACCGAGGAAGCGATCACCGGCCTGGCTGGCGAGGCGGCGCATGCCGGCGCATTGGGCCGCCTGAACGCTGGCCGCAGCCTTAACCTCCAGGCCAACAAGCTGGCCATGGCGATTGGCGATCACGACATCCACCTCCAGTTGATCCTTGTCGCGATACATGAAGAGTTCGTAGCTGTCGTCACTCCAGCTGGCCAGACGTAATAATTCAGCATAGACATAACACTCGAGCGCTGGACCAAAAGCGGTCCGATTCGTCGCGAGTCCAGCCAGCCTGAGCCCCAAGAGCGCACTCAATAACCCGGAATCGAGAAACTGGAGTTTGGGGGTCTTGACCACCCGCGCCAGAGCATTAGCCGACCAGGCCGGTACACGCCGCACCAGGAAGAGCTGCTCCAGCAAGGTGATGTAGCGCGTCACCGTCTTGCCATCGAGGCCGATGCGGGCACCCAGCTGGGTGTAGTTGCAAAGCTGGCCACACACCTGAGCGAGCGCCGTGAGCAGCTGGGGAAGGCTCTGCAACTTATCAATAGAGGCGATGTCGTGCACGTCGCGTTGCAGGATGGCGTTGAGGTAGCTGCGCGCCCACGCCTGACGGCGTTTTTCGCTGCTGCGATGCAACGCCTCGGGGTAGCCGCCGGTGAGCACCCGCTTCTCCAGGGCCTCGCCCACCTGGGCGGCTGCCTGGTCGGGCGGTGGCGATGGTGGCGCCGTCTCGGCCGCCAGG
>Ga0315899_10009125_pt1 | contig 10636 bp, 7 predicted proteins | sample LakEriMetagenome_2_FD_203518 | JGI IMG/M metagenome (GOLD analysis project Ga0315899, IMG submission 203518) | Freshwater fungal communities from buoy surface, Lake Erie, Ohio, United States - Buoy 4 MA112 | ecosystem: Environmental > Aquatic > Freshwater > Lake | place: USA: Lake Erie, Ohio...
CAACCGCCGCGGTTGGCAATATTCTTCACACGAAGTTCATTCACCCAAACCTCAAAACATTGCGGGGCATCGGTATTATTCTTAATACCAATCATCATTACCTTTACGTTGCCTACATCCGGTAAGCCCAGCACGGTAATTTTACCATTTTGCGAAGGACGGATAAAAGGCGCTGACATGGGCCATCCTGCGTTTTGCCTTTCAATTTTCAGCTGAAACAATTTTTCGAGTTCCAGATCTATGAAGTTCTCATCCGGCCATATCAGTTTATCAGCGCCGGGAGTGCCTTTATTAATATTACCGCGCGTAATTTTTAAAGGAATCTCATACTCATAAAAGTTGTTGGTCAGGTCAGTACCAAAACGGATAAAGCAAGATACGTCACCATCTTTCAGTTGAGGAGCTGTTGGTGCCTCAGCATGAACATAGAGCTGGAGGTTTTTGTAGTTTCGGATATCGAACTGGCTCGTTTTGAATGCACCGCGGGCGTCACCGGGAAGCATATTGCAGGTTGCCAGAGACAGCGACTGTTCATTTTCAAGCACGGTTCCCAGCGAAGCCATATTCTGAACCCTAACCACGCCGGGCGGTGTTACATACGAAATGGGAGCCCGCTGCCCGTTTTCCTCAATGTTAACGGTTGAAACCACGAACTTAGTATTGTCATTGGGATCCTGAGGCACAATAACACCGGGGGTTTTGAGCGAATTGGTATACCTGCGCCAGTCAGCCCGTACCATATTGATATAACCCATCCTGAGCACCGCGCTGTCTGAGAATCCGGTCATAACCATACGCATAAAACGTATGCTTTTAAAATCACTTATGTTTCCAACGGCTTTCTGGAACTGGCGAATTGGAATTTTGAACTGATACCAGTTGATTTCTTCTTCCTTTCCATTGCGCAGCTTGACGCGCTTTTTGGCTATATCTGCTACATAGTTTTTGCCTATCTGCAAATCCGCAGCACTGATTTTGATCTGATACTGATAATAATCCTCACTTTGGTTTAAGGTAAAATCCCTGTTGATGTCTTCATCATTGGGTGTTGTAGATGATGATTTGGGCATACCGGCATATTTGCCTGTGTATCGGTCTGGATTGGAATTTCCCTGCATTCCCTGAAAACGACTGTAGCGGCCAATAATATCGGCATCCGCTGTGGTATAATTGTCTTCAAGATAATGCACAAAATTGTCATTGGAAGGATCGTTCTGAGCTTGATTGTAAATGGCGGAGTTAACCCCAAAGTTGGTTTCAAGCAATTTCAGGTATGTCTGGTCAAAATGCGCGCGCTCCTGCTCATCGTCCATGCCATCGATACCCGCATCCTGTTGTTTGAGTGTGGCAGGATCATTATTGAATGCAAAGTTTATTTGAGGTACAGATGGAACAATGGCGTATGCCGTTGTGTCTGTGTTGGTATAATCGCTGGTGGAGGGCCTGCCGTTTTCAAAAGACTTACGCCTGTCGGGTAAAATATCTTCACTAATGCTTCCCAAATGCAGATACAGATCACCTTTCAGGCCCGGATTTTTGATAAGCGGATCCATCATCCATATTTCAATGTAATCGATGTTGGCCGCCTCAAAATCATTCTGGTCTATTCGACGCATAATACCTGCCCAGCTCTTCTCCGGTTGGAGCAAGCGGCCACTTGCATTAATCTGCGAAGGGTCTGCGTTGAAGTTATACAAACCGCGTAGTGTAGGTCTGTAAACCATATCCAGCGTGGTTAGCAACGTGGGGGTTCCGGGCGGAAACTGCCGCTGGGGAAATACTTCGCGTTGATCAATCTGGCGCATGTAGGGATCGCTGAGAATGTCATCTACCCTTGCCTTTATGTTATCAGGCATGTCTTCTTCTCTGTAAAACAGCTGGTCAATGCTGTAATATGAGAGACTGCCATGACGGTTCATCCATTTCAGCTTGCTGGTATCCAGGGTTTCAGAAAAAAGATCGGGCTGTTTTTGGGGAATACTCGCAATGGTCCAGTTGGAAATTTGTTTTAAATCATTGGGCAATTCGGCATTTTCAAAATCCTCAAGATTGGAAATACCGCGCTGTCCACCCTGAGAACGGTGGTTATGCGGTATGATTTTGGCAAACTCCCCATAGGCTGTAATTCTGCTAATTTCCTTGGTTTCAAGAAAGGGAAGGCGGTCTACCATGCGGGTAATAAACCTTGATTTATTGCTGTAGGCTACATCGGCTCCGAGTATTGAATTCAGCAGGGGTTCTTCGTTGAAGTTGGTTTTGGTGGTAAGCGGGCGCTCGTACATGTGCAAACCGGTAGCACCCACCAGCAGATTTTTGTTGAACTTATGCTCTATCCTGCCTCCTACAAGGGTTTTCTGCTGAATATTAAAAAAACTCTGTCCATCTGCACTGGCACGGATTTCAGCGCCGCCCCGAAGCAACCCGTCATTGATAATTCGCACACGGCCCAGGGCATAATCCACTTCATAATCCATTCCCTCCTGCAACGGACGACCATTGGCCGTAACCCGAACGGAACCGCGCTGAAGATTGGTAGTGCCCAGAAACAATTCTGCTCCATTGGGACTTTTATAACTGCCGGTCAGGAAGAATTTATTGTGCTTTACATCCTGCTGGGCAAGCCATTTGGTACTGTCATACAAGGCATCATAACAGTAAAAGTCTGCCAGGTCGGTTCTGCCCCCAAACTTGCTGCGCATAAAATCACCGAACGGCTCTGTTACGGGGAATATAATCCGCGCGTACTGTGCCTGAACGGTAAGTCCTTCTATGGCATCAAAAATACCATCCGGTTTGGCTTCCTGCTGGCGGTTTAATTTATCGAGCCCCAATACCCTTATGAGTGGGTTTCCATTGGCAAAGGCAGGCACGGCATTTTGAACCGGCAGATAGTTGTAATCTGCGCCGCTGGTGTCATCGGCATACAGCACATTTAACTTAAAATCTTCAAGTGAGAGGCTGTAGGTATTCAGGGTATAAATGTTTTTCATCATCAGATCCCACATGGGAAGTTTGGTTCTGATGGTGTTGCCTTTCAGCATTTTCAAAAACAACATACGCTGATCTCCTGGCGGAACATCGCGGCTGAACTCACCTACGGTATAAACTTTTCCGTTTAGGGTATATTCAAATGCGACTGCCAGTATTTCATCGTTGTTCAGCGGCTGGTTCAGCGATATATAGCCCAGTTGGGAATTCAGTGTAAATTCATTGCTGTTCAGCTGTTTGGCGTTATTTAGAATATCAAAGTCTACGGTTTGTTCAAAATACGGATATAAAGAAAAAAGACGGTCTACCGAAGTGCCGTTCTTCCTTGCCAGGTTATCGTTTGCTATTTGCGCATACAGCGTATTGGAAGCATTGTCCGGTGCGGGATCTATATTTCCACCGAGGTTGTTGCGGTAAGGCTTTGACTCACCCAAATCATGAAAGACAACAATATCCCGCGGCGTTTCAATATTCGCACTGCGGTTGGTAACCCAAACTTCAACCCGGTTGATAATGACACCGCTGGCAACAATGGGAAGATTCTCCAGTGAAGTATTGTAATTCTCTCTGAAATACTGAGAAAGGAAGAAGTGGCGGTTTTGGTCGTAATTATCTGCGGTAATCCGGAATTCATTGAGCTGCTGTCCGCCCTGAAGAACAGTTTCTGTGCTTTGTCCTTTGTTTTGGCTGAATACGGTCTTAACCGTAGTCTTACCGAACTGCATGGTCGTGCTAAATCCAAAAAGATTATTGGCAGGTTTTATCAGCTGTGTTGGCAGATTTAAGCTTACATTTCCTACCTGCACATCCTTTAAAATACCATCGGGTTTGCCTTTCCAACCCAGATTTGTCTGGTTGTCAAATTCAAATGCAGCCTCTGTATCATAATTGATACCCAGCTTTACGTTTTGCCCGACAGACCCATTGGCACTGATTTGCAACTGCTGATCAAAAACCGGCACAAAATAGCGTTGCTGGCGTTTGCTGAAGGAAGGATTGCGATTCACATTAACATTACCGCCCAGTTTAATCATCGCAGAACCATTCAACTGAAAATCAACGCCACCTTCCCCAAATATTTTGCTAATGGTAGGATTGGTTAGTTCGGTTTTTATGTAATCATTAATACTGCCCTTACCTGCGTTGCCAGTATTATAACTGGCATTTTGGGATTTTTCACGGTAGTAATCCAACCTGCCGGCTCGGGTGGTTTCCTTGAAATAATCGGCTACAGAAAGCGACTTCCCTGTGGGAAAAGTCATACCGCCAATGGTTTTAAATTCCTCATAGCGGTTGGTTTTGGGGTTATATTTCCATTCAGAAGTAATGGGATTTTGGAGATCAACGTTGGAGGTTGATTTATTTATCTGCCAGGGCTCGCCTTTGTTTATGCTGTATTTCAGGGAAGTATCCGTCTGTGCTGATGCTTGATGAACAAACAAAAACACATACACCAAGGATAATAATCCTTTCTGTAAAACTGACATCGTCCTGAACCATGCCTTACGGCCGGAATTTTTCATCATTAAAACAGAAAAAGTAAACGTAGCGGTTCCTTCTATATTGTCAGATTAGGGTTAAGGTTGCAATTTACAGAATTTTTAATGAATTGCGAATAAGTTCCTCAACTGTCATTGTTGTTTTACCGTTGTCTGATACTTTCATCAGCGCTTTTTCGGCAGCGCCTTTGTTGTATCCCAGGCTCAACAATGCAGAGAGCGCCTCATTCATAGCATCTGACACGCCCGGACTCACCATCGTTGCCCCGCCCTTCATTTTTTTACCGCCAAGCTTGTCGCGCAATTCCAGCACTATGCGCTGGGCGGTCTTCTCCCCTATTCCCTTTATGCTTTTCAGCAGCCCCACATTTCCATTTAAAATAGCAGCTGATAAAGATTCTGCATCCAGGCTGCTCAGCATGAGGATACCTGTGTTGTTACCCACTCCACTCACGGAGGTTAGCAGGCGAAACATTTCTCTTTCTTCAGGTTCGCTGAATCCAAACAATACAATTCCAACCGGATTTTGGTTTTCCACTTTGAAGGTTTGTTCCACAAAAACCCTGGCCAGTTTTTTTGATTTTATTTTTTCGTAGGTGTAAATACTGATGGACATGAGGTAGCCCATTCCTGCATTTTCAATAACTACGTGTGTAGGGCTTATCTTTTCAATATTTCCTTCTATAAAATCAAACATAATTATCGCGTATATTTTTTCTTGCGAATCACAAAATTAATCACTCCCAGCAAAACTATGAAAAACAGTGGCAGCAACAAATTGAACCACTGCCAATAGCTTTTTTCTTCCTTAACTTTTACGGGATCCAGCAGCCGCAATTGTGTTTCCCTGGCCCTGATTTCTATGAGACCATTATCATCAATTAAGTAGTCTACACAATTTTGTAAAAACTTCTGATTGGCAAATGTTATCTGGCTGTAGCGGTCGTAACCGGTGGGGAAATTACCTCCTTTACTGCTTACAAAATTCCGAATAATATCCCCATCGGAAATCACCACCATTGCACTGTTTCCTTCGGAAAGGTAATTCTGCAGTATGGGCCTTTTTTGATATTGGTAACGCGATTTAAATTTTCCCTCGAGCAGCGCTCCACTCACCTGTGGACCGCCTTTCATGGTTTTGGGATAATTTTTATCCGTACTCATCATGGCCGTGGTCATTAGTTCAACCGTGGCCGGTGCATTGGCTACTTTTGTATATGGCGAAGACACCAGCAGTGGCGTTGTTTTCAGGCTGCTGTCGCGGTTTTTCAATTTCAGTGTACCCGGAAACTGAGCCCATACTGCACCCACATTTTTGGTTATGATGTGTGAAGTTCCCTTGCTTGTAAACAGCGGAAAATAAGGGAATGGTATCATTTCCATTCTTCCACCCATGGGCAAAGGGATTCTGTTGCACCACAAATCCTGCAGTAAATCTGTATTAACCCCTACGCCATATCCAAACAATCCTACGTTAATGTTCTCAAGTCCTTTGTTCATAGCCATCACGGTGGGGGCCGTCTGAAAGCTGTCGATTTCTATGTGAACCGGATCCAATAACCACATTACCTTGCCACCTTTCATTATGAACTGATCGATGAGGAACATTTCTGTCTCGGAATAATCTTTTTCCGGCTTTATAACCATGAGAAGATCCGCGCTGTTTAACCTTCGCTGCAAACCTTTCAATAAAATCAATCCTGCACTATCAGGCGATGCTTTTATCTGTGCCTCAAACGGCCTTGCCGATTCGGGATCTGCAATATTCAGGTTGAGTGGTTCAACGCTGTAATACCGGTTCAATTCCTTTGCGAATGAACCCACGCGTGCATCCAGCATTTCACCGCTGCCATCAGCCACAACAATCTTTTTGGCCTTTTCGGTAACGCACTGTCGCAGTGCATTGGCCATCTCATATTCAATATTGTCAATGGCGCCTTTTATATTCTTCTCAAGATCGACCGATACATCAAACTGAAAAAACCGTATAGCTATGGTTTTGCCTTTGTAAATGCACTCAGCGCCGGGAATCAGATATTTTATCCGGGTTTCATCCCCATCTTCGCTGTCAACATCCCTCACAGGCTCCATTCCTTTTTCAGCAAAACTTTCAAGAATGCCTGCCACTTCTTTTTTGTCCTTGTCTTTCAGTGGATCGGTAACCTCAATTTCCATTTTACCGCCGCTGGCTTCGCGGAATTCGTAAGCCATGTCGCGAATCTCATTGCGCAACTGTTTGAATTTTGCGCTCATTTCTCCGTCCAGATAGAGTTTGAAATAGAGTTTCTCATCAATTCTACCAGCCAGTTTACGGCTGGTTTCGCTTAAAGTATATCGTTTTTCCTGTGTAAGGTCAAACCTCTTATAATACAATGATGACAAGGCATTGATTACCACAATAGCCACGAGCAGCATCAGCAATTCAAGCCAGCTTTGGGTTTTATGTAACCTGCGTTTTTTCATCACCATTTTCTGCTTTCAAATACAATTTTGGTACATCCGATAAACAGTGCGCTGAAACTCAGCATATAGAGAATGTCTCGGGTGTCCAGCACTCCGCGGCTCATGCTGTCATAATGGTATTCCAGGCTAAACCATTCCAGACTTTTACCAATGGCATCCAGTGCCGATATATCTCCCATCATGCCAAGCACAACATAAAAAAATAAACCCAGTGCCATGCTGCTTATGAGTGCCACAATCTGATTGTCGGTAATGGCTGATGAAAAAACACCCATGGCGGTATATGCCATACCCAGCATAACCAGACCAAAGTAACTGCCCCACATGGCGCCGGTATCAATGTTCCCTTCGGTTTGTCCGAGTTTGGAAAGACTGTAGTAATACACAAGGGTAGGCAGCAAGGCAATTAGCAACAGTGAAACTCCGGCAAAATACTTACCCAAAATTATGCCCAAATCTGAAACAGGTCTAGTGGTAAGCGTTTCAAGGGTTCCCAGTCTTTTTTCTTCAGAAAAACTGCGCATGGTAATGGCTGAAATCAGGAAGATAAAAATGTAAGGCGCCATTTCAAACATCACCTGCATGCTGGCAAGTCCCAGATCAAATACGGAATTGCCTTTAATCACCCACATAAACAAGCCGGTGGCACCCAGAAAGACCAGCATCACCACATAGGCAATGAGCGAACTCAAAAAACTGCGTATTTCTTTTTTATAAATGGTCCACATGGTTGGTTAACTGTCTGAATATGGATTCCAGTGAATCTTTTTCACTCACGAGTTCTGTCACTTCCAGATTGGCCGACAGCGCAAACTGCGAAACGGCCTGTCTGAATTGTGCGTTATCTCCGGCAAGTCGCCAGGTATTGTTTCCCAAAGAGGTAAGCTCTACTAACCCCTGAATTTTTTTCAGTTCATTTTCGCTGACCACCGATGCAAACTGCACACGGACCAGCCATTTTCCCTCTGAACGGTTGCGCAGGTTTTCCAGTTTATCATCTGCCACAATGGAGCCTTTATCTATAATGATGACCCGGCTGCAAATGGCCTCTACCTCCTGCATAATGTGCGTGCTGAGCATAATGGTTTTGTTGCTTCCCAGGTTTTTTATCAGATCACGTATTTCCATTACCTGGTTGGGATCCAGACCGCTCGTAGGCTCGTCCAGAATCAGCACATCAGGGTCGTGAATAATGGCCTGTGCAAGCCCTACACGCTGTCGGTAACCTTTGGAAAGCTGTCCGATTTTCTTGTGTTTTTCTTTGCCCAGGTGGGTAAGTACAATCACTTCCTCCACGCGGCTGTTGATGTTTTTAACTCCGCCCAGACCAGCGGCAAATTCCAAGTATTCCTTAACATACATGTCCAGGTACAGCGGATTGTGCTCGGGCAGATAACCCACGTGCTTTCTTACCTGAATGCTTTGGTCAGATACGTCCATGCCACAAACCTTTGCTTCGCCCGAAGTGGGAGGAATGTAGCAAGTAAGCATTTTCATGGTGGTACTTTTTCCGGCACCATTGGGGCCCAGAAAACCCACAATTTCACCGGGCGCAATTTCAAATGAAATGCTATTGACGGCTGTTTGGGTGCCGTATACCTTGGTCAAACCTTTTACCTGAATGCTCACGTTGGTTTTGCAAAAATAGGGGTTGCAGTTTCAGTTAAATACCCGAAATAGGGATGTGCCTTATTTTTTACACAGCCCTGTAAGTAAATCAGGCACCTGCCTCTTCACCATCGGCTGCGGCTGCGGCCATCTCACCCAGCTCGCGGTCCAGCAAATAAAGACCGCTGCCGTCTTTGCCGATAATTTTGAGTTTGTTGAGAATGCTTTTCACCTGCTTCTCTTCTTCCATCTGCTCGCTCACATACCACTGCAGGAAGTTATTGGCTGCATGGTCACGCTCTTTTAGCGAAACGTTCACAAGTTCGTGAATACTTTGGGTAACTTTTTGTTCCTGTTCCAGTACGTTTTTGAAACAAGTATGAAAATCCTTGAATGATTTAGGCGGAGCTTCAATGGCAGGAACCATGGCATGACCGTCATTATCGTTGATAAAATGAAAAATCTTGAGCATGTGCATTCTTTCTTCATCGCTTTGCTTGTAGAAGAATGCAGCAGCACCTTCAAAACCTTCAGCGTCCATCCAGCTGGCCATGCTCAGGTATACGGCACTTGAGTACGCCTCCAGCGCAATCTGATGCTGAAGGGCTTTTTCAATCGTTTTCGAAATCATAATGAGTGTGCTAAATTACAAATAAAACCCGCGCAAAGCGATATTGTTTTATTTGCCGGCAATCCGCTTGATCTGTGTTTCCAACTCTTCCTCAGCACCGGGGGTATATCCCTGATGTGACCACACCACGTTTCCGCTGCCGTCAACGATGAAGGTCATGGGCGGATTATTCACGTTCATGGCGCGGGCCAGGTCTGAGTTTTCATCCATGATGATATCGTATTCCCATCCAAAACCCAGCACCTTTGGCTTCACTTTCTTGCTGGTACGGGCATCATCAATGCTCACCGCTACCAATTTAAGGTTGTATTTTTCTTTCCACTCCGCGTAATGCTCATTGATGGCTTCGAGTTCTTTTATACAAGGCACACACCAGGTAGCCCAGAAGGAGATTACGGTAATTTTACCCGGTTCGGCCACGGTTTTAAAATCAAGTGGCTGACCTTCGAGGTTTTTTACCTGTACGGATGGCAGGGTCTGGTTCTGGGCATTCGCCTGAAAAGAAAAAACTACAAAAGCGGCGGCAAGGAGCAGAATGTTTTTCATATACGTTTGGCAAAATAAATCAAATCACGTGCCAATGTCGAAACACAACCGATTATACTCATAAAAAAAGCCGCAACGGATGCTGCGGCTTTTCCATTCTTAAAAATTTCTTATTTAGATTTGTAATGTACCTCGTACTTATCTACTCCGTCATCTTCCACCAGCCACATTTCATCGCCTGTCAACCGGGTTATTTTTTGAAGATACTTGGTTGTAGAACCATTTTCCATCAATTCAATATTTTCTTTTTTACTGTCAAAAGACCAGGTTCCTGTCTCACGATCTCCGTCTGATAAAATTTCATACGATCCGTCCTTTGAGAACTCGACTGTGTAAGTGCCCAAAAATGGCAGGACTTGCGAAGTGAGATCTTGTCCATTTTCGATGTACTTTTCAATAACCCACGTGTTTACGACACGGGATTTCTTCGAGCTAAGTGAAAAACCGGGGCCGTCTTCGTATTTACCACAGGAAGAGAATGTAACCAAACCCAGGGCCAATACTGAGAATAGAATAAGAGATATTTTTTTCATATAGAAATTTATTTGTACTGCAAATTTACACCCCACTGAAACATTTAATAATTTTAATTTATTCAGTGTACAAAAAAGCAGAAACCCCATTTCGGATAATCCCCGTAACTTCGCAACATGGATAAACCATCCCTGCCTTCGGGAACCCGCGATTTCGGTCCGGAGGTGATGATGCGCCGAAAGTTCATCATCGGCATTATAGAAGAAACGTTTAAGCTTTACGGATTTTTGCCGCTGGAAACCCCTGCCGTGGAGAATCTCAGAACCTTACAGGGCAAATATGGCGATGAGGGCGATCAGTTGCTGTTCAAAATTCTGAATAACGGAGATTTTTTGGCCAAGGCCGATGAAAACCTACTTCAACAGCG
>Ga0315899_10009126_pt1 | contig 10636 bp, 9 predicted proteins | sample LakEriMetagenome_2_FD_203518 | JGI IMG/M metagenome (GOLD analysis project Ga0315899, IMG submission 203518) | Freshwater fungal communities from buoy surface, Lake Erie, Ohio, United States - Buoy 4 MA112 | ecosystem: Environmental > Aquatic > Freshwater > Lake | place: USA: Lake Erie, Ohio...
GCCCCCCCCCCCCCCCCCCCCCCCCCCCCCCCCCCCCCCCCCCCCCCCCCCCCCCCCCCCCCCAAGCTGTCGAATCTGCAAAAAGACTACCACCCTCAGGAGTACTAATAGAGGGGAGACGAATCTTCAAAAAAAGTTATAACTCCCCTATTTACACTCCGAGGGGTTGTAGCCTTTTTTGAAGATCTGCATTTTTGCAGCGAGAATTCCGTTCGCAGAAGGTGACCTACGAACTGTATCTGATATACTGCAGGGCGTTGAAGACAAAACGGAATGCTGCACGTGTGCTGCTACGTTTTTTGCAAATGAAATGGGAGCAGATCGATGGCGACTCAATCTTGCGGCAGGCCCGGCGAACCGCTGCAATGGAGAAATACCAGATAGATGAAAAACGGAGAAAAGCACGGAATGAAAGGCTAACGGAAGCGGCTAAGGTCAAAAGGCTGGCCCAAGATGCGCTCGTTCAGCGCATGCAGGAAGAGCAGGAGGCTCGAGATGCTCTCGAAAAAGGTGATTGGAGTTCCCGCGCGAAACAACTGAGCACTTATCTCTAGTACACTCGCTAGGTTGGCTATAGTAGGATGGTGGCAAGGTGTCTTGCAGACTAGAGTCTAGCTCATGGTGCCAAGGTGCCAAGCCAGATTAGACACTAGCCCAAGCCAGCCCTAGCGGCGCCGGTTCTTCAAAAAAGATACGAGTACGAAGATTCGAACTCTCGATAGGGGCTTGTGCAGCATTGGAATCTCCCTACTGGTAGCCCTTTTCAAGATTCGAGCAGGATACGCACAACTGACGATGCACGCGTGTCGCTGGCAAATTGCAGCCCTGGAGCGGATGGGGCAAGAGGTGGCTCGCAGCAAGGCTCTTCACGAGGGCGAGCGCACCCGACAGACTGTGGAGATCGCTGGTTGTTGCATGCTCCTGTGCATGCCTACATGCTGCCACAGCGCACTTGAAGATTCACACGCTGATTTTGTTTTCTATCCGTCTGTCCAAAACCACGCACCCGGCACAGAAAATGCATACCTGGAAGGCATGCGATTGACAATTGAGCGAGAAAAGAGGGCAAAACGTGAGCTCGAGCAGAGGATGGAGCGAGAAGAGAGGGAAAGACGTGAGCTCGAGCAGAGGAGGGCTGAACGCGAAATAGAGCGGCAAGCCGCAAGAGGTGTCAAGGTCTGGGGCGGTTGGAGGTAAGATATCTACCGCCCACCCCCAACCGCTTGTACCCCTCTTCCGTTCTTTGCCCCTTGCTCCAACCCTGACACTCTCTTTCGACATGTCCTGTGCACTTGGCAGGCGAAGTTTGGGCGGCCCCCCGAAATTGACACCTATAGTGCCATCTGCTTTGACACCATCGCAGCCCTCACATCCCCGCATACGCCACCCCCCCTAGACCTGGCAGATTCATCTCTTCCTCAGTCAAGAAGGCAGATGTGTCGTCGCCACACCCGTTCTGATAGTGGCGAGGTGTTTAATCGAATACAACAAGATATTTAAAGCAAGTTAATTCAAGCAAAGAGTCGGAGAGCAACGACGACACTCGGGGGCATCGTGATTAGTCGATCGCGTAAAACTCGGTGCCAACTTTTTGTCCCAGCATCTCGTTCGGAGTGATTTCGTCCTTTTTGCCCCTCCCGCCCTTTACACTCGCTAAGTTTGGAATAGGGTCTTCCCCGCGGTGGCGGCGCCATGCGCGCCTGCGCGACAGCATTTGCGTATCCGGCACCCCAAAAGCCACAGAGGGTTTAGGTTTAGGGTTTAAGGTTTAAGGTTTGGGGTTTAGGGTTTAGGGTTTAGGTTTAGGATTTAAGGTTTAGGGTTTAGGGTTTAGGCACCGCGGCGAGGAGTCGGTTTCATGATTTAGGGTTTAGGGTTTAGGACTTAGGGTTTAGGATGGTGCAATCGTTTCTCAGGTGGAAGGGGCGTCTTTAGGGTTGCAGACACGGGGGTTCAGATCCAGTTCCACCCGTCCTGAAACATTCGGATGATCCATGTTTCGGATCACCACAAGTTCCGTATGGCCGTATAGGCAGTATGGCGGCTGTGGCGGGCTTGCGAATGATGCAGGGAGTGGTGCGCTACGACGTGCCAACTCTTAGGCCCAGCACCTCGTCCGACGTCGCGTCCGATCTGCCTCTCCCGCCCTTTGCTACCACTGGAGGTGATGCTGAGTGAGGCACACGGCAAGGGTGAGGTGTCCAATGGACAGACTTTGTATCTCAACACCTAACCTTACATGCAGCAACGTTTACACGCCTTTTCAGAGTGCAGCGCTTCGAAGACAGATGCTTGAATGAGACTTAACATCTCTTTCATTCTGACCTTTTTCGCCTCTGTCTGCAGCGGCCACTGCAGAGGTCAACCGGGAAAGATACGAGCCTCCGGCAATCGACATCTCCAGCTCAGATCCCTCTGTCCCGAAGTACGAGAGCTGCACAGGTGTGCACTGGGTGTGATTGCGGGAGTGTGTGCGCATCGTCAAATGGTTACCATGAGAAGGATGTTGCGATTCCTTTGATTTTAACCTCTTGTTTTGAAGATTCCCAGTTTGGAAACGGATGGTTCCAGTCGGAAACAGAGCAACGGCGGCGAGCGCGACAGGAAGGGCAAGAAGGGTTGAGAGGAGATTCCAAGCGACGTGGGCACAAATCTTTCACATGGTCACTATCTCTCTAGTGTTACTGTCCACGGGACAATAAGCTTTGAGGATTCGCGATAAAGCGAGGGGCGAACCTGACTTTGCTCGAAAGAAGTCGGCTGTGACGCGAGTGCCAATGATGACGGTACTCGTCCCCGGGGTTGCGTCGGTCTTATCCCTTTCGCAAATTTCCATGCACTACCTTGTTGCCCTGTCGTTTCTGAGCCTGTGCTGCTGCTGCTTAGGGAGGCAAGGGCCAGCGGAGGCACTGCGACTAAATTGCGTCCCCCTTTTGCTGGGGAGGAGAGGAGAGAAGCTGTAGAGAGAGAGAGAGAGAGAAAGAGCGAGCGAGCGAGAGAGAGAGAGAGAGAGAGAGAGAGAGAGAGAAAGCGGGTGAGACAGACAGAGGGAGAGAGAGAGACAGAGACAGAGACAGACAGAGAGAGAGAGAGAGAGAGAGAGAGAGAGAGAGAGAGAGAATCGAGTCAAGAAGGGAGCACAGCAGCGAGATACAACGAGGTTTCAAGGGCGTTCACCTCCGTCGATAGGCTGGCCCAACTTGAAAGGGGTACCTGATGAATATGTGCTGAATTTCGGATCCTCAGCCACCGCCCCCTCTCCACGGTCCACTCCTCCCTTCTGCTCATTTGCCGGGTACGTGTGCACCCGGGGGGCGAGCGGAGGTGGGCTCGCGTCATGGCCTGGAAGTGGTCGGCCATGGGGAACCCGAGGGACACTACTTGCTGCGACCAATATTCTTGTTCTTTTCTCGCGACGGTTCCCGATTTCTTTGGCCCCTCGCGCCTCTGTACAGTTGCGAGAGAAACGCCACGACGGTGAAATTAGACAGCATACCTTGACGCTCAAATAAAAAGTTACGTGCGAAATGGATTTGTTGCAACACAGCCCTAAGATCCGATGCCGCGGATGTGTTGCAACACATCCAGAGGATTTGCGCAAAACCTAAACAAGCTTACTACTAGGTGGATGAGAGAAGTACTCACCTAGTACAGCATTTTTTGATGACTTCATGCGAGAACAAGGGTAAACACAACGCAGAAAAGAGGGAATCATGACAAAGTAGTTAATCGGTATCTTGTGTGTTACCCGTTGGGGGCGAGGCATCGGTCGAGACGCCGCCGTGCGGAATTGACACCGACAGCGACCTACTTACGATCGTCAGACACACTCAAATTCTGAAAAATATGTCTCTAGCTTTCAGAGCAATAACAAAGCGGTTGTAACCTTTCGTACAATTGATATGCCCTTTCAATGTTTCACGAGTTACTACGAGTCACTACGAGAGAGATGAAGACGTCTTTTTCATGGTAACTCTTTGAAGATTCGCCCACAATCACGACAACACTACACCGCTACAGTCGAATCCCCAAAGAGGCTTACTGCCCTTGGCAAGGGTAATAGTAACCGTGATTGAGGCTTCACATTAGAACGATTTTGACACATCTACAACCCTAAGATCCGATGCCGCGGCAGAGACCACACGTAAGCTACCTGGATGTGTAGGCAGCGCTGGACTTGGCATCTGAAAATGAGGATTTCAAACGTGCATATTCCTCGTAGGTGCGTACAACCTTGGTAAATCTTGGCTTCACGTTCGCCACATTTCCTTTGCCTTCCGACAACGTGCCCCCCTCCCGCTGCGGGAGGTCTTTGTGGATCGGGAGAGGGGCACGTTGTCGGAATGGGTCCTGGTCGAGGACCGTGGAAAATGGACCAGAATGCTTCAACGATGCAGAAATGCTGCGAAAGGTGTTTTGCGGGGTTCTTTCATCTTTATCTCTCGAATCGTCCACCTGCGGGTGGGCCACCTGCAGGTGGGTGGTTTGTGGAGGGGACCACAGATTGGGTGGCGACTTCTCCAGGGCAGCAGAACTTGGTGGTGTCAGGCCCCTGATGCTAACCAGACGGCTGAGGAGAGATTGTTTGAGACGATGCCTTCGAATCAGCATCATGTGCTCACCTGTATTTGGAATCCTCAAAAGATTAATTCTCCACTTTGTAGTAGTAACCTACCACCTGGCATTAATGTTTTTCAGGATTCAGGAGGTACGAACCCTTGCAGCACTGATCCAGCACTCTAGTCGGAGTCACGCATGCAAGACTCTGATCGTAGGAAAGCACCCCCTGGGGAGGGTCCTTTCAGACTGGGATGCGGAGGGGGAAACCTTAACTCGGTCAAAGGAAACAATAACTGCAAGCTTAGATTGACGAGTTAAGGGTTCCAACCTCCGTACACCAGTCTGAAAGAAACCCCCCCAAGGGGTGCTTTCCTACGATCAACTGACATCAAGGGGGCAGTGACCTTTCTGAAGATTAGCGTGCTTTGCATTCAAACCAGGCCCTCTCACAGAACCCAGACCTGTCATGTTGGCACTGACAGACGAGGTGTTGACACTTTCGATCATCGTCGACGTAATCCCGGCATGTGGAGACGTGTCCAGCGATACCGACGTACTTCCTCTGACATCACGCATGCGTCACGCTTCAGCAGGCTGAGACCCTTGCGGGAATTCGTGCGGATGCTTGCGCACGTGTGCCATCATGAATTTATGTGTACCTGTCTCTAATTCGCGTCAAGTTGGGACTGATTTCTATTGCACTTAGCATGGGCCCATGATCTTTCTGTGTCGCAGCTCTGTGTGTGTGTGTTGTGTGTGTGTGTGCATGTTTTGTGTGTGCATGTGCGCGCACACACCCAGCACACACAGCCTTCCTCACCCGAGGAAGGGTGACTCCCTCCCTTTGGTGAGCGAGGGCATGATGAAAGCTTCATCCTCCACCACCGTGGACAGCTGATGATGTATCGTTAAGTTGGCCCCATCGCCCAAGGTTGCACCATCAGCCTTGCGCAGGATCCTGTCTTGGCTTTTCGCGCCAGCTTTAGCCCCCGCATGCGCCTGTCAAGTTCAGCCCATCCGTTATGTGCATTGCACGGCGTTCTGATAGAACATACCCCAGGACCCCAGGACCGCTTTTCTATGTCATAGCACGCAGTGAGAGTGCAATGCACGCCTAGACTATGCGTGGTCTGACAAGCCCTGGCATACACTAGGGCCAGACAAGATCTGCAGATTTAACATTCTTCCAGTACCAATGAGTACCCCAGACTGCGTCCTTCGCGTGGTGCGCCCGAGTCCAAGCTGACGTTCAAAGAGTGAGTAGCGCTCGATGCACTAGCGACCGCACAATTGGCAGTCAACTGGGCGCCTCGCCGTGGATGCTGCGCGGATCTATCTATCTTCAACTTTGCCGGTCCGCCAGCCGCCTCGATACTAACTTGTGAGGGGACGGGTTTGCCCTTTGGAGGAGAATTTTGAAAGTCGAAGGCGCGCCCGCGTCTCCACCCAGTTTGTGCGTAGTCGTCCCTTGAGGCCCAATCATCTTTGCCCCGTTCCTGCCTTCGAGCGCCACCAAACAGAAGATCGAGAGTGTTTTTCGCCCTCGCGTGGCCACTCTCGATCCGAGTCTTGCAACGCCCATAGTAGCAGCAACCGGCACAGGCTACCATGATAAGCACCACGCCGATTCCCACCCCGACGCCCAGCAGCACGCGAGGATCTGAACACGAGGTGACCACACAAGCCAACCATGTATCAGAGCAAAATGTAACGACACGGCACCGCCACAGGTACGAATGCAGAGCAATGCAGGCTGCTCTTTGATTTTCGCTCAGCTTTGGCCGGTACGACATGATAGAAACCTGATTCTTTTTTCTCGTCATTGACTGTTTCTTTCACTCCAATGTCGTGAAAGTCGGCACAGTTGAGTTCCGTGTCGCTGGGCGTGTCGCTGCAAACCTGCTCCCATTGTATGGACTCATAAACCACACGTGCACACGCCAAACATGCAGTTCACATGCAAACAAACACAAACGAAAATAAAGCTACATACCTTGCCGCCCGGCATATAGGGCGTGGGGGGCACAAGATAACCTTCGCCCTTGAGAGCCAGGCCCCGCTTCTGAAGCATTCGCTGTACATTTCTACTGTTCATGCCTCGAACCAGGATCTGCACCATTCGCATCACATCTAGTGGCGTCGACATGCCAACCACTCGAAAACCCACATCTAGTGCCTGCTGAAGATTGAGCAAGTGAGCTGGCTCGCATGCATATACATAGCTTTTCAGATTCCGGGGGACAAGCACCTGGTCAGCGGGAGCACGACGACTGGATGAACCAAGAAGACGAACATGCCCAATTTCAACAGAACTCACTGGTACGCTCGTGGCCTCGGCAAAGGCCTCCAAAACAAGTTCGCGTTTCAAGGTCACATAGTGCGATGATGCTATTGCTATCGCCGCTCGGACCTGAGAAACTTCTCGGCTGCATGTCGCGCCAGCAAATGGAGGCGGGCAATCGCAAAAGCACACGCCAAGGTAGGAGCGGGTGCCCTTGTTGCTGCACTGCAAGGGGTTGCAGCAGGCTTCTCCAAGCTCCAAAGCCGGTGCCAAAGAGCACGCGGGCAACGCACACTGTAAGGAAATGACCCCCGCGCCCGACGTTTTGCTTTCGCATTTTTCAGACATAGATTCTGGCACGTGCAGCGCAACTAGGTCGGCCTTTCGCTGAGAGCAGTTTTGAGTGGTGATGGACAAGGAGCTCGTGGGCGACAATGCGGCTCGGCGATACACGCACTTGTAGGTGCTCACGTCCAACACCAGGTCCTTTTGGAATGGCAAGACAAATGCTGCCCATATTCTCTGCGCATTTTCAATTCGTTGCGAGCAGCATTGGGACTCGTACACGAACGCCTGCACCTCTGCATTACACTCGGCACGGCAACCATCGCCGGTACCCACCCGGAATGACAACCAGGAACCAAACACCTCCAGCGCTTGACCTGGACTATGACTGCTTGACAGTGCTGAACATTGCTTCACATGCGGTCTCATGCCAAAGACCCAATTGCAAGACAATCCCAGGTAGTTTGCTGTGCACGTTAGGGAGACCCGGGCAAGAAACTCGGCGACAAAAAGCACACGCGCAGCAAAGAAGTTCTTCACCACGCCATACTCTGCTCGCTCACTTTCTGGAGCCTCGTCTCCAGGCGCCGCCGCCAGAAATTCCCGCCACAAACGACCGTTTGTCTCGACAAGGTTGGAGAGGGACTGGTTCAAGGAAGGCATACATGGACTCTTGCAGTCTTCAGAATCGAGGCTAGAAGCATCAACGGCCGATGCCTCGCTTGTCATGAACGTCTCCATGCTTCCAGCGCAATGGGCGTGTTTATAGTAGTGGTTGTTGAGCACGTGGTTGAGGGAGGAGTTGAATTGCAAATAAAAGTCACGGAATCTGAAACGCCGGCTGAGAGAGGCCAACAGACTAGTGCTTCCTGGTGCTGGCACCCGTAGTTCGTCTGATGAATGGTCTCCCACAAGTTCTAACTTCAGCACCTGACACGGATAATATTGATTGTCCTCTAAACCCAAAACGTCTCCAGGATACTCGCGCTCGCCTAAATTCAAGTGCCGGCCATCATCACCCTGCCCAGGCCGGAAGATATTGAGGACAATTCGAGCGACAGATTTGGGGATCGGCTCTCGATCATTGTGGCTTGACTCTTGATCTATATCCCAGAAGACCGAAGCAAATGCGCGGTTACCGCTCTCAGTGCCTAGATTTCATTTATATATGAGAATATTTTGCGCATGCACACACACACACACACACGCACACACGCACGCGCGCGCGCGCGCGCATACACGCACACACGCAGGTATACGTGCATACATAGATAATACCCAGACATACACACAAACACACACACACACACACACACACAAACACACACACACACACACACACGTGCGCTCTCGCTCGCTCGCTCGCTCGCTCGCTCGCTCTTGAGCACACGTACAGAGACACAGACACACGTGCCTTGTGGAAGTCCATACGCGTATGTCAAGTCTACTCGTCTGTACATCTTCGTTACCCAATCATCTTTCTTGGCAAAGACCAAATTAGGGCTGTGCTCCTGAAGAACTCCCCCTGCAAAATTTGGGATGCCCACTAAGGATGTATCGCAACCACTTATGACGAGGTAGAAAGACTCCAGGTTTGCGCCCGGCACCTGGCGCAAAACAAGATCGACGCGACATCTCGCCAGTCCCGTTCCTGTTCTGAATGGGTTGCAGGTGCCCCTCCAAGCTCCCTGCAACCCCTTGTCGTTGACAGCAGCCGTCGTGTTTACGAGCGACAGCGTAGAGTACTGGTCGGAAACTCCGCTCCGTGCAACAGCGCAGGGAAGAGTGCCTTTCCCCATCCCTTTGCAGGGGAGCAGACAAGAACTAGACTCGGTACTCGACTGGTTGGTTACTCGATTGCTGATGCTCATAAAGAGCTGTTGTTGCGCGGCAAAGATGTTCGTAGAGTTGTCTAAGGGTTGATTCTTCATTGAGTAGGGTCGTGCGCTCGCCTTGCTGGGGCTGAAACTCACTGCTATGGTGTTGACACCTTTCCTTGCTTGCCAGTTGATTCCCGGTGCCGTTTGCCTTGCGCTCAGCATCAAGGTAAAGGGCACACGCATATGCGTCTGATTGGGCGCATTGGCTGCGGTAAAGTATTGGCAGAGTTCACCGTCCCATTCATGAAAGTAGATTTTTCTGTCATCATCAGTGTCAATAGCTGCAAATTGCTTCTCCATCTCTGTCGCTGTCAAGCCTCGGACCAGCTCGAGGTTTTTGAACTGAGCAAAAATGAGGTACCCTTTCAGGTCTGGATCCAACTCTAGGAAGCGGTCACGATCCTCTTGCCGCGGGTGCCGGCACAGCGAAACGAACTCAGGCCGACTCAAATTGATATTATCATACGCGTCGCGCAGTTGCCTCTCAGTCATGGCTGGACCCATCGATTTCTCAGCGCCCACGATCGGGTCAGAGTGCATCAAGTTAAACTCGTGCCAGTGCAGGTACAGCTCGGAAATCGCATGGTCTCGCGGCGCAAACACCCACGAGATGTTGATGTCCTCTATGTAGCTCTTGTGCTCTTGTGTCAAAATACCTTCGCTCGCAGTCAAGTTCCCGTCGACAGTGCCCAAAACGCACTTCCAAGGGTCGTTAGCGTCTGTGGCCAGCATGCCACTGAGCGCTGTGGCATTTGTGCCTTGCGGCTGCCAGTGTGTGCGAGCGTAAAATAGCGAACCATGAAGCGAGTGCGCATCAGTGTCTGATCGCGCACCTTCTTCTGCTCCCGAATCTTGCAATCGGCGCGGGATTATCCACTGTGCAGCGCCCAAAGCAGCACCCTGGGTAGCACCTTGGTACCCTGGTACATCCCACACGCGCAGTAGACCTTGCAATGCAGATGGCTGTGTGTACACGCAGGAGGAGGAGGAGTCAGCGAGAAAAATGAAATCTCGATGTCGAGATCGGGAAACAAGAGGGAAAACAGCAAGCAAAGACCGCCAAAAACAACGCGTGGACGACAGAGTGTTGTTTGCTCCACCCCCCCTCCCTTGTCTAAATAAACGCACCTCTCCCTGAAACCCAAATGCTTGAAGTAGAGGCATGTTTGATTGCCAGAATCCGCTGGCATAGCACTGACCCTGCTGGATCTCATAGCTCCGATCCTTGCATTCGCAAAAGAAGCTACCAAGGGAGTTTAGGCACGTCTGCGATGTGCCACAGTCGTGGGTGTTGTCGTTGCATTCATTCACATCCGAACAGCCATCACGACCAGAGTACCCGGAGCCATTGAACCCACGCGCACAGGAGCACGAAAATTCGCCAAACTTATTTGTGCAGACACCACCTTCAACAGTCGGCACACAATACGAGAACTTTCTGTCACACTCGTCGACGTCAGCACATCTAATAAAGTCACCGCCCGCGCCATACTGTTCCTGTGTTCCAGCGGGACACTCACAAACGAAGGAGCCAATGGTGTTGCGGCATTGTGCTATATCTTTGCAGGCAGGCCAGTTGGGGTTTGCAGATACACACCTGTTCAAACGTCTCCTACCTTAGCATCGCGTC
>Ga0315899_10009127_pt1 | contig 10635 bp, 6 predicted proteins | sample LakEriMetagenome_2_FD_203518 | JGI IMG/M metagenome (GOLD analysis project Ga0315899, IMG submission 203518) | Freshwater fungal communities from buoy surface, Lake Erie, Ohio, United States - Buoy 4 MA112 | ecosystem: Environmental > Aquatic > Freshwater > Lake | place: USA: Lake Erie, Ohio...
ACCTTGGATTCTTACTCCTACAAACCCGAGGATCGGCCATCCAACTTAATGAGCCTTGAAGAACTGTTCACCTCTTTGCAGAACCTCAAGAAACTGAAGTATCTCAAAATGATTTTATCAGAAGAGGAGCAATCGATGGCCAAATCGCTACTACCGAATTGCGAACTGATCGGTACGAGCGTCCATCGGATGTGGGCTGCTCAGTAACCCCGGTGCGTTTGCAAATCAATAGACCGACATCTTAAACGCGGTCTTGTATCCGACCTTTAGATCGGCTTCGTGCGCAGTCGTCGCAGATACCGTGAATGATGAATCGGTGTTCACGAGCTCGAAACCGATGTTCGCGAGCTACCTCGTTCCGGATCTTGATCAACTCGTCGCTTGTAAACTCGATTAGCTTCTGACACTTGGTGCAGTACAAGTGATCATGTTGTGGATACCCGTAATCATGTTCGTAGACGGTGCGTCCACCGAGCTCAAAGCTGTTCAACAAACCTGCATCGACGAACTCTTGCAACGTCCTGTAAACGGTCGACCTGGAAACGTAGTTCTTTTCTCCTTTGATCGGTAGCTGCTCCATGAGCTGATCCGCGTCAAAATGCTCGTGACGGTTAAAGACATGTTCGAGCAGTAGTTTCCGCTGCCCCGTGTTTCGTAACCCCTTGCTCTGCAGATACTCTTCAAATCGTTGAAGAGGAGTCATCGAGACTGAGACGGGCTGTAGAGTAGAATCGTCGGCTGGCATATGTCTTTTTAAAAATCGATTTTGAAGATCAACCGACTGATCTCGTTTTGAACAATCGGAGTTCGCGTGTCCCAGCAGCCGCAAGCGTGCTAGTCCCATTGTAGCCAGTCGTTAAGTTGTATCCAGGAGTTGAGGCCATTCACTCCAAACCGCTAAAATAATTCCAATTGTTTCATTGTGTTTTCACCTGCTTTTTTCGCATCAGCCGATGTGTTTAATCGAGGCAATGGATGCAAACTGTCCCGAAGCGAGCGAATGTTGCTGTCAAAAAGATAGGCCAATTGCGGGGCAGCTCGATCATCGGGGGCGTGGGTAAAGATCCATGGTTGCAGCCCTTGCGAGATCCAGTCGTTGATCTGTGTAGCCCAGAATTGCCAGTACTGCGTGACTTCGTTGGGGTTGTTTCTACCAATAAGTCGGACCATGGGTCGAATTCCCGTTACCGACGTTCGAAACGGACTTTTTGGCTTTCTGACTTGGGAAGCTGTTTCTGTTAGATCGGATGGATCGAGTGAGTTAAGTGGTCGTGAATCAAATAGAACTCGATCGATCTGTAGCTCACGAAGAAGATCTTCTAGTCGGGTTTCTTGTGGACCAGCATCAAACCAATCGAGATGCCTAAGCTCTACCGCCCATGGCCATTGGTTTGGCAAAGCACGCAAAAACTTTTCGAGTCGATCCAAGCTCTTGTAGGCGAACGATGGACCGAGTTGCAAAAAGGTAGGACCTAGGTGATCTGCTTCTGCGAGTATTGATAGTTTGTTCAACCAGTCTTTTAGTTCCACGTCACAAAACGTGAGCTGTTTGTCATGGGAGATCGATTTCGGGAACTTGAAGCAGAACTTGAAACCGGGAGCTGCTTGATCTCGCCATTTTTCAAACGTGGTGACTGGGGGGACTGCGTAAAAGGTGCTGTTACCCTCGACGGTGGGGAAATGTTGGCTGTACCAGGACAGATACTCGGTAGAGGGGGTACCAAGGGGATAGACGATTCCGCCCCATTCTTTGCAGCCCCAGACGGGACATCCTATCCGGTATAACCAACTGTCCCATTCTGGATTTGTGGGATCCATTTGTAGAATTCCTAAATCTTTCTTGTCTCGAATCTCGTCGCTGCAACCCTTACGATCGCTCCATTCGGAACCGCACTGGCGGGAAATTTTGGTAACAGACCAAATTGCTTTAACTTTTGGTTGACCCAAGGCCTGTTCGTGGCATCCAATTACAACCGAAGGTGTCGTGCGCGCCAAATTACTGCCCGAACTAATCATATCGTCATCAGGAAGTCCTCGAAATGCGAATGCTGTTAACGAGTTGGATTGCAGGTAGCTGCCTGACTCTTTTTGCCTGCAGCGAAACTGTGAATGCTGGCGTGCTCATGGACGCTATCATCAACAATCGAAACACCGCCTATCCCGGACAAACCTATCAAGCTGCTACACCCGTGATGGCTGGTTACGCTCCCGTGGCGAACTACGCTAATGTCGTTTCCAACTACGGAACCTACACCAGCAACTATGCGCCAGCAGCAACGCCTGCTAATTCTGGTTATGGGCCGATTCCTGTCGGCGTGCCTCAGACTGTGCCTAGCTATCTGCCCACTGCACAGTACGACACCGTTTGGAATCGAACACCGGTAACCTACTATCGACCAGTGACTTCGTTTGATCCTCGATTGGGTACCACCGTTACTAGTCTTCAACCATGTACAGGCTATCAGTACCAAGCCTCGCGAGTTCCATTGATTGCTCCTAGGGCGGTGCTTGGAGAGTACGGCTTGCAAAGTAATCAGTGGCCAGCCATTACTGGACCTGGCTACAACCCTGCAGGCTTAGCAGTCACCGCAAATTACCCCGGATACCAAACACTTCCTAACGCCGGTACGCTGGTGCCCTATGCTAATGGCGGTGCGCCAGTCACGACATATCCGACTGCCCCCGCTCCTAACAATGTTACCAGCGGATACTCGACGAACGTCAATCCTGTGACGAGCTACCCATCGTATTCAACTCCGTCAACTTACCGGCCACAGACTCAAAGCTTTACCCAGCCGGATGGTAGCATTTGGACACCGTTACCAAACGGACAAGTGAATGCGCCGATGACGCCGGTTCAGACACAGATGAATCCGGTCTTGCCTGCAACAAGCTATTCCCCCGCGATTCCGAATACCCCTAATAGCAATTGTCCTAACGGTATGTGCCCTCTGCCCAGCACTGCAACGTCCCTTGTAAATCCTCAGTATTCCTCGTCACAAATTCCATCTCTTGCAGGCCCCCAGCCATCGGCTAGTCCGTACATACCTGGCGCAACCAGCGTTCAACCCATAGGGCAGCCAACCTACAGCCCTGTTCCAGCTGTTGGTGATGTGACAGGCAACTCGGGCATGGGTACCGGTGCCGTATTGCCTTACAGCAATTCGTCAAACATTGTTCCTGGCGTTCAGCCTTCGGTTGGGGGAGTGGCTGATCCGGAATCGGTCACGCAGCCTCGGTACGATGGTGGTACCACTGTTCAAAAAGCAACAACTGACCACTTGGTCAACTCATCGGAGCAAGCCAATCGATCAGATCGCCCTGCCGTGAGTGCACCACCGCTACATGGGGGCGTTTTGCCTTGGAATCGCGACCCACAAGTCTCACCAGAAGAGCCCAAGCCTAACCCTGTCGATCGCAGTGGCAAGCTTGAAATCCCGTCGACTTTGCCATCATCGGAAGCCACTCGTGGTTCGTACAAAGCGAATCCACTCCGTGCACCAGAAGGAATTGATACCAAAGCATTATGGAACCCAGATTTTGTTGGCCCCAACAACATCGAGGGGCGATCAGGTGATGATAGCCCGGACCAAACACTGACACCGGTTTCAAAGCAAGCTGATGCGCCGATCCAATTTATATCCGGCGGATTAAAATCGCGAAAAGATAAAGTCGATCCCAGTATGGGGATCTATTTTCGAGAGATAATACCGTCAAAGAAGTGATCGACTTTTAAGACTAGGCAACCCGACTAGCGGCACAGAGTGGCGGGTTTCAGAGAGCCAAACTGATTTCGCCCTTGGAAAGAGCATCTAGGAAATCGGGCAAACTGCCCAATAAATCGGTTCGATGTCTAAGTTCTTCAGCCCTCAACCACAAGACTTCTGCGACCTCGTCAGGATTAGGATGCGGTACGGATTGAGGATGTCGACTACAATGCATCCATTCTAATTTGGTTCCCCATCTTGTTGTCGAAGTCCATAAATGGCGATGAATTGATACAGAGAGGTTAAGTTCCTCCTGCAACTCCCGGTGCATGGCCTCCTCGAACGTTTCGCCCAGTTCAATTCCACCTCCCGGTAAACACAACAGATTGGGAGCTTTCACAAATTGAGATCGCCGAATTATCAAAAACCGCGATTCTTCTTGAATGACTGCCACCACGCCGTGTCGACCTTGATCGGAAGTGGATTCCTGCTTGTTCATAAAGTATCTGTAGCGATCGTCTCGCGACCTATCGAGTAGTATTGGTATCCAGCGACTTTATTCTACCAGGCGAAAATCAAGACTTGCAATAAGCTGCTTTGTTAGGTTCGCAACCGATGTTTCGTTTGCGGTCCCGAGAATCTCCTCGGCCATCACTTGCTCACTTGGACTGGGGGATCTGTGTAGTATCAAACCATAAACTGCATGGATTATCGTTGCTGGTTCGCTGAACTCGGAGAGAATTCTAGTAGCGATCTTATTACAGCGTTCATCGATCCATGGGCTGTTAAGTAAAACGAGTGCTTGGGGCGCCGTCGTGCTGATGTTCCTAACGCTGGCCGAAAAGCTGATATTGGGCCCATCAAACTCCTTGTAAAGCTGCGGAACCGAGTTGCGAAACCATGGACCATAAACGGTACGATGGCGGCTAGAGTGCTGGTAATCATAATCCTCCTTCAGTGACGAAGAAAAACTGCCGCCGCGGAGGATTTCTAGATCAAGCTCACCGCTGGCCAAAAGCAACGAATCTCGCATTGCTTCTGGAGTTAATCGTCGGATCATCGCTCGGGCATAGGTTCTGTTGTCTGGATCAATCTCGATTTGATCAGCCTGTGCAACGGAAGATCTTCTATATGCGTCCGAGGTGACAATTTCCCGAACCAGCCACTTGGTCGACCAGCCACGCTCCATAAATTCAAAAGTAAGCCAATCCAGTAGATCCGAATTGCATGGTCGCTCACCCGTGGTTCCAAAGTTGTCAACGGTGCGAACAATCCCAGATCCCATTAACTTTGACCAAATTCGATTTACGTATACCCGAGCGGTAAGTGGATTCTGTCTGGATGTGATCCATTGTGCCAACTCGAGCCTACCATTACTTTCTGAGGAAATTGCAGGTGAATCACTTACAGGTAAACATCTTAAATACCCCCTCGGTACAACAGGACCAAGTTGATGAACGGAACCACGAACATGGATTGCCAGATTCTGCGGTGATCGAACCGTTCTCAAGCCCATCGCCGTGGGACGCTGTCCAAGAAATTGCTTAATTGCATTGGATTCCTTTTCCAAGGCTTCTAATTGCCTCTTTAGTTCGGCTTCCGATTTCTCTAGGTTTTTTGGATTGGATGGGCCTGTCGATGTCGAGGTCGCGAGTGTCGCCTCTGCTGGGAGAAACTGAACGGCATCAACGATGACATGACCATCAGCTCCTTCATTGGAAACCTCTACTTCGGATCTCCCGCCCTGTTCGAATAGATATTCGCCGAGGGAGTACCAAAGCCCATCGATAGGAGGCTTTAACTTTTGATTGAAAACTTTGACATCTTCACCATTTGCACTAAAAATCTTAACCGCCACATTGGTGGCTCGATTATCTCCAAATGCATAGGCGATCCGTACCAGATATCGACCGGGTTGAAGCTCGTTTGGTCTAAAGATAGCCGAATGTCTCGTCTTCGAGTTGTTTCCATCGTGAAGATACCCGTTATCGACATAGGCTGGGTGAAAAGTCGATTTCTTCCAGTCTCCAACCAGTGTGGCTGCAGAGTCGTCAATCACAACACCTGCTAGTTGCGTACTCTTCTTAATCGCCGAGGTACCACTTAACGATGCCAACTCTTTTTTGCAGCGATCAATCTCAGACTTGAGTTCTTTCGAACGGGTTTCTGCAAGCTGGAATTTCTTTTCCTCTTCGCTATCGACAGGCAATGGATTTGACACCCAGCGAGATACATTGTCGTGTTCGAGTCCAATCGAAGATTTAAGAATTCCAGCTAGGGCGTAATAGTCGGATGTTGGAATGGGATCGAACTTATGATCATGACAGCGTGCACAACTAATTGTTTGGCCGAGCAGAGCTTTCCCCAAGACATCAATTTGTTCATCTATAAAGTCCATCTCAAGTTGCTTTTTATCTTGCTCCTCTAGATTGGTATCGCCGAGGACCAGCATCGAGGCGGCTATACATTGCCTCTGCCTTTCGGACCAATCAGAACTTTCCATCAGATCTCCAGCGATCTGCTCTTGAATGAATTGGTCGATTGGTTGATCCGTGTTATAGGCATCAATCAAATACGCACGATAACGCCACGCGTCTGGCAACACAAAACCTCTCAGGGTAATCGACTCCGCGAAACGAACTGCATCCATCCAATGCCGAGCAAAATACTCACCAAATCGCGGGGATGCGAGCAATTCGTCTACAAAATTTGCGTAATCTTCAGGAGTGGAACTGATCGATTCCGACAGCATGACTGACCCTGGTGGATTGATTCCTAAGAGGTCTAGGAATAGGCGCCGCCGGATCGCGTTATCGTCTGCGAGAGTTGACGGTACGACTCCCACACGAAGTTGATCTTCGGAGAGAAATGCATCGATAGGGGTTGATGCATCTCGGACCTGAGGAATCTTGACGTCAGCAACAATAGGTCTATAGGCCCAGTGATCTTGTGAATTCTCGAGAGGCAAACCCTGAGAGAGAGTTGGTCGCTTAGCCGCAGAGGATCGAGGGTCAATTGCACCAGAAGCGAGCCACTGCTTAAGGATGTCAAGCTCTTTGTCGCTTAGTTTCCCGCTAGGTGGCATTTGGAGGTGTGGATCGCGATAGGAGACTGCTTTCCAGAACAAGCTTTGATCCCATTGCTCCGGTGCAATGGCCTGTCCTGAATCACCGCCCTTTATCCAATCTTCTTTGGAATCTAGGCTCAATCCACCGCTCGTTTCTGTTTGGTGAGAGTGACACTCCAAACATTTATCTACCAGCAGGGGACGGACCTTGGATTCAAAGAATTCCAGCGAAGCTTGTGGTGAATCATCCCCTCGACAGTAGGATCCAGGTTCCAGAACGCACAGTCCAACCACTACGGCGAGGGTTTGCCTGAACGAGGCTCGCACACCCCGGAGTATCTTCGCTTTGGCCATGTGTCTAGCTATTGAGCAATTCTAAAATCGCAGTCTCTCTAACTTCCAGATCTTCGCTTAGTACGTCCTCTGCCAGTTCACCCGCAATTCGCTCATAAAAATCCGCCCTTTGGGCTTCATCCAAATAGCCCTTGTGGTAATAAAAATTCACTTCTGATAGCTTGCAAAGTTTGCTCAACTTTTCGTTTGCCACAAGCGTGGGAAGTCGATTCTTTATGATGTAGTCGGGAGTAATCTTCTCAGGTATTGGCTGCAGCGAAACCTTTTCACCCATGCGTCGCAACACAGATTTTACCACATCTTCAACGCCATCGTTTTCCTTCTTGCGGCGAGCTTGTGCAACATCGCGATTCACGAGCGATTTGGATTTGACCAAGCTCTCTACGTTCTTAGGTGAATCAGCGGGAATGACGCAACGAATCAATGCTGTATTGGTGACAACGTTGTTTCGTCTGTTTTGCGTTACCTCCACCTCGAAAATGACGAGAGCATCGTATCCTTGTTCATAAGCGGTTTCGACGAGACTTTTTGCGTCTGCAGCTCCGATGTAATGTAGACACGGTGCGAGAGGCACGATGCCTTGTGCGAGTTTTACGTCAGCTGGATCGATGCTTGGACGTGCGACTCCCCCGGCACCTGTCTGACCACCCATGCCGGGCGCTCCGCCGAATCCGCCCATGCCTGGTGCGGCACCATATCCGCCCATGCCTGGTGCGGCACCATATCCGCCCATGCCTGGTGCGGCACCATATCCGCCCATGCCTGGTGCGGCACCATATCCGCCCATGCCTGGAGCGGCACCGGAGCCATCGACACCGCCGGGGCCCACACCGCCGGGTCCCATGCCGCCGGGTCCCATGCCGCCGGGTCCCACACCGCCGGGTGCGCCTGCACCGTGACCTACTCCACCTGGGCCACCGATACCTACTCCAGCCATTCCGGGTCCACCTTGGGAGTCGTCACCTCCGCCGGCAGCAGCCCCTGGACCTATGCCAGCCATTCCTATTCCAGATTGCCGAAACTGGAGCGCTCCGCCTGGGGCACCCGATCCGCCAGATCCATCGCCGGGTCTACCTGCTCCCGGAGCCCCCATTCCGCCGGCCGCACCGAGTCCGCCAAAGCCAGCCATTCCCCCCATTCCTTCTTCGCCACCTGGGGGAAACCCTCCAGCCATTCCACCCATCCCAGGTTGGCCTGATGTTAAGGAGCGTCTTTGCAACTCTTCATCTTTAAAGTACAGGCTCCATTTCCCTTCGGCATGTTCTTGCTTGAACGCTTCGATAAAATCGGTAGCCAACTCGCCAGCTGCATCCGTGAGAGCTTTTGATCCAGACGTGGTATTCGTCGGACTTCCGTCCATACCGGGCATACCAATTCCCCCCATGCCCATACCCATGCCTCCCATTCCTGGTCCGCCCGGTCCGCTACCTGGCCCGCCGCCGCTTCCGCCACCAGTGATCGATTGCCAGTCGGTTCCAATAGGCTTGAGATCGGTTACGCCATCCGGTTTTTCGAGGGCTAATCCAACGGCAATTTGGACGCCGATAGCTGGGCTACTTTTGGTAGGAGCAACTCGATACGCCGTAGCGACCTTCATCGCGTCCGAATCTGGGCTCATCAAACTGTGTGCATAAGCCAAGTCGTAGGCTCGCTGCGTATTTCCAGCTTGGAATGCAATTTTTGATCGCTCTTCAAAGGTTAGCTTTTTAGGTGGCAACGGTTTCGAGGCGGGAGAAGATCCTGAGGCGTTTCCACTTCCTGCCCCTGCACCAAGGTCGCCGGAATTCCCGCCTGAACTGAAACCTGCTCCACCGGCACCTGCCATACCGACGCCCGGTGCTCCCATACCTGTCATACCGACGCCAGGCGCTCCCATGCCTGTCATACCGACGCCAGGCGCTCCCATGCCGGACATGCCAGGCCCGCCCGCGTTAAAGCCAGCAGCTGCACCGTACCCCTCGCCATAAGGAGGGGCGGATCCTGAACCGGCGGCTCCCGTTGACGGGCCGCCATGTCCACCACCACCAGGTCCCCCGGCCGAGGGACCGCCACCAGCTCCCGGTCCACCACTGCTGGGTCCACCACTGCTAGGTCCGCCGTGACCACCGCCACCAGGTCCGCCGACCGAGGGCCCACCGCCTGTTCCTGGTCCACCGCTGCTAGGTCCACCGCTGCTGGGACCGCCGTGACCGCCATCTCCAGGTCCACCGGCAGAGGGCCCACCGCCTGTTCCTGGGTCGCCACTACTAGGTCCACCATAGCCTGACGAACCGGCAGGTGAACTACTATCGGACTCATTTCCGAAGCTTGCACCATGTCCAGCGCCCGTTGGCGATTGTCCAGCTGTTGCCCCTGACGAGGTGCCTCCTGTCGCGTCCGCCGTCTGGGTCGGTTTGTTTCCACAACCGGTGGTAGACGCTAGGCCAGCTACGACGATACAAACGATCTGAAGCCAGGACCTTTTCATGGTATGCCCCTTTGGAGATCAAAATAGACAGGTTGCAAGAAGAGCGAGTAGACGTCCATTATTGGTGGAGTGCAGCGAAATGTCTACTAGGATTCGAACTCAACCGACGAGACCATGAGTTTCCTAAATTCCCTTTTCGGGTGATATTACCGAGCATTATGCCTGCATAGATCTCTGATTGATGGCGACACAAGCGGTCTTCAACCATGCACAAACCAAGGAATTTCCTGGTTCATCGATCTACTCTCCTGACTTTGGGTACAAAAAAACCGTGGAGAGCTTCTCCTTTCGGGGAATCTCTCCACGGCAGCCTCTTCCTCACCCGGCCCCACACACACTACCAAAAAGCCGGGCAAAGAAATTTCCGATACAACGGCTAAGGCAATGATGCCAGAGACGCTGATGTGTTGTTCGATTCTAGATTTTGGCTCGTACCTTCACCGGTAGAGTCCCTGCATCCGCAGGTTTTTCGGTGGGAGGCACAACTGCCGGACTGGCATCTGTCCCCCCGTTTTTTGGAGGTTCTGCATCGCCGTTAATGCGAGGTGGAACGACCGACTTACCTTCGAGGTTGAGCGAGCGAATAAATTCCGATGCATAGATGTATTGTTCGGCTGACATCGAGTTAATGTTCTCTCGCAATAAGGCAGCCAAAGACTTCGTCAACTTGTCAATGGTTAATTGGGTTGGGCTACCATCACCGCTATTTTCGAAAGTGCGTGACTTAAAGATCTGCCCAATCTCGATACACAGTGGAGCATACTCCGCTTGTCTTAAAATGTGGGGCCAAACTATCTCGCTGGTGTCGGCATTGAATTGCGTGGCTGTCAGCTTCTTGGGACGATAGTATTCGATGGCCTTCTTACGGGCTTCTCCTACGAAGGGACGAGGAGCGTACCGCTCACGATACTCTGCTCTCATCGCTTTGATGTCCATCGCCGCTTTGGTATAAGCGACCCGATTTTCCAACGCCTTTCTGAACGCTTCTTGATAGTTAACGGCCGCGAGACTGTCCATGTAAGCGAGTTCTCCAGCCCCTC
>Ga0315899_10009131_pt1 | contig 10632 bp, 12 predicted proteins | sample LakEriMetagenome_2_FD_203518 | JGI IMG/M metagenome (GOLD analysis project Ga0315899, IMG submission 203518) | Freshwater fungal communities from buoy surface, Lake Erie, Ohio, United States - Buoy 4 MA112 | ecosystem: Environmental > Aquatic > Freshwater > Lake | place: USA: Lake Erie, Ohio...
CTCGTGCATGGCAAGCGCGCATGTCGTCCAGCGCTACTCTGTGCATGCTGTGTGTGTGCGCGCGTGTGCGTGTGCGTGTGCGTGTGCGAGCGTGTGTGTGTGTGTGTGTGTGTTCATATATATACATACATATATACATATGTAAGGTGATATACACACCTCAAGTCCTCCGGGGCCCCAGCGGCCCCTCCGCAGGGCGCCTCATCCAACTGCCTCTTTCGTCCCGCCGACATGTCCTGTAGGTTCAGGGTTTAGTGTTTAGGGTGTAGCGTTTAGGGGCGCTTGATCCAAAGGCCTTTTTCGACCTGCAGACACGTCCTGTAGGTGAGATTTAGAGTTTACATTAGAGAGAGAGAGAGAGAGAGTGTGTGTGTGTAGGCGCTTGCTATTTTGCGAGTTTCACACGCACGTGAGCGCGGGCATGAGCAGGAGGAGGAGGAGACGGCGAGGCCAGTGCAACCACGGGGAGGCAGTGTCCGCCGTGCCACCCCTCTCCCCCCCCCTTCCCTCCCTTTGATAGTAGTAGTCCTCAATGACTCTCTGCGCTCTACTGACATACTGACCGTCGGACCGGAGTTGCTACTCCCTTCTCCCCCTCTTTCCCCTCTTTTCTTCTTCTCTCCTTCCTTTCCTTTCCCTTTGCTTTCTCTCCTCTCTTCCTCTCTTCCTCTCTCCCTTTCTTTCCTTTCTTTCCTGTCTTCTCTTCCTTTCTTTCCTTTCTTCCCTTCTTTTCCTTCTCTGTGTCAAGAAAGCATTTTTTGGCAGTTGTCGCCGTGGGTGTTGCCAGTTCGGGAGCATGAGGAGAGGGGCACGCCCGGAGCGGTGGAGATGCATACACGGGACATACCAGCTGGCTCCATTGCGCTCTTGGACTCCCTGTTGGTCGTCCTCCTCGTGGTCTCGCAGCTGGGCTCTACATCGGCCTACAAGGCCAAGTGCTCGTCAGATGCGGACTTCCAATATAATGGCTGCAGCACAGTGCCGTGCTAGTAGAGCCCAGACGACGCAACGGAACGACCTGCAGCACACTTCCGTTGCGTCAACTGCCTCTTGAAGGCGGAAAGCTTGGATGGGAATGCATGGATGCATGGGAACGTGTGAGTATACGCAAACGGGGGATCGACGGAGTATTGTCCGGACCCAGCCCCTTGCACCGCCGGCATGCCAGGAAATGGGTGTCGCTCGTGTGACGATCCTCACAGTCAGTATTCACGGACTGCATTGCTGGAAAGTACTCACAGGAAGAGGCAAGACAGTTTGCACAGACTGCATTGCTGGAAAGTACTCAGCGACATAGGGCGTCTCATCCCAGTCTGTGTGCACAGACTGCATTGCTGGAAAGTACTCACGGAAAGAATGGCGAACAGTGTTTATCATAAGATTCCATGGACAGGCGAACCTCAAAATTGGCCTGACATTCCCACGGGTGGACTCCCTCCGTACTCTGGCACAATGAAAGTATGAGGAGGAGACTACATTTCAAGTTGTAATGAGCCCCAACTCCCTTTCCTTCCATCACCCATTTCCCAGCCGAGCCGGAGTTTTATGATCTTCACGCGCCCGGAGGCGGCGAGTAGCTACCACGCGGTGGAGGCGAGGATTGTGCGGGAGGCAGTGGCCGGCTAGGGGCAGCGAGCTCCCTTTCGAGCCACCCTGGAGACGTTGGCGCCACCATCGAGCTGTCCGTATGCTCCACCGCTGCGGGGGTCACCGCAAGGTAAGTGGTATCATGGTGAGCAAGAAGACGCACACATAGCACAGACGGCGGAACATTGCAAAAACAACACCTGAAAGGTCAGGCATGTCGTAGCTAGTACCCTGCGCCGCAACACTGCCATTGCTAGGAGGGCGGCGAGTGAACGCCTGCCGAGCTACTTTGGCTGCGTGCGACGCAGGCTCCCGCTTTGAGGCCAAAGCGACATCGGGTAAGTCTTCACTCCAATCTCCCAGCTCTCTTCCTGACCTACCACCACCTCTAACCTCGCTTCCCGCGTTGGGCGTCGACACAGGTTCCAGGAGCCTGTAGGTGTCGTTTATTGTACGTTGCCCTTGTGCGCCTACTCAGCATAATCGTGTGTCAGTGGTCTCATAACGAATAGGCGCACAAAAGCAACTTGTGTCACTAGTCTCATTGCGAGTAGGTGCACAAGTATCACCGGCCAGACGGGAGGCATTGATAGGGCTGTACGTGCCCTCCGGCACGGAACCATCGTCGAGGGACGATGCAGCATACTGGGCACCACCAGTAGACGTGGCGCGAAGTACAGCCGATGGGTCTGACCACTTTCCCCACCCTTGCGCTCTTTTTGCACGGACCTGCCGCCGCCCAAGAAACAGTTCAAGGGTCGGCAACGACAGAGGGAGACACTCAACTGGCCGTTCAGACATAGAAACGTTGCTGAGGGCAGCATGGTCGTAAGCGCATGGCCGAGCGTGCATGCAGAGATGGGATACCTGGAAAGAGTAGACCGCGTCTTTGCGTGCCGGTACCTGCCGCAGACTCAACCCCATCACGCACATCTTTTCAAGAATGCAAATAAAGACTTTGCAACAGTGGGCGCAGTCAAATACAAAGTGAAAATTGGAGTGTGTGGTCATCACACTTGACACACCAGTGTGCGAGTCGACTCAAGACAATCTGACATGGAGACCCAAGTACCCCAATACAAGTTGTCGAGGCGCCTGAAGCGGTAGCGCAACTCATACTGCACATCATCGCGTTCATAGACGTAAGCGCACGGGTCAGATCCAAGACAGCTCGCTATTTCTTCGCTTTATCACATCATATGGTAGAAATAGCATGACAGGACATGAGACGAGAGCAGGAGAGATAAACGCTTGTACCGAACGGAGACATGATATTCTGTCAGTTTGCAAATATTCCAGGCTGCGCAAATCCAAAATACCTGTATCGCCCGCGATTCAGGACGCCATTTGATCAGAAGTCCCTGGACTTCAGCATTCGGGAGGCTCAAAACTGGTGGAGGGGGCGCTTCTTCATCCGCTCTCGTCGTACTTGGCTGTGCGGTCAAGCACCATCGATAGGTGAGGACAGCGCGAAAAGCACGGCACGATAATTTCAATCGTCCAGCACGATATCACAGAATGCAGCATAAAGAGCAGAGGGGATCAAGACCATACCGCTGACAAGAGGGTGTCAAGGCTCGAATCTCGTTCTCTGGGCTGCAAATGATCTCGCTTCCGCTCTGCTTCCCTCCCCAGCGACAGCGCTGCTGTGATGGCGCGAGCTGGGGCGGCTGCAGGAGCATGAGCCGGCGCTGCCGCTGGCCGATCACATGTTGTATCAGCAGACGTAGGATTCCTCTCGCCGACTTTGCTGTGCTCCCTTGGTTCCTTGCCAAAAGCATCCATGTCCCTCTCTGCAGCTTTGTCAGTGAGTGTGCTAGGGCGAGACCGAAGACCCGAAGGCGGCGTTATTGTTCGTACCACACCTGCGTTTGCATGCGCTCACAGCAAGAGTGAGTACATTGTGCGTGCGCACCCACCCATACGAGCATGCCTTTGATCTGACACATGCGCACAATTCTTTTGCCTGAACTGCATGCGAGGAAACGCAGGGTCAGCAACGAACAGAGAGAAACGCAAACGATTTGACAAAGAAAGAATCGCTGCAGCACTGCTATCACAGAACCAGTGGATGCCGGTGATAGAGCGCCGTCTGTCTCATCCTCACTGTCGGAAAAACGGCGATTGCGCCATGGTGGTGATGACTGCGGCGTCCTGCGTATGCATGTTTATGTGTCTATCACTTCCCTGCCAACGAATGTATTTTACCAGAAGCGATTGGCGTCAACGAACACCCACAACGTGCGCGCACACAGAAAAAGCGGGTTTGTCCAGAGCAGAAGTTATTCTTCACCTGGTGCTCGACACCGACGAGCGAGGTACATCCAAATGAGGTCCTGCAGCGACTACATCAATGGCTGCTGGGCTCGTCGACTGTGCAGCCTTTGTCTCTCGCGCCATCGCCGCGGTATGACGGGCGCCGTTCGCAGCAATCTTGGACAGGGCTGGTGGTGATATCGCGGGCGGCGGCGATTTTCTGAGCTCCTGTTTCGCCTTCTGCGTCAAAACCCGATTACCACCAGGAATATTCGGTCTAGATGCACGCGTACTCTGTTCCCTTGTCTGCATCCCAACTGCCTTAGGACATTTCTGCATCAGCTTCATCTTATGTGTATCCAATAGGGATTATTGCAACTCCCAAAAAGCAGCACAAAAAGAGCAATACCTGACGACTGGGAGAGCCTCGAAGCATGCGCTCATTTGCGTTCTCCCGTACAGAAAAAGCCTCAGGGAGTCGGGTGGCCTGGCCTGCATGCGCAGCGATGGTCATTACACCGATGCTCCTGCTCGTATAGTCCTGCTCTTCCTGTGGTCAATATCGTGCTCAGAATCGGCACCAGACTGCACCATGCAACGTCATGCAACAAATGACGACACCAGACACGGAGCACAAGCCTTCACCTACCGCAATTCCTCATCAACGCGACGCACATGGCGACACTACAAGCGAGCGACGAAGATGATTTGCAGAGAAGAGCTAAGCTCTTCTAAATGCATATGGCGCCAGGACTAATCATTTGGCAACAGCAAAACTAAACGCACAAGCCGGGTCTGGACCACGAATACCTCTCGAGCAGCTAATGCAGAAGCTCCCAGCCTCCTTGTGCTATCTGTTCCGTCAGTCTCATCCAGCCTCATCGAGCCAGGATCTTTGCCGTGCAGATTCTCAGTGCGCTGATTCAAAAATGGTGACAGACAGCGCCAAATATTGTTCAAGAAAACGTCAGAAAATATCGCAGCGTCAAAAAATGTGACAAACATCGTCTGCAAGTGAGATTTAACAACTCCACAAGCCGTCTGACTGACACCAACACACGTCCGTGGAGGGCTCTAGTAAATAAGGTAAGTCAAATGTTTCGAACCATCGCACATGTGACCAACCACAGCTCTACGTCAAATCTCTTTCCGTCCAATTCAAAATTGAACAAAATTGATCGAACGCCAGATTAGATGATGCGTAACGCGCATGTGGTGTATATATGTATGTACACGTTGTCACACACGACGTGCAGACGATGTATACCCGAAGGAACTCATTGTAGGTGGAAGGGTGCATGGCATGCCTCAGTGCCTCGCGTGCAGCCCTGTCGGACATGGTTCGCCTTGCCGTCAGTTTCACCCCGCCTGCATTTCAGCCCGCTTGACACAATGGCTCGCAAGATAATGCGGGCTGGGAGAGAGAGCGCGCGCGACCGGCAGTGGCGGCGCCAGAAGGCAGTGCGTTGGCGCCAAGCCGTCTGCGACCAGTCGCGCATGGTCCTTCTCAAGCGCAGAACGTCTGAATTTCGCGCCACCAGTGTCGCTGCCCGACGGGTGCACCGGCTGTATAGAAAAGCGTCCGAAAAGGCGCGCCAGCAACGTCGGTAAGATCGCACGTAGAAGAAACGCAAACGGCGCTCTCGTTGTAGCGACCTGCTTCTCCACCCGCGTATTGTCCGAGTCAGGCACTGCAGATCGCGACGCCAGAGAACCATCAAGATGCGCCCCCCTTTTCGGATGTTGGTTCTGTGCACATCACGCCAGCGCAGAAAGATGAAATTGAGGAAGGCCGTGCCCGACTTTGCATGGTACTTGCGCCAGCCGATGCCCGAGCCCTTTATGATGGTTGACCATGCCCAGCGCGAAAGCCAGGCGGACCGTTGCCTTTTCGCCCATGCCGTTGCAACCTTGCTCAACATCTGTCATAGGCCACGCAGTGGTCACACGGGAGAGTGATCAAAATCCTGCGCCGCGGCGAGAGCCCAGGGAGGCGGCGCGCAAGTGCGATGCCACTTGCCTGGTCGTAGATCTTGACGATGCGCTCCTCGCGCTGCTCGGCACGCAGCAGCAGCTGCTTTGTGGTCTCCAATGCCGCATTTAGTCTAGTGTCTTTCGTCTCCATCGTGCTGCGCAGCGAGGGATGGCTCGCAGGGGGAGCGTGGCTGGCGAAATCAAGCGAGGACATCTTGTCCGCGGGGTAAAAAAGCACACGGAATCTCGCGCGGCAAAGGCACGCAACCGAGCACTCACCTGTACGCCGACACGGTGCTCCTGAGCATTTCGTTTTCAGCGAGGATGCGCAGGACATGCTCCTCCTGACGTCGTCCGTGTGTTATTTTTTCACGCTTCTCGAAGGCCTCCAGGCCCGCTGCCATGCGCATCTTCTCCGAGGTGGAAATGATTTCTACGTCGTCGGTGTCCGACCACCGGATTGACTGTGTCAAAGAGAGCACGCTGCTGCTACCTCCGGCCGATGGAGGCCGGTGATGTTGCATCGACCGAATATGTTCAACGCGCGACTTACTGGTGGGCGCATGCACCAGGTTCGACCTTGTTTGAATCAAAATTTGGCTGCCCACGAATTGCCTTTCTTATTGCCCTTTTATGGGGTAAATGGCTCACGAAATTTATGGATTGGCCGGTGGGGATGACAGCTCCGACTCGCTGAGCGACGACGGATCTCCAGTCACGCCGACCCAGAGGATGAAGGCAATCCCCCTTCTCGCATATGCTGGGTTCCTGTTCCCACTGCACGGCACGCCCCTGTGTTTTTTAGGACCCCCTTTCACTGATGCGCCTACTGCATGAGCGCAGGCGGACCTGCGTGCCATGCGCGATCGAGTGGATCACCTCATGGCCTCGAGAGAGTATCAGCGTGAACGCGGGGGAGACGCCAGCGGTGTCTCCGGCTGCCTTGCAGGCATGACTAGCCCCGGTTATGTGCAACCGCAGCCCTCGTTCGACCACGAGCACCATGAGCGGCGGGGAGGCTGGCGGTCATCGAAAGAGGCGTCGGCGGCAGAGGCAGAAGAAGGTAAGCACGTGTTGAAAGCCAAGCTAGCAGGGACGCTAGAGGGCTTTGGTGTTTCGAAGTTCCGCACATAGTGCTGTACATGAATACAATCTTTCTTCTGCGCGGTAGCGTGACCGCTTTGCGCGTCACCGCTTTGCGTTTCCGTCACCGCTTTGTGCGTTAGCATCACCGCTTTTTTAAAAGCAGGCGACAGTAAAGAACCCAAGTCCACACGAAGTAATCAGTCACTGTCTGCGCCAAACTACATCGCGGAAGAGGATGGCGACGATGAGGAGGTCGACGAGGAGGACGGAGGGGTTGGGGAAGGCGAGACACTGAAGGCAGGAATCCGCGCGGAAATGGACCTTTGGCTGGGCGAGGCTGAGAAGGAGTTTGGCGTCGCGTCAGGCAGCGCCAAAGTCGCCGAGTTTGTGGCCCGCCTTCTGTGTGAACGTTTGCCGGCCCTCATTGCAGTTCGTGCCCCCCCCCACCCAACTCCAGTCAAACATGAGCATACTCTTGCTCTTTGTTTTTGCAGTGCGTGGCCTCCACTAGACTCCCGCTTGAAAAATTTGGCTTGCTGCCTGGGCAGATCTACGGGCCCTTTGGCGATCCCTCCGGCCAGCAGCGGCACACGCCTGTCAAGGCTGAGCGCGCCCAGGTCTTGCCGAGCGAGACGCTATCTATATCTAAATCTACATCTATATGTATGTATGTATGTATTTCTATTTCTATCTCTATCTGTCTATCTATGTATGCAAAAGAGCCCTACTATACAGAGCAACAGAAGACGGCACTCCCCTGCGCCTGTCTTTTTATACGCCTCATTCATTATGCGCCTTCTTATACGTCTTTTTTGTTTTTGCTTCTGCATCTCGTGTCTCCTGAACGCCGTGCTGCTCTCTGTCTCTCTGTCTCTCCCTCTCCCTCCCCCCCTCTCTCTCCCCCCGTGACTACAGGACCAGCTGCCAACGCCAGACGGGAAGGCACAAAAAAAAATGAAAGTCCTTTATATTAGTGAGTTTATTCAGGAAATGTACTGGAGCACTGCATTCACAAAAGTTCTTTACATAGTGACTCTATGCAGGAAATATACTTGAGCACCGACTTTTTGGAATGTGTAGGCTGCTGCCTTCTTAGGTGCTCATCATCGCCGCCCAGGCTTCTCTGGAGTTGAGTCTGAGGAGGGGGAAGTCGAGGAGGAGGAGGAGGGAGAAGAGAGGGAGCCGCCGTCGCAGAGATGGATGCTGGAGAACACTGTCGCGCGGGTAAAAGAGGGGCGAGAGAAGGAGGAAGAAGTGGATGCCGGCGCCCATGATTTGATTAGCCCGATGAGTCTATTGTCGTCAAAAGCATCTTCGCCCAACCGCACTGAGACTGTGCGCCTCCGCAACGCCAAGCTTGCTCGGCGGTTTGAGGAGGAGGAGGACGACGACTACGAGGAGGAGGAGGAGTACGGGATTTGGATCCCGCGTGTCCCCAGTGCGCCCGACGAAAGGGGGGGTAGCGACATGGAAGCCACACAAAAGGGGGCGCGTGCGGCGGCGGAGGATGAGATGGGGGCGGCGGAGTGCGCGACGAGTGGGGACCGTGGAGAGGGAACGGCGTTGGCAGCTCTTAAGGCAGCAAATTCAGGACTGTATAAGATCACTAAAGGCGACTTAACGGAGGTCAAAGGTTTTTTGGAAAGGAGGGCGGAAAGGCGGCCTCCTTTGGTACAGACGACAATGGAGGCTGTTTGCATACTTTTGGGTAAGAAACCCGACTGCGATTCGTCTAAAAAGCTGCTCGGAGACCCCGATTTCTTGCAGCAATTGGTAGATTACGACAAAGACAACATTGATCCAAAGCGCATCAAAGCGCTGCAAAGATACATATCGATGGAAAATTTCACGCCCGAGGAAGTGGGAAATGTTTCAGCTCCTGCAAAAGGAGGTGGCCTCGGCGGAGGCGGCTGCTGCGGCGTTTTATGCATGTGGGCGAGGGCCATGGACATGTATGCAAGAGTAGCAAAAGAGAAGACGCGCCCCGCCGCGGCAAAAGACGCGCCCCGCCACGGCAAAAGCGGCGACGGAGCAAACCGGGCAATTTCGACTTGCAACGGTCAGAGTAACGGTCAGAGTAACGGTCCCCTACTACTGTCCCCTGCTACTGGCGTTCCCGCAGACGCAGACAATGCAACCCTCTGCCAGCATGCCCTGCAGCAGGCGCAGTACGGGTTGAAGCTGGTGAGCACCAAGGGGTTGACAGAGCTCGCATTGTCCTCGGTTGTTACGTCGGCGACCCCCGCCACTGGTGCTCTGCAGAGGCGCGTGTGCCTCCAAGGATTGCCCAGTCACGTGCCACGCCAGGCACACGAACCCGAAAATTCTCCATATAGTGACTTTATATAGGCAATATACTGAGGTGGTGACTTTTGAGAATGTGACAGGACGCGCTGGTCTTGTATGCCACGACCATGTTGCTTGACTCTTGCACGACAGCGGGCCGGGCGGGCGAGAGGGCGGGAGGCAGGAAAGCCTCAGGGCCTATAGGCCCTACCTGGGCATCCATTTGCAGAAGGCTCGCCCAACCAGAGGACTTGATGTATGCGCTGACACACTTTGACTATAATCAAGTGACGCCCAGTATAATCGCCGCCCTCTACCCTTACATTTCGGACCCTTGCTATCCCAGAAACGTGGCCGCACGTGCAGTTCCTGGATACACGCAACAACAGACTGTGTACGGGCTATCGATCTGGTGTATGTCAGTGGAAGCGTACGTAGCCGTTACCAAAGGAGTGACGGGAGTTGCGTCACCTCCTCCACCTCTCGCTCCCGGATATGCTCGACCTCGCAGTTCCTCGAGTTCAGTGAGCGCTGGGAAAGGCCAAAATCCTCACCAGTCCTCTAAATAGTGGTTTAAAATATCTAAATAGTGGTTTAAAATACCATACAAAAACAATCCTCACCAGTCCTCTACATAGTGGTTAAGAAAAACAATCCAATTTAAAAACAAAAAAAAAACAATGGAAAAAACATAAAAAACAAGAAAAAAACCATCCAATCCTCACCAGTCCTCTGCATAGTGGTTTTAAAAGCCCATCCAATTTAAGAACAATTTGAAAACAATAGAAAAACAATAAAAAACAATAAAAAAAATCATCCAATAAAAAAACAATCATCACCAGTCCTCTGCATAGTGGTTTTGTATGGAAAAAATACCAGGGCTGACTTTTGAGAATTTTTGTCACTTTTTGAGAATTTTTTTTCTCGAGAATTTTTGTTTTTGGCTGACTTTTGAGAATTTTTGTCAGGCAGAGGCCCGTTAGCATTAGTTTGTCGCAGCGCCGCACAGTTGCCACAGCGCCCTGCAAACACGGACAAGGGGAGGTATATATATATGTATACATATATGGATATATATGTACACACACACACACACACACACATGTATATGTGTATATATATATTGTGTGTGTGTGTGTGTGTGTGTGTGTGTGTGTGTGTGTGTGTAGGGCACCAGCCTTGCAAAATCCCATCATGGACGTCTGGATAGAAAGTCGTGGCCCTGGACGAGGACGAGGACAAGATCCTGCCAGAGCGCCTGCAGACACTTGGCGTGGTGCTGCTGCTCGCGCTCCTCGGGATGCTCGTGCCGCACAAAGGTATATGTTATATAAAAATACACACACACACACATGATATATATATGTAATATATATATATGTATATGTATGTATATATATATATATATATATATATATATATATATATATGTAGATACTCACT
>Ga0315899_10009132_pt1 | contig 10632 bp, 14 predicted proteins | sample LakEriMetagenome_2_FD_203518 | JGI IMG/M metagenome (GOLD analysis project Ga0315899, IMG submission 203518) | Freshwater fungal communities from buoy surface, Lake Erie, Ohio, United States - Buoy 4 MA112 | ecosystem: Environmental > Aquatic > Freshwater > Lake | place: USA: Lake Erie, Ohio...
CTTGCTCTGCAACATTGGAGAAGACAAGCAGTGCAATCTTTTGAGCTACTTTTCAGCCCTACAGCACCTCTGTGGCACCTGCAGCTGCGGAAAACGTGCTCGAAAAGGGCATTTCCACGGCCACGAGCACACATGCACACACAAGGGGCGTCAGAGCGCGCAGCCACCCACACTTGCCCGACCCGAAAGCAAGCCAGCCACCAGCCTGACATTTTGTGCGGTCTAACGCGCACACGCGACCACCGGAGATTCACAACGGTTCGATTACGTTCCTGAATCTTGCCTTTTCCCCCGTTTTCAGAATCCTCCATAAAAACGGTTTCGAACCAATCCCAAAAATCGAGATTTTTTCCGTCAAAGACACCAGACTCCGCATAAAAGAGCCCAATACCGGAGTTCGGGGAGTTTAAAGATGAGTACCTATGGACTACTTGACTACATAGGTGACTACAATCCTATTCGAACCACACCGACAGCCCGGTGGTGATGTATGCTGGGGGAGGGTTCTGCCACGAGAGTGAAGGCACGAAGGGCCTGGCCGGAGAACTCGTAGTGGCTGCATTGAGCATGTTTTGAACCGACTTCCACTCCGCTGCGGTGGATCGTGGGCTCTTTGCTTTACGTCCCTGAAGAGAGTTCCACCGTGCCTGGATCTTTTCTTTCCAGGAGCAGAAGGGCCAGCATACATGGAGATCCATCGATACAGCTCGTGCAGGAGAAAATAGCTCGACAGTCCGAGCGTCTCTTCGAGGACATGCACGATGATACTGCTACCGCGCCACCCTCGGCACCCAGCGAAAAGAAGCCACCCGGTGCGGAGGGTTTTAAGCTCCACCTTCTTGCAGAAGGCAGCAAAGGTGCTAGCATGGCAGGCAAAACGCCGGACGCAAACAGCGCCAAACCGGACGCGGCCAATACAAACAGTGTCAGTGCAGAGACGAAGCCTAAGAAACCAAGCAAGGTGCGTTGAAGTGTGTGTGGCAAGTTTGCGTTTACGCTGCGCGCGACTTTTGGCTTTTGGATAATCATGAGGTGGTTTGCCAGGATACGCAAGAGCGAAAGCGGCTGGCAGCTATGGCTTATATCCAGCAACAGGTCAGCACGAGCCAGCGTAGTATGTATAACTGTGAGAGTGCGCGCGAGGTTCTGAGTGCGTTGCTCTCTTCTCCTTCGCTTCTCCCTCGTCTCTGGCCCGTGGCAGGAACAAGTTGCATTGGCTGCAGCAAGGAGCGAGTACTTGTCAAAACAACGCGAAATGGCAAAGCAGCAAGCAGCTCAAAATAGATCATCGGCGCAACAGTTCTCCCGTCACGGGCAGTCATCACCTGCGCCTGCGGCAGCCGAGCAACGGCAGCAACGTTCGCCGCAGCATCCGTTGCAACATCCTCAAGATCCTCAGCAACGTTCGCTGCCAGAGTATCAGCAGCAGCAGCAGCAGCAGCAGCAGCAGCAACGGCCGTCGACCGTGGCTGTCCCTTCCAATCAGCCACGGGTGCTCCACGCTCAGCAGCAGAAAACATCTACCGTAGCTGAAGAAAATGTGGTCTCCCCTTCTATTGTGGCGGCAGCAGCGGCAGCAGGTTTGATAGGCGTGTCTCTCTTTTCAATTTCTTTGGCGTTTCGCGAGCGACAGTGTGTGCAAAGCTCGAATGCGATATCAAAAGGGCCCTGCTCTTGGGCAAGTATCGTTGCTCAAGCCTGCACGATGCGTTCACGCGCAAGGAGCTTGAACTGACGCGCACGCACACGCGCACGCACACGCACACGCACAGCACGAAAGAGGATCCTTGAAAAGGAGTCCTTAGCCAGCTCGCCGCAAGCACGCTTACGCTCGCCGCAAGCACGCCCCTCGCAGCATTTGATTGCGCATTGTCCATCTGGGGAGAAGCCCATGCCACAATCACCGCCATCTGCCCAGCCGCAACAAGACATGGCAAGCCCTGCTTATAAGGGGGGAAACGCCCTGCCACAAGCCTCCCATCCAGCATCTGCAAACAGCGGGGAAGAAGGACAAAAGGACGAAGCCGATGACGGTGGTGGCGGTGACGGGCTGCTGGCGGAAGCTGCGCGCGAGTCTCCACAGCCGGACCGGGCTTTGGGCTCATGGACTGGGTTTGGCTCAACCTCAGAGGGCCAACGCGCAACGTCGCCTGCAATGCCAATCGAAAATGTCGAAACGCAGCATCAGCAGGCACAGCCCACACAGCAGCCTCGGCAGCAGCAGCAGCAGCAGCAAGAGCCACCTCGTGCACCGGCGCCTAATCCGCAATGGATTCAGAATCGTCATGATGATGAGGATCGTGATGACGCATTGCCGCCGCCGTCTTTCGTGATTCGGACAATATTGGTGGAGGAGGAGGAGGAGCAGAAGCAGCAAGAAAGACAAGCGAGAGAGGAAGAGCAGGATGGCCACAGCACGCACACGCATCTCTGTGCCCAGGCTCCCGCGGGGGCCCGCGGCCGCACACAGAGCCATTATGATCCTGGCAGCTTGTACTACGTGGAGGAAAGCAACATCTCGACGTCCAATCCTGGCGGAGCGGAAGAGAGGCCGGATGGGTTTGAAGAAAAAGTTAAGGTCCAGGTGCAAGCAAAGGGCATAGAGCACTTCACAGATGAAGAAGTGGATGCGAACCTGCGTGAGATAGTTGAGCAGCAGCAGAGGGAATTCGAGCAGAATATAGCAGCCGAGCGCGCCAAAAAGGAGGCAGAGCTCGCCGCTGCCCAGAGCGCAGAGCGTGAGGCTGAGGAAACGGCCCGGATAATCAACAATAATCTACATGAGGAGCGCCGCAAACTCACTCCCGCGCCTCCTCTTCGTACGCAAGCAGGGGCAGTGACTCTGCATGCGGGTGTAGATTGTGTGATTGTTGACCTCATCCTCAAGATGGATTTCTCTGAAACTGTTGGGAGGGAAGAAGAATACAAATCGGGAATATCAGCAGATATGGCCTCCGCTGTCGGCTGTAATCCGAACAAGATCCGCGTGCAGGTCAGCATAACAAGACATGTCATAATCGTTGGCATGTTCGCATCAAACATTACAAAATGGTTGTTATGATGGCCTTTGCGTGGAGTGTGCGCTGTCCCTTCGTGTGTCTCACTCTCTTCTTTCTATAGGCGCTGCTGGCGGGCTCAGTCATAGCAGAAGCACTTCTAGAGCAGGACCTCTACGACGACGGTCGGCGACCAATGGATGCAGTACACTTGTTATCTATGCAACTGCACGATGCGTTTTCCATCTTGCGGACTGGGCGATACACGCACAGTGCCGCTGGGCTTCGCCTGAGGAACCTAGGGCAGCCTGCACCCTGCGCCTCAGATGTATCTCTGTCGTTGGAAAATACAGACGAGCAGGGGATGAGCAGAGATGACTGGATCAATCAGGACAGCTCGGCATTGGAGGATTCTCCCGGTCGCTCTTCTGCTGACAGCTATTCTCTTCCTGCTGACAGGTAGTCGACGACTTTTTTTGTGTTCGTATCTGTATGTTCATTTGCTTATATGTTTACATGTAGAAGTACACAGAAATTATTCATAATCGTATCGCTCAGTCACCAACACTTTGCGTACGTATGCGTGCATAGATCAATTGATTCAGGAAATGAGCACAAGCATTGGGAGGTGTCCAGACTGAGTTTGCGGAGTGAAGTTTCTATTGACAGTGATTGGCCTGGGTCAGGTGCGTGGTAACTATTTTCGCGTTTCTCTAATGCTGTTCCTGACGATTCTCTCTGAGGTGCTGGAGCATTTACTTGTTTGTCTGTGGTTCTGCACATCTGCTCGTGTCTTCGTCGGTCTATGTGTTTGTTTAGGTCGAAATTCAGTGGTACTATCTTCCGTATTAGGCGAATTTATGGACGCAGCTGTCAACGAATCCTTGGATGAACTAGAGGTATGCGTCGTAGGCAAAAGAACAGTGCAGCACACGCGCAGATTTCATGGGGATTTAGTGGTGAAGTGCCGAGCTTGCAGATGCACATGCATGCGTGCTCACATATACGCGCAGACAAATACTAACATGTTGTACATACTCGCATCATCCTCTGCATGACTTAGGGAGGCTCTAAAGGTCATCAGCGGAGCGCAATAGCGCAAGAAGATGACATAGAGCTTGATAGTGAGCGTTCAAAGATCAAACAGCACGTGCGCATCGAGAGCATGCTCTTTCACGCGAAAGGAGAGAGCATGTGGAAAAATGGCGGATCGCGGACGGGGAAGGATTTTCTGCAAGAATTGGAGGCGGCAAGGTGTTCTGACGCACGAAAGATTGCTGGCAGCGTGTACGCAAGATTGCTGGCAGCACCTGCGCGTGTAAATTTGTACGTGTCTGAAGCGCACTTGTGGAAATAGTAAATGGTTGTTTGTGCACGTGTGTGTGTGTGCTGGTGTGTGTATCTGTGTGCATGTACGAATGGTCGCGTGCATATACAGGAGTGCTGATCTTTTCGGCGTTCCTGAGGAACCGATTACGAAAGCGGAATCCGAGTTCGGTGGAGGCCAGCAACAGGAGGAGCACCAACTTCCACGTCACCATCAGCAACAGGAAACGGCATTAAATGACAAAATAGACGCTCGGCTTGAGAGGGTCAACGAGAGCGAAGAGGTAGCCGAGGATTCACAAGCTGCAACCACACCACCAGAAGCAGTTGCATCAAAGACATCAGCGTCGCAGGCGCTGTCCTCTGTTTCAGCGCCGCTGCCCAAAGAATCTGCGCACAAGAACCGTCAAGCGCCTGGCGTCCAACATTCTCCGGCAAATGTGCAATCACTTGCTGTTGACACGCGCACAAATATGCATGTAGAGGCCGGAAATGTTGTTGGGGAAGATTCAAGACCGAATAATCCTGAGCGTTCTTCAAAACTGACCCGGCCTGCGGCTAAATCTCACGGCCGTTTTTGGCAGGTTTGCTCGTATGCATTTGTGTCTGGGTGCGTGCGCGCATGTTTTGTGTGCTATGTCTTCCCGAGAGTCCAAGTGAAGTCCAGCGTCTTCTCTATGTCCTTTTCTCCTTTCAAAAGTATGTGTAGATGCATCTTTTCTTTGCGTGCACACACATGATACATGAGCTACCAAGATAGTAATGTAGTACGATTGTATTATAAATGCTGCACTCGTGTACCTGAACATCTGCTTATGCCTGCACTTTTGTCAGTGGGTGAAAGCGGTGGGCGAAAGCGACCGCAACCTTTCGGAGTTGGATCAAGTGGAGAAGAAAGACGAGGAGGATTCTAGTCCCCTTGATCAGTACCATCAGCCCACGACACAGCATCAAGACCCCGTGGCGGCCTCGAATGACAAGCGCCCACTCAGCTCCAGGGCGCGGGGGCGGGTAGATGCGTGGCAGAATTTTGCGCAGACAAGCACCGATTGCCCTGTGTACACGACCCCGCACAACCCCTACGTCTCGATTTCGGAGAAGAAGCCATCGCCACGTCTCATTCCGGAGAAGAATTCATCGCCTTTTCATCGTGCATTACCTCCTTTGCCTGCGTCTCCGGTGCCGACTGCAGATCAACAGTGAGTATCATCTTTGCTTTCGCCACCCCATCCACCCCTTGATGTCTGAACTACCCACCCCCTAAAACAAATTCAGTCGTTCTGAGTATGTGTCCACATCTTTGTTTATTTTGAACAGGTTTCAGTCGGACAATGAAGCCTTTATGAACAAACTTTGCGAGCAGCAGGTTGAGCGAGAGCTGCAACGACGAGAAAAGCTTGCCCCAACTGCTTTCAGCACCCTCCTCCCCCATCCGGTGGGATATCGCAAACAGGCTGCTCAAGGGGGTTGGCCGAATGAGAGCGCTGCTGACATGTGGCTTGGTGCCAACGATAATGATGGTAGCGGCGGTGCTGGCAGAGTCGGCGGGAGAAAGGGTGATGCTTCCGCTGAAGGTGGCGTTCAGAGTTTATGGGGAGCTTGGGGAGATTCGGGCATAGAATGGAAAGGTATCGGGGGAAATCAGGAGGGAAGTTCTGGATGGTTCAATATGTGTGAGCCTTCTTGTTCTGCGCAGCAAGTGTCAGGAATGGTAGTGAAAGACAGCACTGGAGCAGAGGCGCTACATGGAAGAAAATATCCTGATGGCATCTACAGTTCTGGTGCGTGTGCGCGCGTGCGCGTCAACACTCTTTCACGTTTGTCCACATTTGTGATCGCACTCTGTCTCTGCCTAATATGTATAGGGCCTTCCTGGGCATTCATGGACAAATCAAGTGCTTCCACAGCCCACGGTGGAAGACACGAAGAATTTGGGCACTCCACTCAGTCTCGTACCCTCGGCTCCCAACCCATTGATGACAATGACAACATCCTACTGGAGACCTTTCTAGTGGTCCCATCAGACATCAGTGTGCAATCGCAAGTTCTCGACCAGACGCACAATGGCTGGAAGACGATGGCTCTAATTCGTCCAGAGATAACAAACCCCGTGCCTCCGGTGGCGGATGGGGTGACGGGAGGTGCGAAAGAAAACCCAGAGGGTTTTATCGAGTCGGTTGGTGGGACAGGGGAGGCTAATACTGTGCAGTCGCCTGTGCCCTCCTATGTGGTTTTCGGGTGATGCCGCCTCAAGGCTTAAGGAGAATGAATTGATGGACGTCTGACTGCTGCAAGGCGAGGAAGGACGGGGAAGCTACGTCAGGTCCCGCACACGACCCCAACCCCCACCAGCACTCCCCGGTGGCCTAACAGCCTCCTCCCATACCGAGCAGCATGGTCGGTAGTGGACGTGGGAGGTCAAAACAGAAACGAGGACAGCCGAATCAGATGTGTTGTTGTTGAAAACGGGTTTCATCGGAAAAGAGGTTGGGGATGTATCGTGTTACCGAACATAAGATGTCATGAAGTACCGGTCTTAGCAATCCCTCACGTTAATAGTAAATGAATTCAAACGCTTGACCTCAAAATACCTCCGGCTCCTTTGCCTCCTCGTCTTCTGACTGTGAATCCACTGAGTTGCTTAGGCGCGCCGAAAATTTCTGCTCCTCGGCACTGAAGCAATCCAACACAATGATGGTTGGCGTATCTGCTGGGCCTGTGCCAGGAAGTCTTACTGCGCGCCATGTGTCATGTTCACCACGGAGCCCCCTTGGCATCGCAAGATACGTTTTCATGAGTTTTCGGTGGGTAGCCTGCGAGTGCGACGCTTGTATCGAGAGACACTCTGACACGCACTGACACAGATAGCAAGAAGGAGAGGCTCGTACTACGCCGAGATGTTGCTCGTATGTCAGAGGAGGACAGATAATCTGAGACAGAGAGACGCTAGACAGAAGATTCTGAAGTGACATGATCTTGCTCCTGAATATATCGCGTAAACTGCTGACATCCGTTGCCTTGTTGTATTGTTTGTTGGTGCTGATGAGCCTGTCGCATTTGTTCAAAGTTAGTGGGATTAGAACGAACAACAAAACCCGCACCCAACAGATTGACCCCTTGCTTCATTTCAAAGAGAGCCCACAACAATCGGCCCTTCGACAGCAGCGCCTGCAGCGGGCCCCTGTACTCTGGTCTCTGGCCAAGTTTGGTGGGAAAATATTCAAGTGTTCGGTTGTGTCAGTGCCGCTGTCAGTGCCAGGGGTCTACAGGAGGTTCTTTCAGTGACGCTATTGCTATACTACGTATGTGTTTGTGTGAAAAGGGCCTCCTCAAGAAGTGGCATGCGCTCGACTTAGGTACGCAGATATATTCTCGGTTCGTAGATGATATATCTATTAAAATGTGAGAGCACAACGACAAGGTCGATGCCATGGTTCTTGAAATCAAAATGGTCTTAAACTCGTTTTACGACCTTGCGAGGTCGACGAGGCGAAGACGGTTGAAGACCATGCCAGCAACATCACTCTTCTGTATTAGCATACATATTCCTTGACTGACATCCTCATCTGGCGATTGCATATCGCTTGATCGCTTTGCTTTCGCTTTGTTTGAAATTGAAACGGATTTTAAATTTGAATTTGCTTTTTCAAAGTTAACGCCCCTTTTCTTGGTAACGAATTTCCAGAGCGAATGCTTCACATTATACAAAAGTCAGGCTTACTCTTTGCATTGCGCGTGAAGGTCTCACATTGAGGTCCATGAATCAGGGACGGGGCGGCTTAATGCAGCACGGTGATTGATTGGCCCCGCACATTCATGGGCTTGGTTTCGTTAAGTTCGTTTACTGCGGTGTCACTGAACCTGGCATTCAAACGGTTTGCTGGGACAAAATGGAAGCCAATGTGAGCCTGAGTGCCAATGGATTGATCACTGAACAAACACCGATTCATCCTAGGAGGGATCGCGTGTTCATCCGTGGTGTTCATCCTTGGTGTTCATCCTAGGAGGGATCGCGTGTCTCGCATTGCCCCACGGCAGGCGATTTGCACTCTGTAGCGTCATGTTTAATGAATGACTGCAACGCTTAAGCTGGGCGCGGCTGATGCCAGACTATGTGCTATGTGCTATTCTGCGCCGAGAGATAAATCAACGGTGGAAATATCACCGAGCACTGGTACAGAACCGTACCATAGCCTGAGCCTCAAGAATTGGCATTTGGTACATCGAACCGGCGTTGGTGACTAACCGTGACTATGCAGAAGCCTTCGCTATATTCCCTCGATCGTTCAAACAATTTGCATGTTCTGAAGCAACAGCCAATACGCGTGCACGCGGACATGAAAACCATGTACAACGCAGAGTAATAAATCGCATCGAATGTGTTCTCTGAAAAATGTTCTCTATATTCTATTGCGGCCCGGCAATTGCGGCCAAAATGGCCTGCTCTCGCTTGCGGATTGTCTCTCGCTTGGCTTCCATCTCCTTTTTTCTTTTCTTTTCGACTTCAGCCTCGGCCAGAATCTCGGCAGCCCGAAATTGCCCACGCGCCGTCCCCTCCCCCACCTCCTATGTGAGAGAAGAGATGAAAAAGGAACGAGGGGGGGGGGGAGGGGGGGGATGGGTCCGAAAGTAGTGGAAAGTAGGGAAAGGAGGAGAGGGCAGGAAGGACGAAAGCGAGAACAAACGTGTCCGTGTGCACGGTGAGCCTTCTGCCCAAGCCTTAGCTAGAGGCAAATTGATACATACATACATACATACATACGTACACACACACACACACACACACACACACACACACACGCACACACACACATACATACATTCATACATACGTATACACACACACACACACACACATGCTCGCCCGCAGCCGCCCGCCTTCCGGCCCACCCAACTACGAACTTGCACTTACTCTGACACTACCTGGCCCGGCTTCCAAGGGGGGATCAAGCCTGCAGAGGTCGCAGAGGCCTGAATCCCAATAGGGAGGGGGACGTGATATTTGCTCGTCTGTCTGATGGTGTTCCCAGCGGTGTTCCCAGCGACCAGCTTTTGTATGTGAGTTTGAGTGCAGGGTTTTTGTTACAGCTGTAACGAGCTCGGTGTGGTGCACACAGTATCACTTAGCAACACATTAGTAACACATTAGCAACACATTAGTAACACGTTAGCAACACACTTTAAGCCACTCAGTATCGTATCACATAGTGTCAACGCGACACCCAATGTGCTCTTTGCGGCCGCAATCATGATTGCGGCCAAGTGTCATAGGCATACCGTGTGTGTGTGCGCGCGCGAGTGTAGTGTGTATCTGACCCTCACACACATGCACCTCATATAGTGTGTATCTGTGTATAGTGTCAGATAGTGTGCATGTCATAAGTGTGCATCTCTCCCGTGCAAACGAAGCGCGGATATGTATGTATATAGAGAGAGGGGGGGGGGAGGGAGAGAGGGAGGGAGAAAGAGAGAGAGAGAGAGAGAGAGAGAGAGATACATGGAGAGAGAGAGAGAGAGAGAGAGAGAGAAAGAGAGAGCGAGCAAAGCCAGGTTTATATGAATACACACACACACACACTCACTCACTCACTCACAGCAAAGCCGGGCTTAGCAAGCATATCAGTGGTTCGTGAGTGGTACGCGCACGAGCGACGGGCAAGGGCATAAGGAGGGGGGAGACACACATGAGGGGGGGGGAGACATACCTCAGCGCCAAATCTAGTGCCGCCCACTGAGAGAGAGTGCGGCAAGGTGTGAGAGCGTCCCTGATGGCAGTGTTGACGGGGTTAGTTGGGTCTCTTTTGTGTAATCGTAGGTCTCTTTTGTGTAATAAAGGCGTGAGTGTGTCCCTGAGGGCAGAGTTGACGAGGTTAGTTCAGAGGGGTTTGTTTAGCCTAAACCCTGGACCAATGACCCTAAATGTCTCTGACGGTTGAGTTGGAAGTGATGAAGATGTATTTGAGATGTGGCATTGGGGGGTAAGAGGTCTCTCTCTCTCTCTCTCTCTCTCTCTCTCTCGCCCTCTCTCGCTCTCCCTCGCCCTCTCTCGCTCTCGCTCTCTCCTCTGCATCTCCCTCTCTCTCTCTCCTTGCACGCGGACCTCGTGGAGTGGAGTTTGAAAGGAGGCAGAGCGGTAGCTCTCCGAGAGGCGAAGCGACAGGTTTGTGAATTCGTGCACGTCTGTTAGCCGTTTAGTAAGATCCTTTAGGTCAGTTAGGGTTTAAGTCGGTTAGGGTTTAGGTCAAAGGCAGGAGAGAGGGAGAGTTCAGAGAAGGAGAGGGAGAGGAAGTGAGGAGGGTGAAAGGGAGGG
>Ga0315899_10009133_pt1 | contig 10632 bp, 11 predicted proteins | sample LakEriMetagenome_2_FD_203518 | JGI IMG/M metagenome (GOLD analysis project Ga0315899, IMG submission 203518) | Freshwater fungal communities from buoy surface, Lake Erie, Ohio, United States - Buoy 4 MA112 | ecosystem: Environmental > Aquatic > Freshwater > Lake | place: USA: Lake Erie, Ohio...
AAGTTAAGGAGTTCGGCGAGGCTCACTCGAGCCGCGCACGGCGCATCCCCGCGGATGAATCCGGGGGTTTTCCCGCGCCATGTGTTTTGATAAATACCGCAAAGATTAGCATCCCTGGTGTTCGTGCCAATCGCTATCGTATTTATTTTGGAATGCGATAACGCCATCGGTAATGCGGTCATGAAAATTTTCCTCTCCAATGGCTTGATCGAGTTTGGCGATCGCCATTTTGTGACGGAGGGGATCTTGTAATCGTGACCAAGCGAAGGTAATTTGCTTACAAGCTAATTCTTGTTGAAGTCTGCTCAGCATTTCCAAGGAAGTTACATCAATTAACGTGATGCTTTCTGCATCGATCAAGACCATCTTAACGGAGATTTTGGCAGAGTTAATTGCGGCTGTCAAGGTTGTCCGAAAGTAGTTAGCATTGGGGAAAATTAGACTACTATTAAATCGAAAAATCAACAATCCCGGTAGGGTTTCGGACTCTGGATGCAGCGCGATATTGCGATACATTTCCGTGTTGGGTAATTTCCCTAAAACCGCTACCCCTGGATGGCTGGCACGATGAATTAATAACACAATAGACGTAATCACCCCAATGGCAATACCGTGGAGCACGCTAATAAATAGGACGCATAAAAATGCAAGACCCGCTATATAAAATTCAGTGGGACTTGTCCGTTTTAATTGTCGAAAATAGTCAAAATTGGCTAACCCTACCATGGCTTCAATGACGATCGCCGCTAAGGTTGCATGGGGGAGATTTTGAAATAAGGGCATCAAAAAAAGTAGGGTTAAAATCACCAAAATTGCCATTACCACCGCCGTAATTTGGGTTTTGGCTCCAGCGGCGATCGCCACAGAGGTTTTGGATAAACTACCTACCACCAAAAACCCCGAACTAATACCGGCTAATAAATTGGCAGGGCCAAGGCTAATTAATTCCTGATTGGGATCAATTTCCTCCCCGGTTTTGACTGCCGCCGCACTGGCCGCCCCCAAGGATTCCGCGTAACCTAACAGCACGATCGCCAAGGCCCCCCCAGTAATTCCCTGTAATTGACTGAAACTGACTTGGGGGAGTCCCAACGGTGGCAAGCCCGCATCAATCGAGCCGATTAATTCCAGACCCCGATTTTCCAAACCCAATACTGTCACTATCACAATGGATAAAATGGCTACGGTAAAGGCTGAGGGTAGGCGTGAAAAATAACGCTTGAGCAAAAACAACACCGTCAAACTGCCCAAACCCATGGCCATTGTGGTTAAATCAGCATTGGGTAACGCTTTGAGCATGGCCGCTAACTTTTGCCAAAAATTCCCCATTCCCCCTTCAAGACCGAATAGTTTAGGAATCTGCCCCATAATGGTGATCCATACTAACCCCTGAACAAAGCCTTTCATGACGGGGACGGGGATAAAATTTGCCACCCAGCCCATTTTGAACAGGCCAAACAGCAGGAAAAAGATCCCCACCAATAGGGCGATCGCCGAAGTTAAAGCTAAATATTCCGTCGATCCCTGACTGGCGATCGCCGCCACCGTCACCCCCGAAACCAAGGCCGTAGCGGAATCGGGGCCCACAATCATCGTGCGGGAAGTCCCCATCAACCCATAGGCAAATAGGGGAAAGGGAACCGTATAAAGACCCATCAGGGGGGGCACTCCAGCAATTCCTGCATAGGCCATGGCTTCGGGTACCATTACCGCCCACACCGTCAACCCGGCGATCAAATCCTGACGTAACCACGCCGGCTGATAGCGACGTAACCAATCTAGAGCAGGAAAATACTGTTTAATCGGGTTAGGCACAGCAAACTTAGTGAGTAGGGTCAAGATAGTTAAGTTTCGCTAAAACGTTAATCTTTATTTAGTATTAGACGCTGTCATCTAGGGGAATCTGTCTTGATTTCTAAAGTATGATGCGTTGAGATGTCAAAAGTAAGGGGTTAAATCCTGTGAATACTAGCTTTAAAATCGTTGTTCCGTGTTTTTTGACGACCGTGGCACTGATGGCAGGGCCTCAAACGGCGATCGCCAAGGAAGTATGTACGCCTTTAAATTTAGTGGGCGGCCAAGGAAGCAGCGTCACTAAAACCGTTTCCCAGCCGACTATTCCGAGTCCTCTACCCGGTATCGATCTCACCAAAGATAATTGGAATACGGATTGGGCTGTACCAACTCTCACGAAATTTGATTACTTCAAAGCGACGATTACATCCGATGGCGGCACATTCAACATTGCTTTTTATGTGAAATATAATGATCAAACCTCCCAAAAATTCTTTGACCAGAAAGGGGTACAAATCATGGCAGGTCAGCCCTTAGTCATCACCGCTACCCCTGGCCCTAAAGATGAACCGTACCAAGTTAATCTCTTTAATGGTGGCTTGGATCGGATTGGTAATACCTTTACCGCCACTGTGGTAGGTTGCAAGAAAAAATAAGGCGATCGCCTGGGGGGAAATTTGACACGAAATTACCAACAATGACAAAAATTCAGTTTATTTGGAGCTAACAATAATGACACTGACTCGTTTTGAATCGGGATTTCTACCCCGCTTTTTGGGAACTTGGGTAATCTCGGCCCTCTCTTTGTTGGCGACGGCTTTTTTGATTCCCGGTATTAGCTTGGATAGTTTGGTCGCAGCGGCGATCGGGGCGTTAATTCTAGGCTTAATTAATGCCGTCGTCAGACCCTTAATTTTATTATTGACCCTGCCGTTAACGATTTTAACCCTGGGATTATTTCTCTTCATTGTTAACGCGATTTCCTTTTCGATGGTGGCCTATTTCACCCCTGGTTTTACCATTAATACGTTTTGGGATGCCATTTTTGGATCAATCATTTTATCCATTGTCTCAGGGATTTTAAATCAATTTATTGGCTTGGATAACGATTAAAAACTGAGCGTCGATGGGCGAATTTGTTTAACATTCTGCGCTGATAACTTAATCGCAAAAATAATTTTAGGGGGGGTCTTATTTCAGGCCAGCCTATTTTTTTAGGCAAATAAAAATTGACAGATATAAACAGCGGAAAAAATACTCACTAAGTCAGCAATTAAACCGGCAAACAGGGCATAGCGAATTTTTTTGACCCCGACGGAACCGAAGTAAACCGCTAGAACATAAAATGTCGTTTCGCTGGAGCCAAACATGGTTGCGCCAATTTTTGCGATCAAAGAATCGGGGCCATATTGCTTCACTAAATCTGCCAATAAACCCAGGGAGCCGCTGCCGGATAAGGGGCGCATCAAGGCTAATAGTAAGTTTTCGGGCGGGAAATCAATTAGTTTGAACACAGGGGTTAAAGCCATCAACAATAGGTCTAACATCCCCGAAGCGCGAAACATCCCGATCGCCACTAACATCGCCACTAAAAAAGGAATAATCCGCACGGCGATCGTAAATCCTTCCTGGGCACCATCCACAAACACTTCATAGACTTTGACTTTTTTGATCACCAAGCCATAGAAAGGAATGCCGCACAACAACAAGGGAATGACGTATTTTGCGCCGGTATTAAAAATGTCCGCTACGGATTCCAACATTTCATTTCTTCCTGAATTTAAGCTCAGCTATGATTACTAATGGGCGAATAACTAATATTAAGTCGGGGTTATTCTTGAGCAGGACTAGGTAAGGCAAATCGTTTCATTTTTGCCAAGAGTTTCGCCGCAATAATGCCGGTTGTGGTTGATAAACCCGTGGCTAGAATGGTTGATAAAAAGACTTGGCTTGAGGACGTTCCCATCAACCCCACCACCGTCGCGGGCAAAAGTAACTGAACGCTCGATGTATTAATTGCTAAAAACATACACATGGCGTCAGTGGCAGTGTCCTTATTGGGGTTAATTTCCTGGAGTTCCTGCATGGCCTTTAACCCCAACGGTGTCGCCGCATTGCCCAAGCCCAAAATATTGGCCGACATATTCAACACAATGGAGCCGATCGCCGGATGATCCGGGAGCACATCGGGAAAAAGCTTGAGGGTTATGGGTTTCACGACCTGGGCGATTAAATCCACCAATCCCGATTCCTCCGCAATTTTCATGATGCCCAACCACAACGCCATAATCCCGATCAGACCAATGGACAACTCCACCGCCGTTTCTGCACTGGCGATCGCCGCCTCTGTCACCGCGTCAATTTTGCCCGTGATCGCTCCCACCGCCACCGACAGAAAAATGATTGCGAACCAAATATAGTTGAGCATTGCCCTTTAATCCCATTTTCGGTTTAGGACGGACGGGACAAGCCCTTTGTTTCTGGCGGGTTAGGGCTTTTGAATAATTGAGTGACCCAGGATTGTGATCAAAAATTAATTGACATCCTTCCCCCAAGAAGATTACTATATAACCAAGTAGTTAAATAAGGCTTATGTTATTTCGGCAATTATTCGACCCCGAAACCTCGACTTATACCTATCTCATTGCTGACCCGAAAACCCAAGAAGCGGCCTTGGTTGACTCTGTACTGGAGCAGGTGGATCGAGATGAGCGTTTATTAAAGGAATTGGGCTTAACACTGCGTTTTTGCATGGAAACCCACGTCCATGCCGACCATATTACGGGAGCCGGACGATTACGGGAAATAACGGGTTGTCAAAACTTAGTGCCCCAATTTGCGGAAGTGTCCTGTGCCGATCGCCATTTGAATGACGGTGAAGTGATTCAGGTGGGATCAATTCCGATCCAGGCGATCGCCACCCCGGGCCATACCGATAGTCACTTAGCCTATTTGGTCAATCAAACCTATGTGTTAACGGGGGATGCCCTCTTGATTCGCGGTTGTGGGCGGACAGATTTTCAAAGCGGAGATGCGGGCACTTTGTATGATGTGATTAAGCAGAAATTATTTACATTACCCGATCAAACCTTGGTGTTTCCCGGCCATGATTATCACGGCCAAACCGTTTCCACCATTGGCGAAGAAAAGCAATTTAATCCCCGTTTCATCGGGCGCGATCGCCAGGAATTTATTGACTATATGAATGGTTTAAATCTACCCGATCCAAAGAAAATCATGGAAGCCGTTCCCGCAAATCAACTCTGTGGACAAAAAATTGTTTCAGTATAATATTAATATTTCTATTAAAAATATGTTTAAAACTAAATTTAAAAGGTTAACTTGTTGGCTGATTGCTTTCAGTTTTTTGCTGATTTTAGTCGTCACAATTCCTAACCTTCCGGCTCAAGCCTTAATTCGTGAAACGGTCGAAAAACCCGGTCAAGTCGTTTATCAATCCCGCCAAACCTTGAAAGATCAAAATGGCACAACCTGGCAAATTGTTTTATTCAAACGAATTAAAAACGATGCGGAACCCGAAATTAATTTACGATTAGTCGGTTTTCCGGACATGGTCGTTTTTCAACATCCTGCCCCTTTAATAATTCACCCGGATGCCAACTCGACCTTTGAACTTGACGATGCCTTTGCCACGGAAAGTCCTGGGGAAAATGTGGGGCAATATCTTATTTCTAATACATTCCAAGCCAGTCAACCCAACGGCATTTGGGAATTAGAATTACCCTTGGTGAATCAAACCAACACCATTAAAGTTCCCTATTTTGTCCTACAGGAATGGCAAGCGTTATTGTCTAAAAATTAATTCATAATCATTGCCGCCAAGGAACCCCAACGCTTTTACGTTTTCACCCCTAATCCCTTTATTATTCATTCCTAAAAATCATGACCTCTACCCAATCCACCGTTACCATCGATCCCAAAACCCTGGCTTCCCTACGGAACCAAGCAGCCGTGACCCTGGTTGACGTGCGTGAACCCTTGGAATTTGTCGGGGAACATATTGCCGATGCTTATTCTATTCCCCTATCCCGATTTTCCCCCAGTCAACTGCCCCAAAGCCCTGATAAAACCCTAGTTTTGTATTGTCAAAGCGGCAACCGTTCTGGCAATGCGTTGCAACAGTTAAAAGGGGCAGGAGTGGAAGGGATAATTCATTTGCAAGGGGGGCTTGCGGCCTGGAAACAAGCAGGCTTACCAACGGTTAAAGCGAAAAATGCCCCGATTAGTATCATGCGCCAAGTGCAAATTATTGCCGGATCTTTGGTGGTGACGGGAACTCTTTTAGGCGCGTTTGTTGCCCCTGGCTTTCTCTTTTTAAGTGGCTTTGTAGGGGCGGGTTTACTGTTTGCGGGAGTTTCTGGCACTTGCATGATGGCTAATATCCTAGCCAAGTTACCCTACAACCAAATTAAGTAATTAACCTGGAATCGGGCAAACGTTATGTTGCTTCAAATAATCGGTTATTTACTTGCTGCTTGTATTGGTCTAAGTTTGGGACTGATTGGTGGTGGTGGTTCTGTGCTAGCGTTACCGATTTTGGTTTATGTGATGCAGGTTCCCCCCAAAGCGGCGATCGCCATGACGTTAGTGATTGTGGGAACGGTGAGTTTTATTGGGGTGATTCCCCACTGGCGCAAGGGTAATGTGAATTTTCCCAAGGCTTTGATTTTTGGTTCTGCAACAATGGTCGGGGCCTTTGGGGGGGCAAAAATTGCTAATTTGCCTTGGGTTTCGGCGACGTTTCAGTTAATTTTATTTGCGGTGTTAATGTTGTTAGCTGCCTTGTTAATGATTCGCAAATCCCAGCACCAATCCCCCGATAAAACTGAGGTTGAAATTGAGTTGAAAGTTTACCCAAAACCCGTGTGTCAATATTGTTGGTTGTGGTTATTAACGGAAGGATTAGGCATTGGCATTTTAACGGGATTGGTGGGCGTTGGTGGCGGCTTTGCTATTGTTCCGGCCTTGGTATTGTTGGGAAAAGTCCCGATGAAAGAGGCGATCGGTACGTCTTTGTTAATTATTGGCTTTAACTCTATTGCTGGATTTGCGGGATATTTTGGCCAAGTGCCGTTGGATTATCATTTAATGGTTTCTTTTACGTTTATGGCGGGAATAGGGATTATTTTAGGAGCCTATTTATCCCATTATCTTGATGCCAAACTGTTACAAAAAGGGTTTGCTTATTTCCTCATGGCGATCGCCGCTTTTATTTTATTTCAACAACGGGATACCTTTCGGCAACGGGATTTAAAGACCCAAGCATTTTTACCCTCTACTTATCAAGATTTGCGCCTTAAAAATCATCAATTTTAGTAAGGGGTTAAGCGATTATGGAATCGGGTTGGGGGGCAAAGGGAGAAACAGTTTTTGAAAAGTTGCTGAAAAATCTCAGACTAGGCATGTTAACCGCCATCTGACTCGCGTTAGAGTGAAGGATTAGTGGTTATTGAAGGGATTGCCTTCTATTTAGTCCCCTATGTTGCAACGTTTTTGGCCCCGTTCACTTCTCATTAAGCGTGTTAAACGGTTTTCCTTAGCCATGGGGCGCTTGGCTTTGGTGGAAATTTTTGCCTTGAGTTTGGGGTCAGTCGCGGTGTTAAAAGAACATCACGTTTATTGGACTAAGACCCTGCCGCTCCGACAATCCACGGCATTGAATGTGTTGGGGAAAACTTTACCGACAACGTTATCGGTGGCGATCGCCCGTAAGGATCGTCAAGCAATCCAGGTATTACTCGATAACAATTATGAATTTTATTCTTTGGTTTTAACCGATGTGACGGGTCAGCGAATTTTGCAAGCCAGTCAGACCCTAAGGGGGGAAACTCCCCAGGAAATTCGGTCACGATTAATCGCTTCGCCCTTTGATCTGATTACCGATCCCCCCACCTTACCCGGTCAATCGACCTCATCCCCCACTGTCATTGGCCCACCGACAGAAGCCAAGTTGCAAGGCAAAGCAATCGCCCGCATTTATTATTTGCAAACTCCCCCCCTGAGTTTTCTCGCCGATGTGAGCCAGTGGCTGCGTTATCCCGACAAAACCCAAAGACGGTTCCATCTTTACAGCATCATCTTTACCCTCTGGGCGCTGTGGGGCTTTGCCGTCTGGGCAACAACGGAATATCTCCGAACGAAACGTCGTCAGATGTACGACCAATTGACCCAGAGTGAACAGACCCAACGACTCTTTAAACAAGAAGCTCGACAGTTGCGGCAATTGCTAACGGAGCGGTCTACCCAAAATACCTTTTTAATCGAACGGCTCCAGATGGCCCGCGCTGAATTAGAAAGTAGTCAACGTCAACAACGCCAGGAAGTATTCGGTCTACAAGCGGCGATCGCCGATTACGAAGAGCAACTTAACACCCGTCCCCAAGCCAATCAGATTGAAACCGTTATTTGGCAAAAAGAATTACAACAGGCCAAGGAAAAACTACGCCAAGCCCAACAACGGGAAACCCAAACCGAAGAAAAAGTCAAACTACTCAGCGACAAAATTGAGCAACTCAGTAAACAACGGGACGACGCCTATCGCCGCATCGAACGATTATCCCAACAACCCGAAGACCAATCGACCTTAGAGGCGGCCCGCTTAGAAATTGAACAACAACAAGCCCTGGCCAACTATGCCATCGAAGAAACCACCCGCCTAGAAGCGGTCAAACAGACCTTAGAAGAGCAACTTTATCAACTAGAACAACGTAACAATCATTTAAATTGGCGTAACCAGGAATTAGAAGCCCAATTAGAAGGGTTAGGATTATTGGATGTCAACGGTAAAGAAACCCAAGACGCCAGCGATCATCCCCCCAGCATTCCCCTGTCCAACTTGGCCAATATTTCCACTCGAGCCACAGTGAACGCCCTAGAAAGACTCGGCTTTAAGCTGGATCACCAAAGGGGTTCCCATCTGATTATGAAGCGGCGCACTGAAGTTGAACAAACTTGCTCTGTGCCTAGCAAAACTGAAATCCGTCCCCCTACTCTCAAACATATTCTCACCCAAGGGGGCCTGACCCTAGAGGAATTCCAAGAAGCGTTGAAATAATTTAAAAATCAAGTTTACCAAGTGGGATCGTCGTAAAGGTTGATTTCTAAGCTTTTTACCCCAATCGGTACGGCACTAATACAGGCACAAATCGGTGTTCCGTCCCCCAATTCCACCTCACAGGCATGGCACGATCCCATGAGGCAACCCGTGGGAATAAATACCCCGGCCCGTTCTGCCACGTCTAAAATCGGTTCTCCCACTGCGGCGATCGCCGTCACATCATCAGGTAAAAAATGTACTATCACCGCCATGGTTAGCCATCCTCCCAGGTTTGCAAAATCGGTGTGAGATCAACATATTCCGCCACAAAATCCGCTAGGGATTCTAACATTTCCTCCCGTTGTTCTCGATAATTGCCAATGCCCGTCGGCAAGGGCGCTAAACCCCGACTTTTGCGTAATTTATTCAACCACGATCGCCGCCAAGCACCATTATCAAATAGACCGTGGAGATAACACCCCCAGAGGGACTGAGCTTGATTAACCAGTCCTAAGTCTTCCTGCTCAAAAATGGGGAAAAAGGGTTCGTAATGATTGGTTTGTTCGGTATCAAGGCGGCGACTAATACCTTGGTGAATTTCGTAACCCGTCATCGGTAGGCCCAATTGGGGAATCAGAGCAGTGGTTTGTTGTTGGCGGGTAATTTTGGCGGTACGAATGGTCGTGGCAATGGGGAATAAATTTAAACCGTCCCAACAGCCCGTTTCCCCTTCCACGCCCTGGGGATCATTGATTTTTCGGCCTAACATTTGGTAACCACCACAGATGCCCAACACCGCTCCCCCGGCCTGGGCATAGGCAATTAATTGGGCTGCCATGCCACTGTTTTGTAGGGCTTGTAAGTCGGCGATCGTGGTTTTCGTGCCGGGAATAATCACCGCATCGGGATGCCCCAAGGATTGATGCAACTCGACATAATCCACCCAAACGTCGCTTTCTGCTTCTAAGGGTTCAAAGTCGGTGAAATTGGCAATGCGGGGCAACCGTAAAACCGTAATCCGAATCGCTTCGGTACCTGGCCGACCCCGCCGATCCATCAGGGAGAGGGAATCTTCGGCGGAAAAGAGATTTTGGGTATAGGGAACCACCCCCAGCACGGGAATCCCTGTTTGTTCTTCCAGCCAAGTAATGCCAGAGTCAAGGAGCGATCGCTGCCCCCGAAATTTATTAATGACAATACCTTTGATTAAGGCGCGTTCCTCTGGCTCCAAGAGTTGTAACGTGCCAATCACATGGGCAAAGGCCCCACCCCGGTCAATGTCCACCACCAAAATCGTCGCCGCTTGCAAATGGGTTGCCACCCGCATATTGGTGAGATCTCGATGCTTGAGGTTAATTTCTGCTGGACTGCCCGCCCCTTCACAGACCACCACATCAAATTCTTCAGCCAAGGTCGCTAAGGATTGGGTAATGGCCTGCCAACCCCGGTCAAAATACTGTTCGTAATATTCCTGGGCTCTGGTTTGTCCCACTGCTTTGCCCATCAACACCACTTGGGAGGTCATATCCCCTTGGGGTTTGAGCAAAACCGGATTCATTTCCACCCTAGGCACAACCCTCGCTGCCCAGGCCTGTACCGCTTGGGCATGGCCAATTTCATCCCCTGCCACGGTCACAAAGGCATTGAGGGCCATATTTTGCCCCTTAAACGGCGTGACCTGGTAACCCCGACGACTGAGTAATCGACAGATCCCCGTGGTTAAAAATGATTTGCCTGCGTGGGAAGTTGTCCCCACTACCATAATTGCTTTCATGTGGTTC
>Ga0315899_10009134_pt1 | contig 10632 bp, 8 predicted proteins | sample LakEriMetagenome_2_FD_203518 | JGI IMG/M metagenome (GOLD analysis project Ga0315899, IMG submission 203518) | Freshwater fungal communities from buoy surface, Lake Erie, Ohio, United States - Buoy 4 MA112 | ecosystem: Environmental > Aquatic > Freshwater > Lake | place: USA: Lake Erie, Ohio...
CTTCCCGAGCGATTGGAAATGGTCATATAACTCGAATCTATGAATGGAATTAGCTCCTGAATCATATAGGTCTCATACCGAAAAGAGCTATCGACAGGACTATCGAGATACCAGCTTCGATTACCACCATTGGGACAAACAATCATCATATGAAGCTCATCAGCCATTGCCGGCAAGCCAGGCTTAATGCTGAGCCAAGAATGGTGATCGCCTCCCAAGCCATGCAATAAATAAAGCACCGGCAATGGAAGACTCGAATTGGAATCGGGCATTATAACTACGCAACGTGTATTTTTATGCATAGAAGTGCTATATACAGAAACCGTGTCGACGGAAGCTGCGCGCAAATTCCAATGCATGAGAATGCCTGTGACACATATGCCAAATGAAATCGATACACTGTTCATACCAGCAATTTGAAACAGAAAGTGTCATTGGTTCACATTTGGCATAAGCTTTTTATAAACAACTCGCACCCCTTATCTTAGCCAAGGAAATTCACTATACCTATTTTCAATTTTTATGATGGATGTCTCTGTTGACTGTGTTGTATTTGGATTCGACGAGAAGAAGTTGAAAGTTCTACTCATCGAGCAAAAACATGCCGGTTCCGATAAAAAATTACCGCGAAAGCAAACGGCCTTACCCGGCGATTTAGTGAAAGAACAGGAAAGTTTATATCAATGTGCCAAGCGCGTGTTGAAAGAACTAACCAGTTTAAAGGGCATTTACCTGAAGCAATTCCACACTTTTGGCGACCCAAAACGTGTGACTGATCTGAAAGACCAAGAGTGGCTGAGATTATTTCGTGCCAACCCAGAGCGACGTGTAATCACAGTTGGATATTACTCGCTAGTTAAGATGGAGGAATTCGAGCCTAAAGCGTCAAGCTTTGCGGGAAAAACGAAATGGGTCGATGTGTACAGCATTCCCGAATTGGCATTTGATCACAACGAAATCGTGGATCGAGCTCTCGAAATTTTGCGCCATGAATTGGTAGCGGACAACATCGGGTTTGAATTGTTACCTGAAAAATTCACCCTTTCTGAATTGCAGCACTTGCATGAAATAATTCTAGATAAAAAACTCGACAAGCGAAATTTCAGAAAGAACATTCTAAAAGGAGATCAGCTTACAGCTCTGGAAGAAAAGCAAAAAGGAGTGCTGCATAAACCTGCACAACTCTACAAATACAAACGGATTCAAAAATGATTTCGCGTCTGCTGCCAGCATTTATTGCTTCCTGCTTTCTACTTATAACCACTGCAACCTGCCGCTCACAATCCATTCCCGATTTCGGCCCTGTTTTTCCGCAGAACGAAGTCACGTCCGTCTACATTACCATCGATGCTGATAGCTTGCAATCGATGATTGCTAACCTGGAAAACGAGCACGAGTTTCCGGCATCGTTTGTTTTTGAAAGCCAATCGATAACCGATACCGTAAACAACATTGGTCTTCGACTGCGGGGAAACACAAGTTTGACTGCTGCAAAAAAATCATTCAAGATTTCATTCAACACCCTCGATGCAGGCGGTGACTGGCAAGGAATGGAAAAGATGAACTTGCTGGCAACCGTAAACGACCCTTCGCTGATGCGCAGTAAACTATCGCATGACCTCTACCGCAAATATGGCGTTGCAGCCGCGCGCACTTCTTACACTCGCCTTTATATCAACAACGAATACAGAGGACTTTATCTAAATGTTGAGCAAATCGACGAGCAAATGGCGTCGACCTATTTCGACAACCAAGGCGACGGCAACTTGTACAAGTGCACCTATCCGGCAGACTTGGATTACATCAGCAACAATCCGGATGATTACAAATTTGCACTTTGGGGAACGAGGAACTACGAGTTAAAAACGAACGAGTACATTGATGATTACTCTGACTTATCGACGTTCATTTCAGTGCTCAATAACACTCCCGCTGCCAATCTTTCGTGCGCATTAGCTCAAAAATTTCATGTTTCCGAGTATCTGAAAATAGCCGCCATCGATGTCATATTTTCCTCAAAAACAACTTCTATTTATACCACGACCAACTCACCGACCGATTCCGTTTCATACCCTATGATCTCGACAACACATTAGGGATTGATTGGATTGGTATCGACTGGGCAAACCGCTCTCTTTACAACTGGTCAATGGATGGTGAGGACAGACCCTTGTATACGCGTCTCATGGAGAACGTAGCATATCGCGATCTCTTCAGTAAGCACGTCGAAGTGCTCTGCGACCATTACTTTCATCCCGACACCCTCGCTGCACAAATTGAGCACTGGCAGGATCTCATTGCACCTCACATAGAAGCCGACCCTTATTATCCGATTGACTTCGGTTATGACATGCCAGACTTTTACAATGCACCAACCGAAAGCTGTTGCAACCATGTGCCTTTTGGTATTCTAACCTATGTTGAAGCGCGTCGTGCCAGTGCATTAGAACAATTGGAGTCGTATGAGCAGGTTACCGATGCACAATGGATAACACAACGCATTGACACCAATGTTGTCAGTTTGCGAGCGCAAATAGAAGGCCCCGTCAATTCGGTTCAAGCCAACTACTCGTGGGATGGAGTTGTCTATAGTTCGGGTACAATGACAGCCGCAGGAAACAACTTTGCTTATGAAGGTCCACTATTCAATACCAGTCAAGACAAGCTTCACTACCGGGCCATTCTCAACGGCACCTCAGCCTTTCCTTGCACACCCGATTTTCATTGGATGACGCGCTCCGAGATGGGAGTTCGCATAAATGAAGTGTGTGCGTCAACCCAATCCATTCTTGCTGATAACGCCGGAGAATACAATGATTGGGTAGAACTCTACAACACAACAAGTAGCTCTATTTCGCTGGCCAATTGTTTTCTCACCGATGATCCGACCAACTGGAATCGCTGGCAACTACCGGACACCTTGCTGCCTGCAAATGGATTTCTCGTGTTGTGGTTGGATGATGATATGGAACAAGGAAGGCACCATGCGAATTTCAAACTGAGTGCTAGCGAAGAGTTATTAATGTATCGCATCGAAGAAGGCAAGCCGCGCATTGTTGACCGAGCCGGCCAATTCTCACCTGTTAGCGACCAAACCTGGGCGCTTCAACCCGACGGCGGATCGGAAACCTTGTATTCTTCGGGAACTCCGGGATTCACGAATACTTCAAGCGCTCTATTTGAAAGCCTCGACTATACTCGCGTAATCTATCCATGCCCGGCATCGACTTATGTTTTTTGGCCATTCACTTCGGATGCAGAAGTTTTCGATTTGCACGCAAATAGAATACCCATCAAGCTCACATATGGATACAACTCGTGTGATAAATTATCTTCGGGTCTCTACACGCTGATTGGCCCTGAAGGTGCTTATCGCCTGCTCGTTCTCCACTAAATCTAACTCAGTACAGCTCTAAAAGTCACATACCCTGAACATTATAATTTATCAGCGATACATACCCAAAAATGTACTCCAAAAAAAGACCCACATTCCTGATTAGTCTATTCTTCGTTTTAGCAGCAAGCTATGGTCAGCTAGCTGCCCAATTCATACCCAATGGCAATTTCGAAAATTGGAATTCAAGTCAGGGATTCAACGATCCCAACAACTGGTCGACTAATAATATTTTTTCGTTTTTTTCAGGCATTGATTACTGCGTAACTCAAGAGGCACCGGGAGCTGTCGGAAATTGCTTTTGTCGTCTGCGTTGTGTTGCCGATGCAAACGGAATACCTCAGGAAGCAAAAGCAATTAGTGGCAACCTTAATATGCTCACTAATTACGGAAATGCGGGATTCCCCATCCAAAACATACCCACAACCATTGTCGGACAATACAGAACACAACTAGTCGGCAATGACCTCGCGAAAATTCAATGCGTATTCACACGGACAAACCCTACCCTCGGAAACAGGGATACAATCGCTGCCGCTTACCTTGACATTCTTACGAGTCAAATGGACTGGACTGTTTTCGAACTATCCATTATTCCGATAGCAGCCGGAACACCCGACACTTGCACTATCACACTCACAGCAGGTTCAGGAAGCTCACCTCAACCAGGCAACTACCTGGATGTTGACGACTTGCACTTTACAGGCGGAGCTTCGTCGATTGATGAGCATACCAACCCAATGTTTTCGATTTATCCGAATCCGATGAATGACCTGTTGATGATTGATTTGTCGGCCATGGAAAACAGCAACGATGTTTCGTTGTTCGATACGCAGGGTCGTTTGCTGGAAAGATGGCAGCTCGGTGCAACTTGCACGACGCTGAATATGGCTCATCTTCCGGCGGGGTCTTATATCATGCATGTGTGCAATCAACGAGGGCGCTGGACGCAGTCGTTGATGAAGAACTAATCTGCGTTGTAATCTTCAATAAATAAAACGCCGGAATCAACTCCCGGCGTTTCTTTTTCCGCCATATAAAGCAATTCTGTTTACGATATTTGCGCGCCGCCAATGAACCTTTCTTCAGCCATACAACACCGCATTTTTCAGGCAGTCCAATCCGAAGCCCAGAAGCTTGGGATTGAAGTATATGTCATAGGCGGTTTTGTTCGCGATGTATTGCTGGGCAGACCCAATAATGACATCGACTTTGTTGCCAATACCGACGGTGTGGAATTGGCTCGAAACGCAGCGAAGGCGCTAGGCATTAAAAAAATAGACATTTTCAAAACTTACGGAACAGCCCACTTTCGATTCGGTGAATGGGACCTTGAGTTCGTCAATGCGCGAAAAGAATCCTACTCACGCGAGTCGCGCAATCCGCAGGTTGAGCAAGGAACGCTCGAAGATGATCAAAATCGACGCGACTTCACCATCAACGCACTGGCGATTTCCATGCAGGCAGAAAATTATGGGGAGTTGATTGATCCTTTCGGCGGATTGAATGACCTCGAAGCCAAAATCCTTCGCACACCGCTAGATCCGGATATAACATACAGTGACGACCCGCTTCGCATGATGCGCGCCGTGCGCTTTGCTAATCAGTTGCATTTTAGAATAGAACAATCCTCGTTTGAAGCCATTAAACGCAATGCCGATCGCATCAAGATCGTTTCTATGGAGCGTATTACTTCCGAGCTCAATAAAATCATTCTATGCAGTAAACCTTCCATCGGCTTTAAGATTCTTTTCGATACCGAACTATTGCATCGCTTCTTTCCTGAAATGGTTAAACTGCATGGAGTTGAAAAACGAAACGGTATTGCGCACAAAGACAATTTCTATCACACGCTGCAAGTGCTGGACAATGTCTGCGAAACCTCCGACAATTTATGGCTCCGGTGGTCGGCCATCATGCACGACATTGCCAAGCCACCCACCAAGCGCTTCGAGGAAGGCCTCGGATGGACCTTTCATGGTCATGAGGATTTGGGCGCTCGCATGGTGCCGAAAATATTCGCACGTCTAAAACTTCCACTTGATCATTCGATGAAGTTCGTTCAGAAAATGGTCCTGCTGCATTTACGTCCCATTGCGTTGACGAAAGAAGAAATATCGGACAGCGCCATTCGCCGCTTGCTTTTCGAGGCAGGCGATGATATCGATGAATTGATGAAGCTCTGTCGTGCCGACATCACATCCAAAAATGAAACAAAAGTTCAGCGCTATTTGACCAACTACGAGCTAGTCGTTCAAAAGCTTATTGAACTTGAAGAAAAAGATCGTATTCGAAATTTCCAACCTCCCATTAGCGGAGAAGACATCATGCGCATTTTCAACTTAACTCCCGGCCGAGAAATTGGCATCATCAAGAATGCCATCAAGGATGCCATTATCGATGGAGTCATTCACAATGACTATGAAGAGGCGTATGCTTTTATGCTGGATCAAGCAGCTCAACTTGGACTTAAAAAGAGTGAGGGTTGAGCGATAGGTGCATTAGTTCGCAGCTTATAACTATTCACCATTTGCTATTTCACTATTTACCACTTCACTATTTCACTATTTTCGCGAAAAGCCATTAACCATGAAATTAACTTTGACCATTGCGTTTATTTTTTGCTCTTTGTTTGCTTTTGCACAGCCCGCCAACGATACTCCGTGCAATGCGGAAGTGATTGAAATAGATGGCCCTTTTGCTGAAGGGAACAATTCCGATGCAACTGCTGACGCGCTTGAAGTAGTGCCACAGGAAACCACGATTGCAACATCATGCTATACTTCATGGTGTAATGATGACGTTGCCGTGCAAAATTCGATGTGGTATATGTTCACCGCCCCCGAAAATGGAGCAGTGGTTATTAGCACCTGTAACGAGGGCTCGACCGTGGATTCACAAATTGCTTTGTGGCAAGCCTCCGATTGTGGCGATTACTCAACCTATATAGGGCTTGCTGCCAATGATGACATTGAGGGAGGTTGCTCGGGAGGCGGTATTTATTCCTCGGCAATAAGCATAGATGGACTTGTTCCTGGCGCCTCATACTATATTCAGGTGGATGGTTGGGATGGCGAATCAGGGCCTTTTGTACTTTCCGTTCAATCAGGGCAACCCAATTCATTGGTCAATTTTATTCACACGTCTGCAGACCCCGCATTAGCAATGGTTGACGTTCGATTGGATGGTGCAATGCTTTTAGACGACTTTTCTTTTCTTGCATGCTCTCAGTTCATCCCAATCGATGCTTCGGGCACTCATACATTGAGCATTCACGCTCCAACCAGCACGGATGGAGACCCTGCACTACTTAGTTTGGAAATTACGTTGAACTCAACTTTAAATTACGAAGTTGCTATTACCGGATTATTGACCGAAACTGGTTTCTCAAGTTTTCAACCTTTACAAATGCTTCTTTTTGAAGGCGCGCAACAGTATAGTTCTACAGCAGGTGCAATACCCTTGCACTTCCTCCATGCATCAACCGACGCCCCCGTTGTTGACTTTCAAAATATTGAATCAGGTGAAACTCTTGCTGATAACATGTTGTACGGAAATTTCAATTCTGAAGGCTACCAACTTTTCGGTGAAAATTTCAGTTTGTCAATCGCAGATGAATCAGGCACCCCCTTGGGCTTGACGTATTGCATTCCTGCCGCCTTTGCTGCAGGCTCAGGAAGTGCTTTCACGATTGCTGCAATCGGATTTGTCGATTCTGCCAACAACAATAACGGTTCTCCGCTAGCGCTTTACCTTGTTAACTGGACCGATGGCACTTTGATACCTCTTCAGCAAGGAGCTTGCTTATTCCCCGACAATGATATTCTGTGCACAGCAACTCTCTTGATTGTAAATGACGCTCCTACTGAAGCCGATAATTCATTCGCTACCATAGAGGAAAATGAATCCTCGCCCACCAACCTGCCGTCCGACGACTCAGAAAGCGACTGTTTAAATGCCTGGTGCGATGGCACTCTCGACAATACCCTTTGGTTTAGTTTCGAAGCGCCAGGATCGGGATGCGTAATGATTTCTACGTGTGTTGGCGATGGCATCGACACACAGATTGCCCTCTGCACCGCCGATGACTGCACCGATCCGACCTCGGTAAACTATCTAGCTGCAAACGACGATATGGCCAACCCATGCTCTGGTAATATTTACTCCTCAGAAATAACCTACTGCGATCTCATGCCCGGAATGACATATTACATTCAAGCGGATGGTTATGGTGGCGAATTAGGAACGTTCTTCATTCAAGTCACAGAATCATCGGGTATTTCCGATCATGCATTCGCGAATGCAGTTGTTTGTCCCAACCCTGTATACGACCTTTTGTATTTGCAAGGAGTAGAAGCCGGAACCACAATTGAAATTTTGAATGCCATGGGACAGATTATCTGTAAAGAGAAATACGCTGCTTCCGGAATGGATACTCGCTCCCTGCAACCGGGTGCCTATCTGATTCGTGTGGAAGGTAATTTCGTTACAACTCGATTTATTAAGTCGTAATTTTTAATTACAACTTACCGCTCATGGGCCACGACGGCTGAGGCACATCTGTCCATGCGCCATGTTGGCCTGTGAGTAATTGATAGTAACCACTTATACCTATCATAGCAGCATTGTCCGTGCAAAATTCCATCGGCGGAACAAATGCTTCCCACCCCCTGCGTTGGCATAGTTGAACGAGCTTACTTCGAAAAGCTGAATTGGCCGAAACACCGCCCGCAAGTGCTATTTGATTTACCTGATACTGATTCGCTGCAGCCTCCAGTTTCGCGAGTAAGTACTCAGTGACAATGTGCTGATAAGAAGCGCAGATATGGTGAATTTCACGTTCAATGAAACCGGCATCCGTCGCTTTTTTCTCGCGCAGAAAATAAAGCAGATTGGTCTTCAATCCACTGAAGCTGAAATTGAATCCTGCAATGTTCGGAGTAGTAAATGTGTACTTGAATGCATCTCCTTCCTTCGACAACCGATCCACATGAGGGCCACCCGGATATGGCAGGCCCAGCACTTTGGCTGCTTTGTCGAGCGCTTCCCCGGCAGCATCGTCTATTGTTTCTCCAACAACTTCCATATCGAGTGGCGACTGGACCAGCACAAGTTGCGTATGGCCACCGCTAACTGTTAAACAGATAAATGGAAAATCGGGCACCCGCTGATCCGGTGACATACGAATAAAATGCGCCATAATATGAGCGCGCATATGATGCACAGGGATGAGCGGAATGTTCAGCGCCATCGATAAACTTTTTGCAAAGGAGGATCCTACCAGCAAAGCTCCCATTAACCCAGGCCCTTGAGTGTATGCTACGGCATCCAATTGAGTAAGCTCAACACCCGCCTCGGTAAGTGCCTGCTGAACAACTGGAACTATGTGCTGCTGATGGGCTCTGCTAGCCAACTCGGGAACAACACCACCATATTTCTCATGGACTTTTTGTGTGGCGATAATGTTGCTAAGCACCCTGTCATTTTTAAGAACAGCGGCCGAAGTCTCATCACAACTCGATTCAATCGCCAATAGAAGAACTGTATCGCTCATGGTACATTCAGTGAATCCGTGTGAACCATCATTCTATCAAAACCTTCGGTTGATGCACTCTGTAATTGCTCATCGCGCTCATAAAGCATGAATGATTCGATGCGAGATTGCTCATTCTTGGTGTAGTACTCCGATGCACGATCGAGGCCCATAATCATGAATGCCTCACTAAAAACTTCTGCCTCAACCAAGGTTGGAGCCGATACCGCTACAAATACCATTTCATTGTTGACAGGGTACCCGTAAGTAGGATCTATCATTCCCAATTTATCTTGTGCTGTGCGTGCCGAGTAGGCTGCGCCGCGCAATCGCACATATTGGTCGGCTGTATCATAACCGATGCCCATGGGAACTACTTGGAGCGTGTCAACAAGAGGCTTTCCTGCAGAAACCATACTTCTACCGTACTTAATTCTGTATTGAGAAGCACCTCTTTCATTCAAAAAAGCGGAAATCGCATCAATAGCGGAAGCTGCTGCTACTTTCGAAAAATCCAGTTCCACACGCTTGTCAAGTTTGCGAATTTGTGAATTCGCATACACGTAACCATCGGTGGTCAATTCATTGAGATCAATAAGTATTTCTCCCTTTGCAGAATGATCAAATCCAATAAAATCAAATAGAGAGTCGAGGTTGGGTTCCAATTCACCACGGCTTTTAGTGAGTAACCAAGCTCTCTTCAGCGGAGCAATAGTAGGATCATAATACTGCATAGTTTGACGATGCAAATCTCTCGATAAATCATACACCAAACCGAAAGCACGCGTGCTATCGTTAAACGTAAATACACTTTGAGAACTGCCAAAAGCATTGATACGTGAAAGCAATGAAGATGAATCCAGCGTGTTAAAAATCGACTCATATACCGCTACAATAGAATCGATTGACGTGCGATAATTCATCGAGTCACCAACTACATCAATCGAATAAGGCTGACCAAACAATACTCCTGTATAATAGCGCCCGGTTAGTGGAGTAGTTTCAGGTTTGTTTTTGCACGATGGCAGCATCGCCGCAAGCAAACCTGCAGAAAGACAAAGAATAAAAATGGAGCGCATAGTGCAAATGTATGAAATCGATTTGGGCATTGAGGAATAGAAACTGCAGGAGTAATTCAAAAATGAAAGCTCAATACCAACCAAAAATTATCGAAATTAGGAGCATGAAATTCAGGCTTTTCATAGCTACGCTATTATGCGCTGTAAAAATGCTTGCCGGCAATGCTATAGAAAACACGTGCTACCGGGATGACATACAGAGCATACGTTGCTTCCCTGCCGGTAATCCGCTTGGATATCCATTGCTGGCTTTAGGCAGTGGTGAGCAACTGGAAGTTCATTTCGATGTCTTTTCAGACGATTTCGAGTCGCTACGTTATGGTATCATTCATTGTTCACATGACTGGATACAATCGGAAATCGAGTCGAACCAATACATTCGAGGCTTTGCCACCGATCAAATATCTTCCATTGAAAACAGTTTCAACACTCTCTTTGACTTTGTGCATTATCAATTCAACTATCCCACAGACATCAGTCAACCGACACTAAGCGGTAATTATGCTCTCATTGTTTACGAAGGTAACGACTTGAGCAATCGTTCCTCGTGGCTCATAAGTCAACGCATCATTGTATACGAGTTGCAGACCTCCATTCGCAGCAGCTTGCATGCGAGCAGCGTCATT
>Ga0315899_10009135_pt1 | contig 10631 bp, 10 predicted proteins | sample LakEriMetagenome_2_FD_203518 | JGI IMG/M metagenome (GOLD analysis project Ga0315899, IMG submission 203518) | Freshwater fungal communities from buoy surface, Lake Erie, Ohio, United States - Buoy 4 MA112 | ecosystem: Environmental > Aquatic > Freshwater > Lake | place: USA: Lake Erie, Ohio...
TGCCTTCATCACGGCGGGTCCGCCTGTGCTGGACATGCGCCCGGGCTATATCGGCGGTGTTCTGTATCTTAGCATCATTGGAACGGTCGTCACCTTCCCGCTTTATTTCCGCCTGATCCGCGACATTGGCCCCGGCAAGGCGGCGTATACGGGCGTCGTCATTCCCGTGGTCGCGATGATCCTGTCGACGATATTCGAAGGCTATGTCTGGTCCACGCTGGCGCTGGCGGGCGGCGCGTTGGCGATGCTTGGCTTGGTAGTCGCCATGCAGACGCCTAGGCCGGACCGGTAATCGGCATATCGCGGTAGCCAGTTTAGTAAGCGCTTCGCCTTTATATTCGCAATGCGTCGGTTTTCGGCATAAAATCCACGCGCCATGGGTGACAGACCGGCCGCCTCGATAGACAATAACGGCGGCCAATCGCATTGCAGCAGATCGCACGCATAGGTGATAACATCATTTTGCGGCGCGGGCCTATCATCGGCGATATTGTAAACGCCCGCAGGACCATTAAAGGCCGCCATGACCGCATCAACGATGTCGTCCACATGCACACGGCTGAAAATCTGATCGGGTATGTCGATGCGATGCGCCTTGCCCTCTGCCACCCGCTCCAGCGCCGATCGGCCGGGGCCATATATGCCGGGCAAGCGGAAGACATGGACATCTTGGCACAAAGCCTGCCACGCAAGGTCGGCTTCGGCCCGCGCGGTGCGTCGCCCGCTGCCTATCGGTGCGCTTTCATCAACCCATGCGCCGCCCGTATCGCCATAGACTCCGGTGGAGGACAAATAGCCGATCCATGCAGGCGCGCGCGCGGCAATCGCCGCACCATATTTTAAAAGCACGGGATCGCCGCCTTCGGCCATGGGCGGCACGCTCGATAAAATATGCGTTGCGGTCTCCAACGCGGATAGCACTGCAGCGCTATCATCAAAAGCAACGGCATCGCCGCCGCTCATCCGTTTTGTGCCTGTGACCAACCAGCCATCGGCGCGCAAAGTGTCGGCAAGGCGGGTGGCGGTGTAACCCATTCCAAATATAAGCATGTGTCGCTGCATATATTCTGGTTCGCAATCTAATGGCTTGCCGTCAAGCGCGGCAGTTGCGAATAGAGGCGGTGGGAGGAAACGCAAAGCATGGCAGTTGAGGTAATCCAATCAGGCGTGCTGAGCACAGTCGCCCATGGTTTTCTTGGACGAAAGGGCGGGGTGTCGACGGGAATCTATGCGGGCCTAAACGTAGGGCTGGGTTCTGAAGATGCGCGGGAATCCGTCATTGAAAATCGGCTACTTGGCGTGCAATCGGTTCTGCCCGGCGCGATGCTTGCCCGCGTCCATCAGTTTCATTCTGCCGATGTTGTGCAGGTCGACAATGCCATTTCGCAAGATGATCCGCCGCGCGGCGACGCCATGGTGACCGACCAGCCCAACATCTTATTGGGTATAGTGACCGCCGATTGTGTCCCCGTCTTATTTGCAGACACCGAGGCCGGAGTCATTGGCGCGGCGCACGCAGGCTGGAAAGGCGCGATACATGGCGTGCTTGAAAATACCATTGCCTTTATGGAGAAACTGGGCGCGCAGGCAAGTCGCATAAGTTGCGCGATTGGCCCCTGTATTGCGCAGAAAAGCTATGAAGTGGATGAAGGATTTTTCCGCAACTTCGTCGCACAGGCCGCGCAAAACGAACGATTTTTTGCCGACGGCAAAGCGGACCATTATCAATTCGATATTGAGGGCTATGTGGCAGCGCGATTGGCGGCGGCAGGTATCCGGACGGTCGAATGCCTAGGCGAAGACACCTATAGCCAGCCCGACCGCTTTTTCAGTTACCGGCGCAGCTGCCATTTAGGTGAGCCCGGATATGGCCGCCAACTTTCCCTGATTGGACTGCACCCATGAAGGTGGAAAGAATTGGTTTTTGGGGCGGACTTATCGTCTTTACCGTGATGCTGTTTTTGCCAGCGCCAACAGGTATGGAACCATCTGCGTGGCACGTCGCCGCGCTTACTGTCTTGATGGCAACCTATTGGATGACGCAAGCCTTGCCGTTAACGGTGACTGCATTGCTGCCGTTTCTGGCGCTACCGCTGATGAATATCATGACCGCGCAGGATGTTGCGAAGGAATATTACTCGCCAATCCTGTTTCTCATTCTTGGTGGCGCGTTTCTGGCGCTCACCATTGAACGTACGGGCATGCACCGCCGCGTCGCACTCGCCATATTGGGAAAATCGGGACATAGTGTCACGGGCCTCATGATCGCGTTCATGGGTTCAACCGCATTGCTCAGCATGATGATGTCTAACACGTCCATCGCGCTCATCATGGTGCCGATAGCAGTCGCGGTGCTTGCCGCAGGCGGAACGAAACCTGGAGAAACCGACGGGCTGGCCGGTGCCCTAATCATGGGCGTAGCCTTTGCCGCGTCGATTGGCGGACTTGGGACGCTTGTTGGGTCGCCTACCAACGCGATTGCAGCCGCACTTGTGGAAAAGCAATTGGGCATAGAGGTCAACTTTCTGACATGGATGCTCTACGGCCTCCCCGTCGTGATTATCGGTGTGCCGTTATGCGCGTTCATTCTTATGCGGGTTCAGAACGTAACTGCGGGCAGTTTTGACGTTGATGCCGCGCGCGCAGCTATTGGCAAGGCGCGGCCTATGTCCGTTGCGGAAAAACGGCTCGTTCCAATATTTCTGTTGGTCATCGGCATGTGGATTGGCCAACCTTTGCTGGAGCCGCTTTTGCCCAAGGGCGGGATTACCGACGGCAGCATTGCGATTGCGGGTTCACTGTTATTATTCCTGATACCGGACGGCACAGGTCGTCCATTGCTGACCTGGCAGGAAGCGGACAGAGCGCCTTGGGGCGTCATCATGATGTTTGGTGGCGGCTTGGCACTCGCGGCTGGCATCACCCAGTCAGGACTCGCTGGGTGGCTTGGAGAGGCATTAGAGCCTTTGTCGGTCGTGCATCCCATCATCATCGCGCTGGCACTGACCGCTTTAGTCATTTTAATCACCGAATTTGCGAGCAATGTCGCAACCGCAAGCGGTGTGCTGCCTGTGGTCGCTGGCCTCGTGTCGGCAACGGGCGCGGATCCATGGTTGATGGCGATGGCTGCCTCCATGGCGGCAAGCTGGGGTTTCATGATGCCATCCGGCACGGGGCCAAATGCCATTGCATGGGCCAGCGGACATATTGCCCTGCCCAAAATGGTGAAGGCAGGATTTTATCTCGACCTCGCGGGCATTCCCCTCATTGTAGGAACGGTCTGGTTCGTTGGCACGCTTTGGGTACTATAAATTTAGGATCAATTTTCTGCCAAGCGCCAATCAAGGATGGGCCAGCCCTTTGTCTCCGCCAACTGCGCCAGCGGGCCATGCGGATTGGTAGCGAAAGGTTCGTCGGCAAAATTCAGCAATGGCGCGTCAGAGACATGGTCGGAATACGCACGGATATGACAATTGGAGCGCTCAAGGCTGTGTCGGTCCATCCACCGCTTCACCAGCTCCAGCTTTGCCGTGTCATAACAATTATGTCCGTCAATTCGCGCCAGCACATGGCCGCTGCTGTCGGTCGATAACTCTGTTGCAATGACATCATCAAAGCCAAGCCGTTTGGCGATCGCCTCTACATATAAACGATAAGAGGCAGTCGCCATGATATGGCGATAGCCAGCCGCCTTCTCCTCCGCCACGCGCGCCAACAATTGCGGATAGACGTTTTTGCCAACAACCAGATCCGCATGGCTTTCAAGATATTTTGCAAAATGCGCCTTTGGCACGCGCCTGCCAATCAGCAGAATTTGTGAAAACTGCTTAAGCCGCGAGCGGTCCCAAATCTTCAGCGCATATAGAACCAAACCAACCGGCAAAAACGGTGCAAACAACAATCGCCACGGTGACTTGTTTAACGCCATATGCAGAAGAAACCCATTATAGGTTGCGCGCCGCGTGATGGTCTTATCCATATCATATATGGCGAGCAGGGTCGTTTTGGATTTAGTCATCATGATCTTAAAGGCATAACTTTAACGAAGAAGTCTACAGGCTTGTGATAGTCCCCATAATAGGCCAATTATATAGCTATGGCTAACACTGCCGATTTCACTGTTGAAGATTTGCCCAGCGGGCAACTTCTCCGGCTGTCCGGTGAATTCGTCATTGCGTCCATTGGTGAACTAGACCGCAGTTTGCGCGACATTAGCGGCCCCGTTTCCGAAATCGACATTTCCGGCATCACCCATATGGACACCGTTGGCGCATGGCTTGTCCATCGGACCGCTAAGGAACATAATGCCCAAATCACCGGAGGCGCAAATGACGCCAGCCGCTTGATTGATGCTGTGCGCGGTGTCGATCAAGCCGAAGTTGTCGCCAAACCACCTATTTCGTCGCTGTATCATTTTTTGGCCGAAATAGGCAGCGGTGTTGTCGTCGGCATAACGACTTTTTTGCAATTTTTGGGCTTTGTCGGGCAAGTGGTCAAAGCGTTCTTCAATTTACTGATGAACCCGAGCCGCTTTCGCTGGCACGCGGTGGTTCAGCATTTTGACATGGTGGGCGTCCGTGCATTGGGCATTGTCGGTCTGATGAGCTTCCTCATCGGCATCGTCATTGCGCAACAAGGTGCGGTGCAGCTGCGCCAATTTGGTGCGGAGGTTTTTACCATCAACCTCATCGGTCGGCTTACACTGCGTGAACTTGGCATTTTAATGACTGCGATCATGGTCGCGGGTCGATCCGGATCTGCCTTCGCTGCACAGATCGGGACGATGAAGATCACCGAAGAAATTGACGCCATGCGCACGATCGGCGTTGTCCCTGTGGAAGCATTGGTCGTGCCGCGCGTAATCGCTGCGGTGGTCATGATGCCATTGCTGGGCATTTTTGCTTCGTTAATGTCTATCATTGGCGGCGGATTATTATGCTGGATCGTCTTGGATATCCCGCCAGCGACCTTTGTGCAGCGACTGCGCGAAGTAACGCCTATAACCGACTTTTGGGTTGGCATGATCAAGGCCCCGGTCTTTGGGGCAATCATCGCCATGGCGGGCTGCTTTCAGGGGATGCAGGTGAAAGGCAACGCCGAACAAGTCGGGTTAAGAACAACCGCAGCGGTGGTGCAGGCCATTTTTCTCGTTATCGTCCTAGACGCATTTTTTGCAGTGTTCTTCAGCGAAATTGGTTGGGATTAAGCGATGAATGCACCCAACATCATTTCCGTGACTGGCCTGTGCAACAGCTTTGGCGACCAAGTCATCCATCAGGATCTCAACATCGAAGTGCGCCGTGGCGAGATATTGGGCGTCGTTGGCGGGTCGGGAACAGGTAAATCCGTGCTCATGCGGTCAATCATCGGCCTGCAAGAACCCGATTCAGGCGAAATCCGGGTTTTTGACGAAGGTATGATTGGCAAGGAAGAAGACCAAGCCACCGACGTCCGGCGGCGCTGGGGCGTTTTGTTTCAGGGTGGCGCATTGTTTTCGACCTTAACCGTCGCGGAAAATGTGCAGGTGCCCTTGCGCGAATTTTATCCGGATTTCAGCAAAGAGCTGCTCGACGAAATCGCCCGCTACAAAATATTCTTAAGCGGCCTTCCGCCAGAAGCGGCGCATAAATATCCATCTGAGCTATCGGGTGGTATGCGCAAGCGCGCTGGTGTGGCGCGGGCATTGGCGATGGATCCGGAATTGTTGTTTCTGGATGAACCGACCGCCGGACTTGATCCCATCGGAGCCGCAAAATTCGACAATTTAACTCGCGATTTGAAAGAGACGCTGGGACTCACCGTCTTTTTGATTACGCATGATTTGGATACGCTCTATTCCATTTGTGACCGAGTGGCCGTTTTGGCAGATCGGAAAGTTATAGCCATTGGTGCAATTGAAGAATTATTGGCCATCGATCACCCGTGGATCAACGAATATTTCAGCGGCCCACGCGGTCGCGCGGCACGTCGCGGTCACAGCGACCAAGATGATTCCGCCCGTGCAAAGACGCAGCAGCTAGGAAGGTCATAAGGCGCTAAGATGGAAACTAAATCCAATTATGTGATGGTGGGTGCTGTCACGCTTCTCCTTCTCGCGCTGCTGGCGGCCTTTACCGTTTGGCTTTCGCGGACAAGTGACGGCGACAAGAAAGAATATGACATATTCTTTCAGCAATCGGTCAATGGCTTAGCCAAGGGCTCGGGCGTATCCTTTTCTGGCGTTCCAGTGGGCCAAATTGAAAGTATCGAATTATGGGAGCCCGATCCGGAATTCGTTCGGGTGCGCATCAGTATCAAGGATACGGTGCCCATACTTTTGGGTACGACCGCGACGATTAATGGTGTTGGTTTCACGGGCGTGTCGGAAATTCAGCTGGATGGAGCGGTCAAAGGCGCGCCTGCGCTGGATTGTCCTGAGGATAATCCGCAAACGGCCTGTCCAACGGGCGTACCCGTCATTCCCACAAAGCCCGGTGCTTTGGGCGAACTGCTCAACAACGCGCCTTTGCTTTTGGAGCGGTTGTCGACTTTGACCGAGCGGTTGACCAACATATTGTCCGACAAGAATCAACAGTCCATCGAACAGATTTTGGACAATGTGGAAAGTCTTTCGGGATCATTGGCAACGCAAGGACCCGACTTGCGTGCAGCCATTCAGGAATCCCGCATTGCTTTGCAAAAGGCAGGTCTGGCTGCGGATGAGATTACCAAAATGGCAGGGGCGACCAATAAGATACTCGACAGCGACGGTCGCCCGATGCTGGATGAATTGCGCAAAACCCTGCGCGCCGCAAATGGTAGCCTGGCTGCCTTGGAAACAACCTTGAACAATGCGAACCCGGCTATTGAAACATTGAATACGCAAACTTTGCCCGAAGTGGCGCAACTGGCGCGCGACTTGAGAGACTTGTCGACATCGTTAAAGTCGGTGACCGAGAAAGTGGACCAAGGCGGCATAAGCAGTGTCGTCGGCGCACCCGCCTTACCCGATTTTAAACCCGGCAGCAGGAACCAAAAATGATGTTCAGCAAAATCTCCGGATCGCGCCTATGTGCGTTACCTCTCATAATGGCCCTTGGCGCGTGCGTAAGCTTCGGTGTTAAGGCACCAGTCTCCATGCTTGTCCTGACAGCCAACAATGTCGTGGCTTCCGGTGTTGCGCGGACAGCGACAGCGGCAGACGCCTTGGTTATCCAGATACCACAAGTCCCGCGCAAGCTGGATAATAATCGGGTGCCAGTTCAGATTGACGCCAGCAGTATTGCCTATCTCAAAGACGCATTTTGGGCCGATAAACCCGCCCGCTTGATGCAGAGTTTGCTCGTCGAAACCGTTTCGGCAAAGAGCGGGAACTTAGTATTAAACGAAGCCGATGCGGGCGGAAAGGCTGCGCGCTATCTATCGGGAAGCCTAATAGAATTTGGTATTGATGCGGAAACGAACGAAGCTGTAGTCGTCTATGACGTGGTCAAAATCATCCGTGGCAGCGCTACCGAAAAGCGTCGATTTGAGGCCCGCCGTCCCATATCCGCGATTGCACCCGCACCTGTAGGCGTGGCGTTGAATGCCGCCGCAAACGACGTTGCGGGTCAGATCGCCGACTGGGTGGGCTAAAGACCGAACCCCGCCGGCTGCGGCCAGCCTTGGTTATAAGCTGCCAATATCTTAAACAATGTCCCCATGCCGCCTGGCGTGACCAGCCTATTGCGCGCAGCAGTTATATCTGCCGCTCTTGTGGGATTCGACGCCGTTAAAATTTGCGCACGCTGATCAATGCCCACACCCGAAAGCCATACGCCTTGGTCACTTGGTCCGGCCACCAAAAGACCACTATTTTTTGCGCAGTTCGCCAATTCAAAAAAGTCGACATGCGCCGTCAAATCAAGCTGGCCTGGATTATTGAAAGGATCGGCATATGCGTGGCTCTGAACCGCTTGTAAAGTGTCGCCCAAAGCAGGCTGTGTATAGCCATAATCAATGACCAACATCACCCCGCCTTGCTTTGCCAGTCGGGCCGAAAGCTGCTGCATGATCGAAGATGCATCAGGACAGATTTCATAAATACTGCCCAAAGCGGCGTCACGAAATTGTTCGGGGATGAGGTCATCGGTCGCACAAACGCCGGGCAATGCGGCAAAGCCTGCCCCGTCGTCCCGAACAACAACTCGCTCCCGCCAGCCGGCTTGCGTCAGGATAAATTGCTGCACTGGCAAAGCGTCAAAAAACTCATTTGCCACAATGCACAAAGGCGCATCGGTCGGAAGACTATCCAGATTGTCATGGAATATCGCGTCCGGCACTGCCTGCAACTGCTTGGCGCGCAATGCAGGGCTATTTTCTAAGAAATGGACCGATGGTTCCCAGCCAAAACGCTGCATTGTGCGCAGCGCATCTGCCGCCAAAGTTCCCCGGCCAGGGCCAAGCTCCACATAATGGCAGGTGGCCGGACGATGGCGTAACCAGATATCGCTCAGCCAAATGCCCACCATTTCGCCAAACATCTGGCTGATTTCTGGCGCAGTGATGAAATCACCTTCGGCGCCCAAAGGGTCAGCGCGACCATAATATGCGGTGTTGGCCACACGCATATAGTCGGCAACGCTGATGGGTCCTGAAGCCTCTATCTCTTGCGCTAGGCGGACTGATACTTGCGCGCTGTCAGGTGACACTATTACTGCCGGACATGGCCTCGGCGCGCTGCTTGCGGGCACCTGCGGTGAATACCAAGAACAGTCCAACCAATATCATAGGAATGGTGAGCCACTGCCCCATGCTCAGGCCGCTTGCTTCCACCAGCCACTGCAACTGCTGGTCTGGTTCCCTGACAAACTCGATAGAAAATCGGGCTGTGCCGTAAATGATTGCCGCCATACCCGTCAGGAACCCTGGCCGATACCGCGCACTGGTTTTCCAGAATAATGGCCACAATATTGCGGCCATCAACAGCCCTTCAAACACAGCTTCATAAAGCTGGCTTGGATGGCGCGGCAAATCACCGCCATTGGGAAACACAATGGCCCACGGCACGTCGGTAACGCGGCCCCAAAGTTCATCATTCACGAAGTTCGCCAGGCGCACGAGGAATAATCCAAAAGGCACAACGCAGGCAACATAATCACATACCCGTAAGAAAGAGAGCTTATGCTTGCGTGCCAACAGCCAGATCGAAAAAATGATTCCAATTGCGCCGCCATGGAATGACATCCCGCCTTCCCACAGTTTGAAGATGTCCATAGGATTCTGCAAAATGGAGGGTTGGTAGAATAAAATATACCCTATCCGTCCGCCCAAAATAATACCCAAGGTGGTATATAAGATTATGTCATCGGCTTGCTCACGTGACATGGGCGCACCCGGACGTGCGAGCAATTTCATCAACATCCAATAGCCGAGCAAGATGCCGACCAAATATCCAAGCGAATACCAACGGATTTGGAAGAAGCCCAAATCAAGCGCAACAGGACCTACGCCGAGGTCCGTAAACTGAATATATCCGGCGGCAGTTGAAATAATCTCGAATGACACAATATTTCCTCAGGATCTTTTGACATTCCTATAGAGCCAAATAGAAGTCACACAAAGAGTTTAGGAGAGAATCACATGCCGTCGCAGTTGGACCTTGCAATCGATGCCACCATTAACCGGTTCATGGCCAATGATGGTCCCTTGGCCGTTACCTATGCCGAGAAAAACGGTGTTCAAATGCCCGTGTTCGCCAAAGCACCGGGAAACATGGCCGACTATTTTGCATTTTTCTGCGCGACCCATGCGGACAAGGAATTTTTGGTCGATGGCGATATCCGGTTAAGTTTCGCAGAAACCTATGGAGCGGCGCGCGCCTTGGCAGGCGGCCTTGTCGAAGGCCACAAGCTGCAAAAGGGTGAGCGCGTTGGGATTGCGGCGCGCAATTCGGCCAATTGGATTGTTGCCTATATGGCAATTGTGATGGCGGGCGGCGTTGCAACGTTGCTTAATGGCTGGTGGCAAGGCGGGGAACTGTCCGAAGGCATTCGTATGGTTGGCTGCCGCTTTGTTCTTGCCGATGAACAGCGTGCTGCACGGATGGCCGGACAAGATCTTGGCGGTTGCGAACTCCTTATCATCAACCATGATTCCCTGCCCTTGGATGGTCTGTCAGTTTTGACCACTAAAGGTGGCGGCGCAGCAACAGCATTGCCAACGCTAGATCCGCTGGATAACGCGACGATATTGTACACCTCTGGTTCAACCGGACAGTCAAAAGGTGCGGTGTCGGACCATCGTGCTGTCGTCCAAGGCGCAATGAGCTATGTGGGCCAAACGCTTGTTTTCTTTGAACTTATGTCCGCCAGTGGCCAGTCGATGCCGGCGCAACCTTCGGCGCTCGTCAATGTGCCCTTGTTCCACGTTACCGCGTCGATACCTTTGGTACTGCAAAGCTTCGCCATCGGCCGCAAGCTCGTTTTGATGCCCAAATGGGACGCAGAAGATGCGATGCGGATTATCGAGAAAGAACGCATCACTTATTTTGTGGGCGTTCCGTTGATGAGCATTGAGCTTGCAACGCACCCAGCCCGGCACAAATATGATTTAACAAGCTGCACCGCATTTGCCGCCGGCGGCGCGCCGCGCCCTGTCGAGCATGTCAAAAA
>Ga0315899_10009136_pt1 | contig 10631 bp, 8 predicted proteins | sample LakEriMetagenome_2_FD_203518 | JGI IMG/M metagenome (GOLD analysis project Ga0315899, IMG submission 203518) | Freshwater fungal communities from buoy surface, Lake Erie, Ohio, United States - Buoy 4 MA112 | ecosystem: Environmental > Aquatic > Freshwater > Lake | place: USA: Lake Erie, Ohio...
ATGCTCGGATATTTGACATCACAGATCCATATTCAGTCAATTGAATTGCTGCGAAACTTGGATAGGTATTTTTTGGAGCCGGCGATGTAATGATGGTATTATTATGCATAATGAATCCATCCCAACCAGTATTTGGCGCAGTGAACATCGTCACGCTGGAATTGTTTGTTCTGGCATCATTCACACTAATGGAATATCGCATGAGATTATTCCCCCATGGTCTTGCTCCATCAAAATTACCAAACAAATATCCCGCACCATCATTATCATGAGAGTAGCAATATTGAATAATCGAATTTGTAACTCCTCCATCCAAGTCAAATCCTAAGCCATCACATCCTTTGACTTTTCCGGATGAATTATTGTGCGATTCGCAGAATTGAATAATCACATTATCTGCAGCATATACCCAAATTCCTCCAGGTCCTCCACATGCTGTATTTTCTGTACCATTATTGTAAGCTCTCGAATATTCGATAATTGAAGAATCAATTTGTGACAAAACAATTCCACTTCCTTTATGTGTAGGAGCATCATATCCAGAGATATTATAGACCTCAGTATTTCTGATTGTAAATCGAGAATGATGATAGAATTTTGTGTTTTGTGTATCATAAGCAAATGAAACTATTCCATTTTCTTTGCAATCATGTACTTTACAATTATTGATTAGAACATCTTTATATCCGGATTGTACATCTTTTGACCATTCCGAATAAAATCGAATTCCACAATATCCAAAATCACTCACTTCTACATTATTGATCTTGATGTTTCGGAGTTTTCCAGAAGGTTTGTCTGAATAAAAGAACATTCCATCTGCATCACGCTGAACTGCACCACCTGTCCCTTTGAATATGAGATTATGAAATTCGATTCCTTGCCCATTAACAACTTTACATCCAATCTGCCTAGGGTTTGTTGTTTGGATTGTTGCCCTTCCTTGACCATATATTGTAAACACTATCGGTTTTAAAGGATCATTTCCATCATTCTGTTGTAATTCAATTGAACCTTGAAATTGTGCCCCACCTTCAAAGAGAATTGTATCTCCAGGAGTGAATGTCATACTATTAATTTTATCAAGCGAAGTCCAAGCCTTTTCTACTGATAAACCATCAGAATTATCACCTTTAGTATTCACATAAAAAGTGCGTGGTTGTTTTGGTACAGAAATTCCATCACCAAAAAGTGCCATCAGTCCTTGTGCATACCATCGAGCGAGATAATCATTCGGATGGAGTGAATTTGCAATACAGTGCTTTGCCCCTTTCCTTTGATAAATAGTTTCACTTAAAGTTGTCATATCTAATACTGCAATTCCTGGACCTTCAAGCGACTTCAGCATATCCAAAAATCCGAACATAAGCGTGGCACCATTTGCAGGAGCACCAATACCTTTCACATCAGGAATCATATTTCCAATGAGAATGAATTCAGCATTCGGAACATCTTTTCGTATGGTAGATATAGTACTTTCTATGCTTGCTTTAAATTGCGCAGGAGAAGTGACACCCCATATATCGTTCATTCCCATATCAATAATAATGAGATCCGGCATATTTCTATTTACTAGCGCCTTCGCATATGTTGCCAACCAACCTGCTGTTTTACCACCACAAGCACTATTGATGGAAGTAATAATCGAACCATATTGCTGTTGCATTTGCTCTGCAAACAATTCTACATATCCACGCATATAGGGTTTTGCAGGTGGGAAGTTTTTGTCATCTCCAATGAATCCCGAGACATTTAATCCGGCGGTAATGCTCATTCCAACAGCTTGCAAAGTAATAGACTGTCTGGCTGTGAGCTTATACATTGTTTTGGGTAATAATGATTTCTTGTTTTCAATATCAATAGCAATATGGTCTTTTGTTCTGTCAGCGATATATGTAACTCTTGTCCAAGAAGTATGACGAGTATTCATCAATCCATTCGAATTACCATTTCCCGTTTTTCCAGGTACTATACTGACTGTTTTGGATATCTCCCCCGATACTTGTTTTATTGTTCGATTTGTTATGGAATAGTCTTTGTTTTGTTCAAATGATACTGTTCCATCAAAGTTCTTGACTGAAATGATGCTCTTTGGAGTATACATCAGATCAGCTTCTGCATTCACTTTATCCAACAATACTAATTCATCATATATTGTATCGGACTTCCAAAATGGAAGAAGATATTGGCTTTGCTCATAGCTTGGAATGTAATTATTCGAATAATTTGGAAATTCATAATAGCCACCATTAGCAGGAGTAACCAAAACCCATGCAGCTTTTGCAGGAGAAACAGACCACACCGCTTCATTCTGATCCACACTCAAGAGTTTGACATTAGAAGCATCATAGAATTCACAAGAACCTCCTGCATAATAAATCATATTTGGTCGTGCAGGTACTGCACCAGGAGGTTGAGCGAATAAAGAAAGTGTGGATGCAAAGAGGAAAAGTAGAAAAAATAAGTACATAACTATGAAGACATATAGTAGAAAATGCTTCCGTAAAATAAGGAAAGTTGCATATTGCTGAAAATCCCTAACAATCAGAAAGTGTGACCAGTACTAACATATATGCGGAGCAGGATGGAGTTCTTCATATGATGTTTTTCTCACCCCGAACATATGACCCATTCTGGGTCATGGATGAATGTGGGATTTCAAATCTAGGTTTATTAGACCCCGCTGGGGTCATCGTAGAACACAGCTACATAGGAGCGGAACTATTGTAAATCAAAAGAGCATACACTACATCTCTCTCCGAGTGAAACCGAGGAGAGCTGTCTGTACTCTAAATTCCCCTCGTGATCGAGGGGTGGCATGCGAAGCATAACGGGGTGTAGTCTTTTTTATCGAAATAATGCTGCCTACTTTCATTAACGTTTTTCTCACCCCGGCCTACGGCCACCCCTCATCCGAGGGGAATACTGTCAGTCACTCTCCGAGATAACCTACCGCTCTCCGAGCGAAGTCGAAGAGAGCAAACACTACCGCTCTCCGAGCGAAGTCGAGGAGAGCATGCCATATAACTTCTCAAGTGGCAAACCCACCACATTATAATAACAACCATTGATTTTCGAAACAAACACAGCGCCATAATCTTCTTGAATGCCATAAGCGCCTGCTTTATCCATTGGTGAGCCCGAAGCGATATAATCCCATATTTCCTGATCTTGCAATTCCCTGAAATAGACTTCTGTTCTTTGGATTTCAGAGATAATTTTCCCCGTATGAGATTCCACGAGCGTGATGCCCGTGAATACCTCATGCATGCGATTGCTAAGTTGTTTTAGCATCGTAAATGCATGTTCGGCATCACTTGGTTTATTGAGAATTTGATCATCAATCACTACAATGGTATCAGCACCAAGAATTAGTGCCTTCGCTCCACCGATTTCTTCTCGGATATACATTGCTTTTTGTTGCGACAATTCTCGCACATATTCCTGTGGAGGAAGCGCTAGTGAAACAGCATCTTCATCGATATCAGCAGGCAAAACACTGAAATCGAGTCCAATCTGAGTCAATAATTGTCTTCTTCGCGGAGACTGCGAAGCCAAAATCAATGGAAATGGAAGTTGTATCATTCAATTATATCCTGAATCTAAGTCTATACTCTCTACATCATACCCGAAAACTGAGGGTAAATTCGTAATTTGTCGCCATATATCGCTGAATCATTCACCCATCTGATTTTCGGAAAAATTATTCGTGAATCTCATTGAATTACTCATGATGCCGGGCATCGGCATGCTCTTTGGTGCGATTCCAATTGAAGATCTGATGAGACGCAGAAATCGTTTTGAAGAACTTTCTGCGAAACAAAAAATTAGTGCACAAGCCGTTCATGCAGGATTAACAATGATCTCTGCCTTCATTGGCATGATGCTATTCGGTACTTTTTCTGCAGCAGCAATCGGCGCGGCCATGACGGCATTGTTCAGTACATTCAATCCATTTGCCCGATTCAGACATTCCGGAATCGGAGCCGTATTTGGAGCAGCACTAGCGGTAAGTCCATTTCCCATTTTGCTCTTTGGATTGATGTATGCAACCGGCTATGGCGTTCTTGGTAAAAAACATGCAATCGGAATGATGAGTGGAATCTTGGGAACCATGCTTCTTGTTCCCACAGCGCCACATACGATATTGAAATCAATGCAGTTTGTTCCCTTTCGTGATATCACGGAACATACTGTCTTCTTCATCATCCTCGGTCTCACATTATTCGTGAAGCATCTGCCGGATATCCGAATCGTAATCTTGGCAGCAATGCAAGAAAAATATTCTGATGAAGAATGATTATTTGACCGGCACTCGCTTCAATCGAATGCGGGTGTGAACGGTGTCCATGATTGCTCGAAGTTTTTCTGGTTTCTGAGAATATGACATGAATTTTTGACGGAATTCTGGTTCCTCCATGCCTCCTTCTTTGATGATGCGCAATACTTCGGCATTCCCTTGCGCTGTATCGGGAAATTTCTCGCGGGCAATCAAAATGCGAGCATATGTCTGAGCAAAATCTTCATCGGCATCACTCCAATCCGAAGAACATGATGCGATGATGAACATTTGTGCAATCGAAAACAGAAGCAATACCAATCTCATGTTTCATGCCTTGTGTGAATGACAATGTGTGAAACTACGAACTTGAAACGACATTATATTTACCCTTGGTTTAGATATGGCCTTTACTCAAAGAACAGTGAATTGCGGTGTCCTCCGACCCGAACATGCAGGAAATGAAGTTGTACTCAATGGCTGGGTGCATAAAAGAAGAGATTTCGGGAGCGTGACTTTTCTTGATATCCGCGATAGATATGGTATCACGCAAGTCGTCGTGGAGCGTGAAACCATGCCTGAAATGGGAGAAATAGCCAAGGAACTCCGTGCTGAATTCGTGGTTGCCGTCAAAGGCACGGTTCGCATGCGTGAAAATCCAAATCCGAATATCCCGACAGGATTGATCGAAGTGCTTGCCGATGGTTTGGAAATCATCTCACGCTCCGAAGTACCCATCTTCGAAATCAATGATGAAAATCTTGCCGGCGAAGAGTTGCGTTTGAAATATCGCTATCTCGATCTTCGCAGACCAAGTCTTCAGAAGAATTTCATTACACGCAATAAACTCTATCAATTGACACATCGATTTTTTGCCGAGAATGATTTTATTGAAGTGGAAACGCCTATCCTTACGAAATCCACTCCGGAAGGAGCTCGCGATTATCTCGTGCCGAGCCGCGTCCATAATGGCATGTTCTATGCGCTTCCACAATCTCCGCAATTGTATAAACAACTCTTGATGGTATCTGGATTCGATCGCTATATGCAAATCGTGAAATGCTTCCGCGATGAGGATTTACGCGCCGATAGACAACCCGAATTCACGCAGATCGATGTTGAGATGTCATTTATCGAACAAGACAATATCATCGCATTGACAGAACAATTCATTCGCCTGACATGGAAAGAAATTCTTGGATTGGATATTCCCGAGACATTTCCGCGTATGAGTTTTCATGAGGCAATGTCACGCTATGGAAGCGATAAACCCGATCTTCGTTTTGGATTGGAACTCAAAAACATTACTTCCATCGTAGGTAATACCGAATTCAAAGTATTCAATGATGCTCTTGCATTGAAAGAAGGTTCCATCATAGCCCTCAATGCCAAAGGATGTGGCGCATTTTCAAGAAAACAATTGGATGAACTCACGGAATATGCCAAGAAATATGGCGCTGGAGGACTCGCCTATTTGAAATGGTCTGCAGAGGGTGAATTGCAATCACCAATTCAGAAATTCTTGACTGAAGAACATATATCCGCCATCAAGAATGAACTCGCTGTTGAAAATGGTGATCTCGTACTCATTACAGTTGGTGAATGGGAACGTGCATGTACCATAGCAGGCGCTCTCAGACTCGAAATCGCACGTCGTTCAGACATCATGGAATCTGTGAAACATTCATTCTCATTCTCATGGATCACAGAATTCCCGCTTCTCGAATATTCACCTGAAGAGAATCGCTATATCGCAAGACATCACCCATTTACTGCACCGATGAATGAAGATGTGCATCTACTCAATGATGCTCCTGAAAAAGCGCGTGCAAAAGCACATGATCTCGTCATCAATGGCTATGAAGTAGCGGGTGGAAGCATTCGAATTCATCAAAATGAAGTCCAACAACGTATGTTCGACTTACTAGGATTCACTAGAGAAGAAGCTGAAACCAAATTCGGATTTTTACTCAGCGCATTACAATATGGCGCGCCACCACATGGCGGAATTGCATTTGGATTTGATCGTTTGTCGATGTTGCTATCCGGCACCGAGAATATTCGTGATGTAATAGCATTCCCAAAAACTACTAGCGCTCTTGCATTGATGGAACAATGCCCTAGTCCCGTTGCCAATGCACAACTCGGCGAATTGGGTATTGCAATCGCAAAAGGAAATGCATAGTGAAACGCATTCTCATCATCCTTTCAATCTTTGTTATTCTCGGTTTGCTCTATTTTATCAAACCCGAGAAAACTGCAATGCCGGGAGCGGGTCCCGGAAAAGGTGCAAAAGGACCAAGCTCGGTGACATATATCATCGTGAAAGACACGCTCTTTTCTCGCTCAATCAAAGTCACGGGAAATCTCGCGCCACAGGATATGGTTCGCATCGCTCCTGAAATTGGAGGAAGAATACGATCACTTTCTTTTAGAGAAGGTACAAGCATCGGCAAAGGAGCACTTATTGCAAAACTTGATGATTCGGAATTGCAGGCACAATTGACAAAACTCAAGGCATTGCTTGCGCTTGCCGAGACAAATGCCAAGCGCGAAAAATCATTATTACTCGGTGGCGGAACAAGCCAGGAATTATATGATCGCGCCGAAAATTCAGTGACAACCATCCTTGCAGATATCGCAGTCGTAAAAGCAGCAATCGCCAAAACCGAGATCAGAGCTCCATTCTCGGGCATAATTGGCATCAAGCAACTCAGTGAGGGTAGTTATGTATCGCCCGGAACAGTGATAACAGAACTCGTGAATGTCAAACCGATTCGCATCGCATGTGCAGTGCCTGAGCGCTATGCAAAATCAATGAAAAAAGGAATGAATATCACATTTATTGAGTCGGGTGAATCGGAAGAACATACAGCGAATATTCATGCAATCAATCCAATGATTGACAATGCAACAAGAACAGTTGGCATCGTGGCTCATCACAAGAATGCTCAATCGCAATTCAAGCCGGGTGGATTTGTGGAAGTGAGACTACCATTGACAACAACAGAATCCACGATTCTCATTCCAACTGAAGCAGCTGTACCTGATATTCGCGGACTTCGCGTTTTTATACTTCAAAATGGTAAAGCAATTCCTCGTCCTATTGTAACCGGAATGCGTACTGATGCTTCGCTTGAAATCGTGAAAGGACTTTCAATTGGCGATACGCTCATCGTCAGTGGTGCTTCACTTCTGAAGCCCAAAGCGCCTGTTAAAGCTCAACTTCATCGGATGTGATCATGGAACAAACCAAGTACTTCACACCCGAAGAAGCCAATCGTACATTGCCACTAGTTCGTAGCATCGTAACTGACATACTGCGCATTGGTTCCCAACTCAGAGAGCGCATCACAATCATCATGAAATCCGGTGAAGATCCAAGAAATGATGAGCATTGCATCGCATTTTCGGATACTTTGAAAGAATTACATGCTGAACTCGAAGAACTCGGTTGCGAATATAAAGACTGGAATTTTCAGATAGGGCTCGTTGATTTTCCCGCCATCATTGAAGGACGCGAAGTACTTCTATGCTGGCGAAGTGATGAAGAATCGATAACTCATTATCATGGTTTCATGGATGGTTATGCAGGTAGGAAATCTCTACCTTTATCCTATCTATTTGAAGATACAAACACAGAGGATTCAGAATGAATCATACGATGATTGAAAGAGAACAAGAAGTGATGTTTCAAAATTATCGCCGACTTCCCATTGAAATCGAAAAAGCGATCGGAAGCGAGATTTTTGATACTTCAGGAAAACGATATCTCGATTTTTTGAGCGGAATTGCCGTCAATGCCCTTGGACATTCGCATCCCGGCATCATAGAAGCCGTAAAAAATCAAGTCGAGAAATATCTTCATGTGTCGAATTTCTTTTATCAAGAGCCACAAATCAGATTGGCTGAGCTCATCACTGAAAAAAGTGGATATGACCGCGTATTTTTCAGCAATTCAGGTGCTGAAAGCTTTGAAGGAGCCATAAAAATTGCACGACTATGGGGGCATGCACATAATAAACATCAGATGATTGCATTTCATGGCGGATTCCATGGCAGAACCTATGGCTCTCTCAGTCTAATGGATAAACCGATTTATAAAGAGAATCTTGGCCCATTCCTTCCAAATATGAGCGTGATTCCTTTCAATGATATTGAAGCTTTAAAGCAGGCGGTAAATGAAGATACATGTGCTGTGGCACTCGAATTCCTCCAAGGTGAAGGTGGAATCACCCATGCAGACCCCTCTTTTGTAATTGAACTCATGAATCTCAAGGATCAATTCAATTTTCTCATTATTGCCGATGAAGTGCAATCAGGTGTAGGAAGAACAGGATCTTTATTCTTTTTCGATAAATATCTCATCAAGCCCGATATCATTGTGATGGCCAAAGGAGTCGGTGGAGGATTGCCTCTCGGAGCTATCGTCACAAATGATGATTTGGCGAAATTGATCGATAAAGGCCGTCATGGTACAACATATGGCGGAAATCCTCTTGCATGCGTGGCTGGAATTGTTGTCATGGAGGAATTGTACAAAGGCGTCATGAACAATGCCCGTGAAATGGGTTGTCATCTCAAAGATGTTTTGCATCGAATGAAGGATGCATTTCCTGAATATATCACGGAAATTCGTGGTTGCGGATGCATGCAGGGGGTAGTTTTGACTTTTGAAGCAGCCCAATTAGTTCAAGAATTGCTTCAAAATGGCATCATTGCGAATGCTACGGCTATGAATGTGCTTCGTCTCCTACCACCGCTCACAATAACCAAAGCCGAGATAGATGAATTTGGGGTTGCTCTTAAACAATCTCTGCAAACCCTTATTTCAAAGGGAGTTCCGAAGGGATAATTTCTTTGGTCAAATGCCGTTTTTCCCGTACTTTTGTGGCTCACTGATTGTCACATGGCGATATTATGTTTGAGAGTTTACAGTCAAAATTGGAATCTGCTCTGAAGGTTTTTCGAGGTCAATCGAAAATCACTGAGGAGAATATCAAGGAAGCATTGAATGAAGTGCGTAATGCATTGCTCGATGCCGATGTGAACTTTGCTGTCGTAAAAGATTTCATCGAAACAGTTCAAAACAAAGCTGTTGGTTTGGAAGTCAAGGGAAATATTCTTCCCGGCCAGATGATCGTGAAATTGATACATGATGAATTGGTTGCTCTGATGGGCACCGGTAAAGCTGAGATCAATTTTTCTTCTCAGCCTCCAACGATCATCATGGTAGCTGGTTTGCAGGGTTCAGGTAAAACCACATTCTGCGGTAAGTTGGCATTGCATCTTAAGAAGAAAGGTCGCCAGCCGATGCTTGTTGCATGTGATATTTATCGTCCTGCAGCTATTGATCAATTGAAGATGCTTGGAGAGCAGGTTGCTGTTCCCGTGTATTCAGCCGAAGGCAAAGATCCAGTACAGATTGCGAAGGAGTCTTTGGGTGAGGCAAGAAAATTTGCTCGTGATGTCATCATCGTTGATACAGCCGGTCGTTTGACCATTGACGAAGAGATGATGCGTGAGGTCGAGAATATCAAGAAAGAGATCAATCCTCGTGAAATTTTGTTTGTTTGCGATGCGATGACGGGACAAGATGCCGTCAATACCGCAAAGGCATTTCATGAGTCATTGAATCTTACCGGAGTTGTCCTCACCAAATTGGATGGAGATACACGCGGTGGTGCGGCATTGTCCATCAAACAAGTTGTAGGACAGCCCATCAAATTTGTCGGTGTTGGCGAAAAAGTCGATGCTCTCGAGCCATTCCATCCAGATCGTATTGCATCACGCATACTCGGCATGGGTGATATCATTACGCTTGTTGAGAGAGCTCAGCAAGAGATTGATGAGAAGGAAGCTGCTCGACTTGAAGAAAAAATCCGTAAGAATCAATTCACACTTCAGGATTTCTTGGAGCAATTACGGGTGATAAAGAAAATGGGTTCATTAAAGGATCTTCTCGGCATGATCCCCGGAATGGACAAAGCGATGCGCAATGTACAATTGGATGACAAAGCTTTCAGTCGTGTAGAGGCAATTATTCTCTCCATGACAGGTGAAGAGCGAAATAATCCAAGAATACTAAGCGGATCGCGCAGAAGACGAATTGCAATGGGAAGCGGTTCATCCATCGCGGATGTCAATCGTTTATTGTCGCAATTCGAGGATATGCAAAAAATGATGAAGGCGGTTTCACAGAGTCAAAACAACCCCGTGCAACGTCTTCGCGGAATGAAAATGCCGAATTTCAAAATACCAACCGGCTTCAAACGCTGAAGCACCGGATTTTTTCACCCTTAACCTGAGTAGGGTATCTCAATGGTAAAACTTCGTTTGCGCCGTAAAGGTC
>Ga0315899_10009137_pt1 | contig 10631 bp, 12 predicted proteins | sample LakEriMetagenome_2_FD_203518 | JGI IMG/M metagenome (GOLD analysis project Ga0315899, IMG submission 203518) | Freshwater fungal communities from buoy surface, Lake Erie, Ohio, United States - Buoy 4 MA112 | ecosystem: Environmental > Aquatic > Freshwater > Lake | place: USA: Lake Erie, Ohio...
GGATTTGGCGGTGCGGCAGGGATTCGGCAGCCTGGTGGCGTTCAGCAGTGTGGTGAGTGGCTGGGGTCTGTCCCGGCTCGAGCCACGTCTGGTGCAGGAGGCCGGCGGGGCCTGCAGCCGCCTGCGCAGCCTCCAGCGCTGCGATCGCCGTCAGGTTGCCGACCAGCACAGCTCCGTGCGGTTCGAAGGTCCCGAGGGGCAGCTGGACCAGCTCCATAAAGCGATCGCCGCCGGATCAGGCCGCAGCGTGTTTAACGGCGCCGTGGCGGTGCCCCGGGCCGCCCAGCGCACCGATGCCGCCCAGCTGAGCCGCAGCCTGTTGCTTTCGGATCGGGCCCGGATCGATACCAAGCCCCAGCTGGAGATCGTGGCCGACGATGTGAAATGCGCCCACGGCGCCACGGTGACGCGGTTGCAGCAGGAGGAGCTCTTTTATCTGCGCAGCCGCGGCATCAGCGCCGCCACCGCCGGCGAGCTGCTGCTGCGCGGTTTCTGCGCCGAGGTGCTTCAGGAGTTGCCGGAGGCGGCGGTGCTCTGGCAGCCTCTTCACCACCTGCTGGGCGAGGAGGCCCCTGCGCCATGACGCCCCCCAGCTCCGCCACCAGCCCCCTGTCATCCCCGTCGCTGGCCGTCGATGGTGCCCCCGGGCCCGAAGCCCTGGCCAGCAGCCTCTCCACCGAAGTCGCCCCGGCCGCCCCGCTGGCCGATGCACCGGCGAGCCCGGCCGGCAGCAGCCCCCAGGAGGGTTCGGAGCGTCCTGCGCTTGCAGCGCCGCTGACCGTTGAGGCGAGCCAAGCCCCCCCCTCAACCGAAGCCGCCGCAGAGGATCTGGCGGCCCTCACCCGCCCCGATTTCCCCCTGCTGGGCCAGATCGCCTGCCTGGGCCAGCCGCTGATCTATCTGGATTACGCCGCCACCAGCCAGAAGCCCCGCCAGGTGCTGGAGGCCCTGCAGCACTACTACGGTCACGACAACGCCAACGTGCACCGCGGTGCCCACCAGCTCAGCGCCCGGGCCACCGAAGGTTTCGAGCATGCCCGTGAGAAGGTGGCGGCCTTCGTGGGGGCAGCCAGCGCCCGCGAGATCGTCTACACCCGCAACGCCAGCGAGGCGATCAATCTGGTGGCCCGCACCTGGGGTGAGGCCAACCTGCGCCCGGGTGATGAGGTGCTGGCGGCCCGCACCGGCTGCGTGTTGCGCCATGCCGGCCTCACCGCCAGCGGCGAGCTCGATCTCGAGGATTGGCGCAGCAAGCTGAATGAGCGCACCCGGCTGGTCAGCCTGGTGCAGGTGAGCAACACCCTGGGCTGTCTCAACCCGATTGCCGAGCTGGTGCCCCTGGCCCATGCTGCCGGTGCCCTGCTGCTGGTGGATGCCTGTCAGAGCCTGCCCCATCAGCGGGTGAACGTTGCCGATCTTGGCTGCGATTTCCTGGTGGGTTCCTCCCACAAGTTCTGCGGGCCCACCGGTATGGGTTTCCTCTGGGCGCGGGAGGCGTTGCTCGAAGCGATGCCCCCCTTTCTTGGTGGCGGCGAAATGATCCAGGACGTGGAGCTCGACACCAGCACCTGGGCCGACCTGCCTCACAAGTTTGAGGCGGGCACGCCGGCGATCGGTGAGGCGATCGGCATGGGCGCCGCCATCGATTACCTGCAGGCGATCGGCATGGATCGCATCCACGCCTGGGAGCAGCGGCTCACCCGGCGGCTGTTCGCGCGGCTGCAGGCGATCGAGGGGCTGAAGATCCTCGGCCCCACCCCCGAGCAGCAACCGGATCGCGCCGCCCTGGCCGCTTTCCATGTGGAGGGATTGCACGCCAACGACATCGCCGCCCTGCTCGATTCCTCCGGCATCTGCATCCGCAGCGGCCACCACTGCACTCAGCCCCTTCATCGCCACTACGGCCTGAGCGGTACGGCCAGGGCCAGCCTGGGTTTCACCACCACCGAAGCGGAGATCGATCGCTTCGCCGAGGAGCTGGAGGGCACGATCGGATTTCTGCGGGAGCACAGCTGAGGGCGCGGCGCTCAGCTCCGGTGGTATGCCCCGCCCTGCTGAATCGAGAGGGCCCGGTACAGCTGCTCGAGCAGCAGCAGGCGGGCCAGTTCGTGGGGGAAGGTGAGCGGTGAGAGGCTGAGTCGCCAGCTGGCACGGGCTTTGAGGGCCGGAGCGAGGCCATCGGCGCCGCCGATCACAAACGCCAGCCGTTCAGATCCCGAACCCCTGAGCCGCTCGGCCAGGGCCGCCGATCCCAGCAGCTCCCCTTCCTCGCAGAGCACCACCAGCCGCTCCTCGGCCCTGAGCTCCGCCTGGATCGCCAGGCCCTCCCGGGCCGGGTCGCCATCCCGGAGCTCACTCACCACCAGCCCCGGCAGGCGCTTGAGGTACACCGCCAGGCCCTCCTGGATCCAGCGCTTGCGCACCTTGCCCACCGCGATCACCCGGATCCGACTGGGGTTGAGCACGGGCGCTGTGGCGGGCTTCCCCATCGTCCCCTGGCGGAGGCCAGGGCGGGCCAAAGCCCAGGAGCTGCAGCACCCAGGAGCTGCAGCACCCAGGCGGTGCTCAGGAACCTGGACGCGACGGAAGCGGTTCAGGCGCGGCGCTGGTTTGCCCGGAGCGGGAGGGCAGACCAGAGGAGAGGGCAGCCCAGGGGAGACGACGTCGGCCCAGGATGGTTGCAACCTGCCTTGTGTCGGGACGATGCCGCCACCGCGACGGTTCGCCGAAGCCGCTGCCGCCGAATCCGCCGCCGCCCCTGTTTCCCCTGCCGCCACCGCCCAAGCCGCAGGCCAGCCCGTGGTGAGCCCCGCCGCGGGGTCAGGTCCCGAGGCTGAGAACGGCCCCAGCCTGTTCCTGGTGGTGCTGGGGGGCCGGGTCGCGAATGCCCACCTGGAGCTGCACGATGTGCGCTTCGTGGTGGGCCAGACCATCGACGAGACCCTGCCGGCGCTACGGCGCCAGTGGTTCGGACGTCGCAGGGGGTTGCATCTGGACAGCTGGATGGTGGTGCGTTTCGTGGATGGCTACCGGGTTGAGCTGCGGCCGGAGCCCTTCGCCGGGCCGGAGCGGCTGTGGTTCGTGAACATGGGTGGCTACGACCCGGCCCAGCTGGCGGAGCAGCACGCCTTCGGGCTGTTCGTCGCCACCAGTCCCCAGGGGGCGAAGGCCGCCGCCCGTCGCCGCCTGCTGCCCGGGCTGCAGCAACGCCACAAGGACGACCTGCACGGGGTGGCCCAGGTCCTGGGGGATGGGGTGGATGGCTGCCTGGATGTGCAGCTGAGCCTCGCCGCCCCTGAAGCGGCGCCCGGGGAGGCCCGCCGGCCCCTGGGGCTGCACCTGATCCCCGATGGTCGCCAGCAGCCCCAGATCCCGGACTGGTTCGGCTACCGGCTGATCTGAGGCTTGACCGGGGCGCTTGGCTCCTGGGGGTGGTGATTCCAGGGCGGCTGGATCCAAGGCTGATGCCTTTCCGGGCCAGTCGCCTTCGGGAGCGGCCTGTGGCGGTTTCCATCGGTGGCGCTCGCCCATCAGCGTGGAGTGCCCCGCCTGCCTGCCCCGTGCCCCCGCTGGATCGTGCCTTGCCCCCCAGCAGCTCCGCCGCCCCCAGAGCCAGCTCCGCCCATCCCCCCGCCAGCCATCCGGGGGGCCCGGTTGACCCGTATGCCTGGATCGCCCGAACCCGCCGGGTGCCGCTGGCGTCGCTGGGGGCCTGGCTGCTGCTGCTGCCCCTGGTGGGCTGCGGTCCGCGGCCGCCGTTTCCGGTGCAGACCCTCGCCGATGCGGGCCTGAAGCCGCTGCCTGCCGCCGCCCTGCAGGCCTGTGCCGCGCGGCTGGGGCTACCGCCGGAGCTGGCCCGTCCTGCCCATGCCACCAACCACGGCGAACGCCAGCGCCGCGATGCCTTCGGTCGGGAGGTGCCGCACCGGCCGCAGCTGATCGTGCTCCATGAAACCGTGATCAGCGCCACCGATACGGTGCGGCGCTTCGCCACGCCCCACCCCCGTGACGACGACCAGGCCAGCTATCACCTGCTGGTGGATCGTGATGGTCAGCGGCTGCGGATCGTGCCCGATGGCGGCAGGGCCTATGGGGCGGCGATGGCGGCCTTCGGTGATTTCACGGTGCGGATCCGGCCCACGTCGGTGGGTTCGTTGAACAACGTGGCCCTGCATCTCAGTCTGGAGAGCCCGCCCGATGGCCGCGGCGATGGCGATGCCCATTCGGGCTACACGGCCGAGCAATACCGGGTGGCGGCGGGGCAGGTGCTGCTCTGGCAGGCGGCCCATGGCATCCCGATGAGCCGGGTCACCACCCACGAGGCGGTGGACCGTAGCCACAGCCGTCGCGATCCGCGCAGCTTCCGCTGGTCGGCGTTCGATGCTGCTTGGCAGCAGGCGGCTGAGCGCTGCGGCATGGCCAGCTACGACCGGGGGCGGGCGACGTTCTGAGGGGCGGCCCCAGGTGGTGCTTGCGGCCGCAGGATCCGAAGGGGCGGCTGCCGCGCCAACAAGCCCCCAGCGAGGTCGATGGTGGCAAGGGCTGGAGCAGGTGGTGAAGGCCTTCAGGCCGAAGGCTTCCAACAGCAGATAAGCCGCAAGATGCATGATGCGATCCAGCCTCGCCCCGGCCGATTCTGCCGCCGCCATGGAACCAACCTTTGATCAACGCGTCTATGCCATGGTTGCCCGAATCCCAGCGGGGCAGCTGGCGACCTATGGGCAGATCGCTGAGCTGATCGGAGCCTGGGGCTGCGCCCGCCAGGTGGGTTGGGCCCTGCGCAGGCTTCCCCTGCCGAGCGAGCTGCCCTGGCATCGTGTAGTGAATGCCAGGGGGTTCATCAGTGTCAGCCTGGCCCGTGAAGGCAGCGACTGGATCCAGGCCGAGCTCCTGCGCAGCGAAGGCATCCCGGTGGATGGTGAGGGCCGGCTGCCCCTGGCCGCACTCCGCTGGCATGGGCCAATCACCTGAATTCACGGGTGAAACCAGGGCAGATCTGAGGCAGCCTGAATTGATTTACCCCGATTCAGGTGCAGTTGAGTTCGGCTGGAAACTGAAACCAATCCGCCCACTAAGCTAGATAGTCGCGATCAGATGGCAAGCGGAAGGCATCGATAGGCTAGTCCAGCTAAGTCTAGTTAACAGGCTTAGTTGTGCCACAACGCATCATCCCATCAGGTCAAATTGGAGGACTTAATGTTACTATCTAGAAGATCGCTTGCCGGCCTTCCCGCCTCGCGCGCCCATGGCTCGGCCCCGCGCCTTGTGGGTGCCTTAATGCTGGCGAGTGCCCTTGGCTTTGGCGCCGCCCCGGCGAGTGCAGCCATCGTCAATCTCGATTTCGAAGGCATCAACGCCACGTACCCATCGGGGTATGCAGCCATCCAGGAGTTCTACAACGGTGGAACCAGCAGTGATGGCACCACAGGGACCAATTACGGCATCTCGTTCGGTGGGAACGCCCTGGCGATCTGCCTCAATACCCTGGAAGCCGGCTGCTCCAATACATCGCGGGGTGGGCTCGGTGATCCGACCTCCCAGAAGGGAGCCCTGTTCTTTCTGGAAGGCAGCGAAACCTTCCTCAACTTCCCAGCCGGATTTGATGGCGGCTTCTCCTTCAACTACGTCTCCCTCAACTACAGCGGCAGCGTTGACGTCCACGATGGCCTGAACGGCACCGGCACCGTACTGGCCACGCTCAACCTCTCCCCCAATGCCGGCTCATGCCCTGGCTACGGCGCCGGCTTCTGCCCTTTCTCTCCGATCGGCGTCCTGTTTTCAGGCACGGCAAGGTCGATCGGTTTCGGTGGTGTTGCCAACCAGATCGTCTTTGATGACGTCACCTTCGGCTCCGATATCCCGGGCCCCGGCCCTTCCACCTCGGTGCCGGCTCCTCTGGGCATCGCCGGCCTCGCCATGGGCTTCCGCTTCAGTCGCAAGCTCCGCCAACAGCGATCCCAGTGGTTCTCCCCCGCCAGCCATTGATTTTGCTGGTCGTGATCCAGGACCCCGCCACCAGCGGGGTCTTTCTGCGCCGCCACCATCACCGCCACCATCAGCCGTTGCCAGGCAGCATCGGGGGCCACACCAAGGCCCCTCAGGCCAGCCCCTCCTCCCGGCCGTCCCCACCGGCTAGCAGGTCCGCCAGGGCCGGATCCGCCGCCTGCAGACGCGCCCGGATCAGGCTGGCATCGGGCTCGGCCAGCTCCCCATTGGCCCGCCACTGCAGGCAGGTGCGGCCCAGGCAGGGCTCGGCAGCGTCAGTGACGGGGGTATGGCTCAAGCCCCGGTGCGTGGTGTGGGCCATGGCTGACCCTCCTGAAGTTCAGGTTGAACTTTATGCAGGCCTCCTGTTCTCCCGATACCCCCATTGGGGGGCAACACACCCCCCGCCTCAGCCGTTGCGCAGCTCCCGCAGTAGCAGGGTGTGCAGATGGTCCGGTTCGCGGTACTGGTTGGGAAGGCACGTGTGCAGCGTCTGCAGCCTTTGCCAGCAGACGGTCCGGCGCAGCTGCTGGAGGGTGCGCCCCTCACGGATCAACAGCCGCAGCGCCTTGCAATAGAGCGAGTAGTTGGCTTCGAGTTCACCGATGGTGATTGCCGCTGTGGAGGGTCCGCTGGTCATCGTTGGCAGGCTCGGCCTCGATCTCGGCCGCGAGCGGATGGGGCAGAGGCCCGGGCCTGGCGGTGGGCAACGGCCAGAGCTCTGCCGGATGGCAGAGCCGACTCTGGTCTGAGCGGAGCGCCGGGCGAGCCCCCCATCCGGGGACATTTCAGCCGGCGACTCAGAGCTGGACCATGCCGCAGCGCATCCCCTTGAGTACCGCCTGCAGGCGGTTGTTGACATCGAGGCTGCGCAGCAGCCGCTTGGTGTAGGTGCGGGCCGTCTCTTCGCTCACCACCAGGCGTTGGGCGATCTCGCGGTCGCTAAGGCCGCTGGCGAGCAGATCGAGCACCTCGTACTCCCGCGGTGTCAGCCGCGGGCAGCTCAGGTAGGGGAGGGTGCCGGAACGCAACGAAGGGCTGCGATAGCTGTGCTGCCCCATCACCGCCAGCACCGCAGCTTGGAGGGGCCGCTGGTCGCCGATGAAATCGGCCTCTGCCACCACCGCCTCCAGCCAGGTCGCCTCCGCGTACTGGGCCGGGATCACATCACCCAGGGCGAGAACCACCATCCGTAGCTGGGGCTGGGCCAGCCTGGCCAGCCGCGCCAGCTCGAAACCGCTGCCGCTTTCGAGGTGATCGGTGCAGAGCAGCAGCTCGTAGGGCTCCTGCTCCAGGTAGTGCAGGCAGGTGGCCGCATCGGTCACGGCGCAGCCGATGCGGCTGCGGTCCTGGAACGACTCGCAGACCGCCCGCAGCAGGAAGCGCCCCTTCATGGCGATCGCCACCTTGCCGCTCAGGGCCACCGACAGCAGCACCTGATCCAGGGTGCTGCCCTCGAGACTGCCCAGAAAGGGGGTGAAATCCACGCGGCTCCAGGTCCCCGGCAGAGGGCCGAGCTACTCCGTGAGACAACCTAGAATGACGATTGGACCCATCCTTATCCACCCAGGCGCCCTGCCAAGGGGCACTGTTCACGTCCGTGTCAGGCCGGTGGGGGGCTTGCTCAGGAGTGGAACAGCAGCACCAGGCCCGATTTCACCTGGTGGAATTCACGCTCTTCACGGCTCAGATCCAGCCCCACCTCCAGCCCCTCCTTCAGGGCCATGTCGAAGGGCGGTGCCGCCGGCGCCTCGCCGGCGGACCACAGGGCGGCGATGCCAACCGGAGTGGCATGCCAACGGAACCGCTGGGTGGTGCCGATCACCGGTTCCTTGAGTGCATCTTCGAGGAGCTCCCGGATTGCCATGCCAGCGGGTTGGAAGTGAGCGTCGCTACAACTCAGTTTCCGTTGCTCCTCTGGCGCTGGGGTCCCCCTGAGAGCAATTGTGATACGGCCCCGCCTCCTAGCCTTCCCCGGCTGCGGCGGCCCTGGTTCCGCGTTCCGCCATGACCGCCCTTCCCGGCCCGATCGCCCTGGTGCACGAGTGGTTCACGCCCCGCTCGGTAGGGGGCGCCGAACTGGTGGTGCAGGAGCTCGATCAGCTTCTGACCGGTCTCGGACGCAGCCCTGACCTGTTCGCCCTGGTGGATGGGGAGAGCCGACGGCCGGGCAGCTGGCTGGAGGGGCGGCCGATCCGGACCAGCTTCATCCAGCGCCTGCCCTGGGGCACCAGTCACGTGCAGCAGTACCTGCCGCTGCTGCCCCTGGCGATCGAACAGCTCGATCTGGCCGGCCATCCGATCGTGCTCAGCAGCAGCCACCTGGTGGCCAAGGGGGTCCTGGCCAGCCCCGAGCAGTTCCATCTCAGCTATGTGCACACCCCGGCCCGCTACGCCTGGGATCAGATGCACGCCTACCTGGCCAGCTCCGCCCTGGCCCGCAGCCCGCTGGGGCCGCTGGTGCGGCTTCAGCTCCACCACCTGCGCCAGTGGGATGCGCTCAGCGCCCAGCGGGTCGACACCCTGGTGGCCAACTCGCGCTTCACCGCCAGCCGCATCCGCCGCTGCTGGCGGCGCCGGGCCGAGGTGGTGCACCCGCCGGTGGCGGTGGAGCGGTTCCGCTGGCAGGGCCCCCGCGATGACATCTACCTGAGCTTCTGCCGCCTGGTGCCCAACAAACGGGTGGATGTGGTGGTGCAGGCTTTCAACCGCACCGGGCTGCCGCTGGTGGTGCTGGGCGATGGGCCGGAACGGCGCCGCCTGGAAGCGATGGCGGGCCCTTCGATCCGCTTTCTCGGCCGCTGCAGCGACGCCGAGGCGGCGGCCTGGCTGCAGCGCTGCCGGGCCTATGTCTATGCGGGCCTGGAGGATTTCGGGATCGCACCGGTTGAGGCGATGGCCGCCGGGGCGCCGGTGATCGCCTACGGCGTCGGGGGCCTGCGCGACAGCGTGCGTTGCCTGGCTGAAGGGGCCAGTGAGCCGACCGGCCTGCTCTTCCCCGAGCAGACCGCCGCTTCCCTGGCCGCCGCTCTGGAGTATTTCGAGGCCGGTTCCCTCTGGCGCCAGCTGCCTGCCGAGGGCCAGCGCCTGGGTGCGGAACGCTTCGCTCCGGCGGTGTTCCGCCACCGGATCACGGAGCTGCTGGAGCGGGGATGGCTGGTCCACCAACGGCGCCTGCAGCACTCCTGTGCCTCTGCAATGAGTGACCCTGCCGACTGGAGCCTGAGGGTTAGAGGCGCTTAAGTTGGCTATCTATTAGACGTGGTGTATGCGATGGTCGCATCCCTCGGTACAACTAACGTTGCGGCCCCCGTTGTAGCGATCCGTTCTCGCCTGCTGAGGGCCGAGGAGCTGATCGCGCTTCAGTCACGGCGCTCACGGGTACTCAAGCGGGGGGGTGACATCGTTTTTTCGCTGGCGATTCTTACCCTCGGATCGCCCCTCTTCCTGGTCCTGGGCCTGATGGTCAAGCTCACCTCCCGCGGGCCGGTGTTTTATGTGCAGCAGCGTGTCGGTCGCGATTACCGCAGTTTTGGATGCATCAAGTTTCGCACGATGCGCCGCGATGCCGATCGCATCCTCTCCCGACTGCTTGAGGAATCGCCCGACCTCCAGGAGGAGTTCCGCAATGATTTCAAGCTGCGCAACGACCCCCGCATCACCCGTCTCGGCCGCTTCCTGCGTCGTTCCAGCCTTGACGAATTGCCCCAGTTCCTCAATGTTCTCCGTGGTGAGATGAGTGTGGTCGGTCCCCGGCCGATCGTGCGTCAGGAGCTTCCCCGCTACGGCGAGCGCATGGATGAGGTGTTGGCAGTGCGGCCCGGCCTCACCGGCCTTTGGCAGGTTTCCGGCCGCAACAACCTCAGCTACCGCCAACGGGTGCTGCTCGATCTGCGCTATTCCCGCCATCGCAGCCTGCGCATGGATCTGCTGATCATTTTGCGCACCATCCGCGTCATCCTCGACCCCCGCGACCGTGGCGCCTATTGATGCGGCCTATTGATGTTGTTGGATCCACTCCCTAAGTCGGATCCGTTCCCTACGGAGGCCAACCCGGTGGTTTGAGCAGTGATCGGTCATTTGAAGCGCCGCAACAGATCAGGGCTCCTCTAACGGCCGTTTCACACCAAGTCTTTGCGGTAGCCCAGGACCAGCAGCAGCCGTTAGAAGAGGCACTGGGTGCCCCAGATGACGCCCGCTCTTTAGGTGTATTACAGACTTCGAGCAGCAAGAATCGGCACAAGCATCGCCAGGGGCAGGGCTCGTCTATTCCTGTGCCCTATCTGTTCAGAGGCCAGACCACCCCCTTGTGGTGAGCGACCGCTCCTTGGCTCACACCACGACCCAGCCATCACCTCCGCTTTGGTGGATGCACCCAGTGGAGCCGGTTGGAGGATGGCGCCTTGGGGCGATCCACCGCCGCGGTCAATTCCCTTCCCTCCTCTTCTGGGCCAGGGGGACTGAATCATTGTTCAGGTCATCATCAGCGCGGACGCATCGGTAAGGATCCGCCAGGAGCTTGCCCCTCCGGCAAAGCCGCTGCCTCACGATCTTCACCAGGTCCTGCTGGTGCCGCGTCTTGAGATTCTTCAGGGTGGTGATGCTCAGCAGAGGTGGGCGTTGCATTGGCATGATGGGCGAAATCT
>Ga0315899_10009141_pt1 | contig 10628 bp, 11 predicted proteins | sample LakEriMetagenome_2_FD_203518 | JGI IMG/M metagenome (GOLD analysis project Ga0315899, IMG submission 203518) | Freshwater fungal communities from buoy surface, Lake Erie, Ohio, United States - Buoy 4 MA112 | ecosystem: Environmental > Aquatic > Freshwater > Lake | place: USA: Lake Erie, Ohio...
AACGAAAATAGACATCCAAGCTTTTCAATCATTTCCTCCCCCTGATCCTCCTCCTCCTCATAGGGTTTATTGCTTTGAATAAACCCCTCCTCAACGCTGCCAACGCATGTGCGATATGACGATAGAATGTGTTCTCAATAGAATGTGTTCTCGCATGTGCGATATGACGTCCAGACAAGGGGTACAAAAGATCTAGGTAGCGCAGAGCGCTTCGAGTCGCGACCATCGATATGACGTCCAGACAAGGGGTACAAAAGATCTAGGTAGCGCAGAGCGCTTCGAGTCGCGACCATCATGTCCTGGCACATGTCCTGGCACATGTCTTGGCACATGTCCATCATGATGCGTGCCCCGCACATATGAGAACACATTCTATTGAGAATGTGTTCCATCATGATGCGTGCCCTCCACGTACCAAGTGGGTCGGGGGAAGGGCCCGGGAATCAATCGTTGTTGTTTATAATAGTTTATTACTGCAGTACCGAATACAAAGGTGGGGGGAGGGGGATAGTGGAGGACATGTGCTACGAGAGACGACGAGCCGAGGCCTTAACAGACTAGTCTGCCCATCACTGCGGCACGCACGTTGGGCGGTCTGCCCTCGGAATCAATTTTACACTTGGTGGAAGTCGCCGCCTCCTCCTCAAAATACGTCAAATTGAGGTCGGAAATTTAAAATAGTTAAAGTTACAGCCGATCCCCGCATACATGAGACTCCGAATCTCGATTCGGATGCCGAATTTCCGGATGCCGAATCCTGATTCAGTCAACTTATGTACCACAAGGCTTGACCCTGGTACACAAAATTGAGAGAGAGGGTTCCGTTTATTAATGAAATCACGCCACGGGCATCTACAGGACCAAAAACACGCGGAAGCCGGCTAGGCTAGGCTCACTATACTAAGATAGTAGCGCTACTCTAGCTACTCTATCTAAGGTCGGCTCAGGGAAAGTTATCGGCGACGAGGTGTGAGGGCGGCAGGCGGCGAGGGGCAGGGACGTGGCGACGAGCTGTGGTGGGGACGCCACGCTGTCACACACGCAACGCCACAGCATGAGCACATGCCATGCCGATGGTGCACCGGTTGCGGTGGAAAAAGACGCCGCGGCGATCGCAAAACTCCTCCTTGTGTGCCTCGTGACCAAGAGCTGCAAAGTAATCGTCGGCTTGCTTGTTGGAGAGGAAGAAGAGCAAGCGCAAGAGCTCGCCAAGGATAAGTCCCGATGTAGACATGCACGCCGGTAAAAAGGCCACCTGGCGATTGCGTTGATATGTGTCACGATAGTTGCGGATCTTGTCGGCAGCGGCGCTCTGGAGGATGTGATCAGGGTTGTGAGGGTTGCGGAGCTGACCCTGAGTGAGCCCTGATCGGCCGGCGCCAATTAAATCGTGGCGTAGGGTGACGTCAATCAGCAAATCGATCTTATCCGCTACTCGGTTTAGGTGTCAGAATTTCTAGGTCTGCCTCACGCAAACACGCTCGATTTCTAAATCGGATGTTGCGGATTTCGAGATCGGCGCGACGACCACCCTCACTCGTGAGCACCCGCTTGCGCCTGGTGGCAAAGCCTGCGTCGTTACAAATGCGCTCGAACGCCTGCAAGACATGCTCGTGTGCGGTGGTCCAATTTGCGCTGTGATGGATGCATGAATTGATGTGATCCCAGGCACCGTCACCACCCATGAAGTACCGCTGGCAAGGGCATTGCGCATTCGCGAAAGGAGCCAGGGCAGGGTTATTGGTGAAACCGAAACAAAAGGCATCACCATCATCTCGCCCTTGCAGGATTAGCTCAACTGACTAAACCCTGCAGTAGGGTGCCGGGAGAAAGAAACCACCACGGTTTTTGACCCAGCCAGCCTAGTTTCACAGAGCTGCTGCGGGGCTGCACAGTATCTCAAAAGCTTGCACTTCTTGTGTCTTGTAACTTCGTCCCGCGGGTTGTTGCAGCCGATGACGTGCGTTGACACTGGGGCCCCTGCGTGATTCTCGTGGCCGCGGCACCTCACTGGCCGCCATGATGCCGCAGAAGCAGCTCCATCTCGCGATGGGAGTTTCCAAGGTTCATGGGAGTTTCCAAGGTTCGGTGCACCATCTCCCATCTCCCCAGCGGTGTGTCACCCCACTGGTTGCGCGCATTCACGTCGGCGCCGTGCGTCAAGAGGGCCTTGGCGGCCTCGAGACCGTTGTACACTGCGGCCCAGTGCAGCGGCGTGTTCTCGAACTTGTCGCGCGCATTCACGTCGGCGCCGTGCGCCAAGAGGACCTTAGCGGCTTCGAGCCTGTTGTTCGCTGCGGCCTGGTGCAGCGGCATGTTCTCGCGATGTGAGGGGAACAAGGAGAAGTTCTCGCGCGGGTTGCGGCAGTCGACATTCGTGCCTGCCTTGAGGATGGCCACCACCGTGGTCGTGTCGCCATCTTTCGCAGCCTTCAGGAGCTCGCTCTCATTGTCTGGCGTCGACGCTGGCTGCAGCTGAAGCTGCATCTGAAGCTTCTTGGCGAGCTCAGCGTCTGCGCGCTCCTGCGCCTCCCGGCCCCCCGCGGCAACACACACCTGCTGCTCATGTAGCTCTACGCCATGTAGCTCGGTCGGTTGGTTCACACGTGAGCGGAGGACGACGAGCGCTTCCGCCACCTCGACAAAGGTCGGCCGATCGGGGCACTCGGCCCACATGCGCTGCAACAGCGCCCACAGCGCGTCTGGGCACTCGCCTGGCCGCGTCAGCCGCTCTCCGCCACAGACTCGCTCAGCGACGGCCTCTGTGGAGGCGATAAAGCCATAGGGCACCTCGCCGTCCGTGAGCACCTCCCACGCGGTCACGGCGAAGGCCCAAATGTCGCTCTTCTCGGTGAACCTACGCTTCTTGAGAGCCTCGGGCGGCATCCACCGGATTGGCACGTCCTCGTTCTGCGCACCGTACGCGTGCGTCTGGTAGTGGCGGTCCACGGAGAGGCCGAAGTCGGTGATCTTGACGCGCGTGGCCGCGGGGTTGCTTGCGTAAAAGGCGAAGACGAGGATGTTGCGAGTCGCTAGGTCGCGATGAATCATCTGCATGCTGGTGATCACAATCATGCCCGCGCAAATCTGGTCGATCATCTTGAGCTTGTGGGGCAACGTGACTTGGCCCTCATGCGTCTCGAGGAAATGGTCCAGTGAGCCGTACTGCGCGAACTCGGTGAGGAGCAGCTGCTCGGGGCCTTCGGTGCAGATACCGAAGTACCGCACGAGGTCCGGATGCCGGCCGAGCTTCACGAGCGTCTTCGCCTCCTCTTCGCATGAGCCTCCCATGCGCATGCGCAACACAGCGATCGGCTCAGAGCGCCCCTGCAGCGTGCCGCGGTGGACCGACTTGAAGCTGCCATGCGCGAGCGCGTGCTCGTCAAAGGTCACGGCGGAACGCGGAACGAGCTTGAAGTTCGCCGAGAGCCACTCCTCGATCGCATTCCGCAGCGCGTGGTTGGGGGTGAGCGCCTTGTTGGGAAGCTGCGCCCCAGTCTTTGGGCTCGTGTTGTTCGTGTCCAGCCATCGCTCAATGCCGGCGCGCTCATAACTGTGACCATCGGCACAGGTGACGGGTTCGCGCATGATCTCCTGGGTAATCGGGCACAGGAAGGACGGGGGCGCCAAACTGTCCATGCTGCTCTGCGCCTCTCCGAGGTTCCAAGAACCCGCAGGGACGTGTGCGCCGAGCCAGCCAGGCTTTGTTTTTGTGAGCATTCTGAAAAAAAAATGAGTCTAAGTACTATACTTATCTCCCACGGAGGCGTAGTCTGACCGTGTTAAAAATCAGATGGTGCTTGTATCTCAAATATGTACCAGATCAAAGTTCTGAAAAAGGTATTGTTCCGGGGACAACATGGGTCGACAGTGGTAAAAAAGGGGAGAAAGAAGAATCAGAAAAAAAAACCGTATAAAGTTCATATACGTTGAGCTTCCTTGTACCCAAGGACGGGTCCTTGAAGCTCAGGTCCGAAGTCGCTCCTTCTTCAGAATGGCGCGGCAGCATGCCGCGGGTCAGACGCAGGTGCACGAAGAGCGCGCGAAAGAGTGCACGGCGTCGCGCGGTGGCGGCAGCGCGGCGCCGTCAGGGCGCGAGCCCCCTTCCCGCCGCATGGCATCTGAGAGCCCGGCCACGCGGCCGGGAATATCGTACAGGTGCGCCCTGCACTCTGCGCCCTGTGGTGTAGGGGATGCGCACGCAGCACGCACGCATGCACCTTACTGCGCACGGGCGGGTATGCCCGCGCTCGCGCAGAAAGTTGCTTAACGCAGGCACGTCTCGCAGCGTGGAGGACTGCAGGGGGCGGTGGAGCTACATGGTGAGCGAGGGTTCGCCGCATATACGACGCGGGTACAGGCTGGGGCTGTCGTTTTCGCAGTGCATCAGGTCCATGTTTCAGCTGCACAACGAGACGATAAACGTGTGGAGCCACCTTGCCGGCGCGATCCTCTTTGTGTGCCTCGTCTTTTATGTTAAGGACTCATCTGCGTTTGAGCGGCCTCGGGCCATGGTCGAGAGTGTTGTCGGGAGCATTCCGTTTCAGGGGAGGTTCAACGTGTCCATTTTCGAAGAGGAGTTCTGCGGGCCCGACGACGGCGCAGAGAAGCGTGAGAATGGCAGCAACTGCACGGCGGCGCACGACATAGGGAATCGGACGATGAAGTGCAAGCGCCGGAATGAGGAGATGGCATTCAGTGCCGCGCGCCGCCATTTTGCGGCAGCCAAGAACATCCTACAGGTCTGTGCCCCTGCCGCTGCCCCCCTTGCGGCGCGCGAGAGTGGTGTCCCTTGTTGTCCCTTGGTGTCCCTTGCTCAGTCGGGCCCTGGCAGGCGCCCATGTCTTGACGCAAGCCGCATGTCTTGCGCCTCATGTCTTGTCTATTTCTCTGTCCTTGCGTTTGGTGTGTGTGTGGTATGGGAGGGGAGGAAGAGCATGTAGAGCGCATACCACACACACACACAGCATGTAGAGCTCAAGCTCCCGGGCCTGGATCGCCTCCGCGATATGCTCGACCCCAACGTGGTGGGCGTGCGCGTGGCTCAGGAGGCAGAGGTATCCTGTATGCTTGCCTATTGTATCGACGCTTGCATGGACGCGGAAGACTTGGACGCAAGTCATGCCGGCAGACTTTGACTGTGGGGTGGCTCTAGACTTTGACTGTGCCATGGCAGCACATGCTCACAGGAGACGTGTATCATCACAGCATGTCCTCACAGGACCACCTTTTGACACACACACAACACTACCTCATCACACACACGTCCTCACAGGACCTCTTGACAGCAAGTCCTGACAGGAGGTGTGTGTGGTGGCAGCACGTGCAACGCAAGCTTCACGATACGATGAGGAACCTCGAGGAATCTCTGGACACGATGCGGCAGGAAATGGCTCTCCTGGGATCCACGTCCATGGAGGGTTGTGTGGTGTGCTGGCTGGAGCTCGTACGACGCCTGGCCGGCGTGCGTGCAGCCCTGCAGGATCAGATGGCCTCTATCAATAGTGTCACCTTGGGTCTCCATGACAAGGAGCGAATAGACGGGAAGCCTGCCGGGGGCGAGGAGGAGGGGGTATGGGGCCTGTCGGCGCGCGAATGGGCCGACTACACGATGTCGGAGGTGGCGAGCGTGACGACAGCGCTGAACAATGGCATTGCCGCCAGCAAGCGTGCCCTGACGCATGCGTCAAGTCGCCTCCACCACGACCTGCTTCAGGATGTGTACAACCAGATGAGCGAAATGCGCGGCTTTGAGGACGTCCTCCAAGACATCTTTCCCCAACGCCTCCTAGAGCAGGGTGTGGAGGAGGCAAGCATGGAGCGCTGGCCCATCGTCATGTTCCTCTTGTCTGCCTTCACGTGCCTGACCTTTTCGGCCTCGTACCATCTCTTCAACTGCCACTCCATCGAGGTGCGTGGGGGGTGAGGGCAACCCTGGCTCACAAAGGCTTGCTGCACCCTGCCTTACAAAGGCTTGCTCCCTCACATGAGGGCAACCCTCTTGCTCCCTCATTCTCCTGTGCAGCAAACACGTGAGCGCAACCCAGCCGCGCACGCCCCCTTAATATCAGACTAGTAGCTTAGTGAAAATGCCCTGGCGCATGCCTCTGTGCGCGCATGGCATGGTGCTCATGCCTCGGTGCGCGCATGGCATGGTGCTCATGCCAGGTCAGCAACCTCCTCCTGCTCCTCGACTACGCCGGCATCTCGATCCTCATTGGCGGCTCCTTCCTCCCGCCTATCTACTACGGCTTCTACTGCGACACGCATCTCCGTAACGTCTACCTCGCCCTCATCTCCGTCCTCTCTCTTTTCTCCTGCTTCGTGGGCCTGTACTCGGGCATCTGGCCCAACGTCCATCTCAAGTTCGTCCGCGTCATCGCCTACAGGTCCGCCCTGCTTCTCTCTCTCTCTCTCTCTCTCTCTCTCTCTCTCTCTCTCTCTGACTCATCCACACAACCTCCCACCCACCCTCCTACCCAGTCTGACGCTTACTGATCGCGCGCGCGCACACACACACACGCACAGTGCGAACGCGCTGTTTGCGATCGTCCCTTGCGGGCACCTCTTAGTCCGCTTCCTCCAAGGGCAGCCCTGTTGCGTATCCACCCTCCTCTACATCACTGCGGTCAGTGCCAATGGCCTCCTTGAACTAAAGTCTAAACCTTCCTTGAACTAAAAAGCCTAAACCCTCCTTGAACTAAAGCCTAAACCCTCTACATACATGACTGCGGTCAGTGCGCGTCTGTCTTCTGCCGTTTGTGTGTGTCGCTGCCTACTAGTCTGCTGTGCGTCGCTGCCTGCTCGTCCCTCTCCCTCCTTCTCTCCCTCTTCCCCCCTCAAGGAGGCAGGGAGGCAGGAGGGCAACTCCCGCGCCCACTGCCTTGCGCAAAGCGAAAGCTTAAAAGCTGCAACCACGGTGTAGGAGCGAGCCTGCGTTAACCGCCGGGCGGCGCCGCTCTCACCCAGCGCGAACGCTATCCTCTCCCCTCTCGTGAGAGGATATGGGCCTGAGGTCCAACCCCTCGTGGCCTCAGGGAGCCCTTGCCGCGTGTGGCAATGGCAACAATTGACGCCAACAATTGACGCCAAATGCCCTTGCATCTGACCGTAGATGGGCTAGCAGACTTTCACACCCTCCGTGCTTACTTTCACACCCTCCGTGCTTACTTTCACACCCTCCTTGCTTACTTTCTCCGCTTTCTCCTTGGTACACCTCTCCCTGGCAGATGCTCGGGCTCTATGCCCTCGGGTCTTGCATTTATTTCTATCAGTTTCCGGAGAAGTACTATCCGGGGAGGTTTGACCTCATCTTCTCGTCCCACCAGGTCCTTCCGCTGTTCTCCTACCCCGCTCTCCTGTTTCTGTGTGGAGGCCTTGCTGCTTCTATGGATCTGGATGGATCTAGCGTGACATGGCAGCGCATGCATCTTGTGTCACATGACTTCTCCATCCATCTAGCTTCCCATGACAGCATCCAGGATGGATGCCCGTGCAAGTTTACGCGCCCCCTGACACTGCATCACGCTGTGCTAACTGTCTCGACCCACCGCACCCCTCCCCCTCCCCCATTTCCGTTTAGTTGTGGCACATGATAGTGTTCGCAGCGGCGTTCATGCACTACTATTGTGCAGTGGGACACTTCCACTGGCGTGTCGAGAATCGCTGTATGCCCATAACTCCCATGCCATGAGAATCCAATCGAGGACGGCCGAGAGCCGTCTTCAAAAGTTTTCTCGCTTTGAAGGTAAATACTGTATTCTGTTTCTGCAGACAGTAAATTGAATTTCTAGGCGCGTTCAAAGGAAGACGCAGCCGCTGGGATCCGTTCAAGTTGGGTTTCAACATCTTTATTTACACCTAGATTTGTTGCAGGATATTGACACTTTGTACACTGAGCCTCCATTTCGGGCGCGCCGAGCTTCCGCGCGCGCCCATCATCACCGGGCCAAAGAGAGAACATACTCCCAGAGCACTCGGGAGATTTGATCGTGCGACAGCATCGACAGCACTCGGGAGATTTGATCGTGCGACAGTATCGACAGGCCGCTCAACAGGCCGCTCGAAATGTCTGCGTGCTTGCTGCCGCTCAGAAGCGCAGATAGATCCGCGTTCTGCGCCTTGGCCACCGCACTCTGCAGCGAGGGCAGGCTCTTTTCCAGCATCACGCCCGACTTGCGGGCCACAACGAACATGCTGTCGTCGACGCGGCCCAGCATCTCCACGGCCAGGCGCGACCAGGGGTCGACGGTGTCGATGGCGGCCTGCCCTGCTTTGTCAAGGACGATGCTGCGGAGCTCGTCGTCTTCGTCCATAACGCTTCGTCCTCCTCCATAACGATGCTTGTCTTCCTCCATAACGATGCTGCGGAGCTCGTCGTCCTGCTCGACCTCTTGCGCCAAGCTGTTGTTGTTCAGCGCCAGGACTCGCACTCGGCTCCTACTGGCGGGTGTGCTCGCGCTACGCGACCACTTCGCAACCCTCAGGCCGCGAGGCGCTGGTGCAAAGGCTGCGCACCCGCCGGCGAGCGCCACAAGCGCCAAGAGCACTTTTCTGCCCACCATCCTCGTTTGCCCGTGTTTGACTTTTGACGTTGTCCTTCAGCAACGCCGGCTAGGTGCCACGAGGAAATAAAAAAGAATTTTTTTGAAGTTTGTCGATATTTTTACTACAGAATGTCTCCAAGACTTGCACTGGGTGGACACATCCCTCCGTTGACAAGAAGTCGCTCCTGTAGTAAAATATAGACCCGCATCCCCCCGCGGCCAAGAAGTCCCGAGACGAGACAAAAATATCGAGAACCTTCAGCCATTGACTTCTTGGGAGAGACACGGACGAGTTGACTTTTGGTCCCCGCATATTCAGTTGGGGATGCGTCCACTGAAAACAATTTTTGTTTCTAAAAAAAAAGGACTTTTGAAAGTCCCTCCCTTCGAACCCTAGGACCTACTGGATCTCTCTGTTCACAAGGAGTGGTTTGGTGATCTGGTCATGCGTGTGGTGCCGCTGATCTACAACCGCGCCTGTCAAAAGGAGTAGTTTAGTTGTATGGTCATGCGTAGAACATCCAAACTACTCATTATCACCAGTTTTTGGCACATGTGCTCGATCTAGATCCACATACAAGGCTTGTTCTGCAACGACCGTGGACGATTCTCAAGGGGGGGATACGCCCGCTCATCACAGAATCCGGATGGGTCGTGAAGAGAAATTAGGAAGAAAAAAAGCGCATGGTTCTTATGCACAAAATGAGATGAAGCAATGAAAACATTGTACAGAAAATATTCTTTTATTCATTCTTTGTTAATTTTTTGCCGTCACGGCCACGGCATTCATGACGAGTTATTAAAATATCAATGTTGGCTTTGGGTCAAGCGAAAACGTGGACGGGCATACAAAGCAAAACAAAATTGTGTAGTAAAATTGATCTGCCACGCTGGAGAAACCTTGAATCGTTGCGTGTGGACAACGATTGGCCTCTTGCCATCCCCACACTTTCTAAAATACCCTAACCCGTCATGTGGGCCTGGAGACGTCACAAAAAATGTTTTGCAATCAAATACAAAGCAAGAACACAATCCAAAGCACATTAGCATGGCCATGCTTGGCAAGCGGACCCTGCGCGAGGAGATGGACGGATGGGCGCCGGGCCGTGGCCTGTCGACCGAGGCCGTCTCAGAAGACTCCCGCGCGGCTTTTGACCGGCGGACCTCGCTGCTCTTCCTCGAGCTCCAGAACAACGTTCACGACGCCCTGCGCTGGCGGCACGCGCGCGATGCTAAGGCACGCAAGGTGTCGCACGACATTGCGAAGCGCTGCCCACTGGAGCATGACGTGGCCGCGGCGATGGTCCACGCTCTAACGGAGGAGCTTCCCGCCACCGTCAAGAAGGTCGAGGTCAAGGTGGTTCTCTCGTTCGAGGAGAAGATGAAGGCGGACGCGGCCGAGGCCAAGGCCCGTGCGAACGCGCGGTCGCTCCCAGAGCCGCTCACCACCGCGCTGCTCTCAGCTGCATATAAGGAGGTACCAAGCGGGGCGGAGCAGACGATCGAGCGTGTGATCGAGTGCTGGCGCACCAGCAAGCTCTCGGCGCAAGACGTAATTGCGACTGTGAAGTCCTTCTCAGGGTCCAGCCCGGTGCTGCGTAAAGTTTTTTCTGAGGAAGAGCAAGAGGGCGAGGTGGCTTCCGCGGAGCAGATGGTTGAGCTTGCTCGTCTGGCCATGTGCCGATGAGCACAACTTGTGATTGCGGCGAGGCCTCGTGATGTTCAATAAATGATGAATAAATATCTGTTTTTCCACGTTGCGCTCCTGTCTCCCTCTCCCTCCTCTCTCCCTCCTCCTCCTCTCTCCCTCCTCCTCTCTCCCTCCTCCTCTCTCCTCTCTCCCTCCTCTCTCCCTCCTCTCCTCAGCGCAACCCCCTCCGAAAAAAAATTTAACCCGCTCACTCGAACCTCAGAGAAGAGAACTCGGCGATGGGGAAAAGGAAAAGGGAAGAGAGAGGGGAGGAGTCGATGGGGAGAGGAGCGCAGACGATCGAAAAAGCCATTTGTCAACTGGGACCCGACAAATTGCGGCGCCTAGGCATTCCGCGGTGAAACCAGGGCCTGTTTGGGGTGAGGGACGGT
>Ga0315899_10009144_pt1 | contig 10625 bp, 8 predicted proteins | sample LakEriMetagenome_2_FD_203518 | JGI IMG/M metagenome (GOLD analysis project Ga0315899, IMG submission 203518) | Freshwater fungal communities from buoy surface, Lake Erie, Ohio, United States - Buoy 4 MA112 | ecosystem: Environmental > Aquatic > Freshwater > Lake | place: USA: Lake Erie, Ohio...
TATTATATTCTATGCGACATCAGTGTCGGTCATTTGTACAAATGGACACTGAGAGGGGCTAACAGGCAGGAGACTAGGTACTCCACCGTGTCATCCTAAGGAGAAGGGGAATCACCAGCGCACCAGTAGGGTCATGGTGAGAGCGTCATCGCATGTGCTTTAAACCTTGTCCTGAGAGGCGAGTACCGAGCCCAAACAAGTATATAGCAGATGCTAAATTTTGTTTCTGTAAGAACAATAAAAGGATCATCATCATTATAGATAAATGATGAAGGCAAACGAGAGGAGGAGGAGGAGGAGGAGGAGGAGGAGAACTTTGAAAACCACACTAGTGCGTGATGGGCAGACTAGTCCACACACACAGGCCTCGTCGTCCCTCGTAGAACATGTCCTCCACTATCCCCCTCCCCCCACGCGAACAGCTTTGTAATAGGTGTACTGCAGTAATAAACAACAACAACCTTTCAGGGCCTTCCGGATCATGATGATGCCATTTCTTCATATTCAACGATACTATAGAGAGAGGGCTCTCTATAGTATCGATACTATAGAGAGAGGGCTCTCTATAGTACGTGCTGCGCGTGCTATACGTATGCGCGTTGTGCGCGTGCGCGTTGTGCGTGTGTATCCTGTGCGTGTGCGCCTTGTTCTCTCTCTTTCACTCTCTTTCGCTCTCCCTTTCCTCCCCGACTGAGCCTCACTTCTTGACTGTCAATAAAACTTCTCTCTCTCTCTCTCTCTCGCTCCCTCTCTCGCCCGCTCGCCCTTTAATCTCGGCGCATCACTTCTTGTCGTTGTCTTCCCTTCTTCTGAATCTGGTCTTGTTAGTGGTGTCTGTTCTAGTCCAAGCTCAGATAAACCACCACTCCTCTCTGACGACACTGGCGAGTCATCTTGATGATGGTTTATTGCGTCAAACGACTCTCTCCTTCCGTCAGGTCGCCATTAATGGGAACTATTCTAGAATCATATTTACACCCTCGGGATCCCTACTGCACCCTCAGGAAGTCTAGTGCCAGGATTTATTGTACGACCGAATCCTCAGGGTTGACTTTCTTCAACGGCGATACTACTGAGGATGTAGGACTACCTTCAATCTTCAGATACGTCCAGATTGGATCTCCCTAATCCCGCGATCCATTGCAAGGCCTGCGGCGCTGCCGGTGGCCCTTGCGGGGAGGATGGGGACTGCAGTCCATCTTCAATGACGTCCACCATACTCTTGCGCAGCTGGTCGAGGTGTTGGTGTTCCAGCGCGGGGCCAGCTCCAGGCGAACAGGTCGTCGCATTCGCCTTTAGTCTTTTTGCTGCAATAACCGGTTTAGGGTTTATGGTTGGCCCGGGGGTAGGGTTTAGGGTTGGGGTTTAGGGGCTAAGGTTGTAGTTTTGTAGTTTAGGTTTTAGGGTGTTGGTCAGCCAGTAGCGCGCTTTCCATCAATATATCAACACACAAGCGCACTAACTGGGACGATATAGGGGTTTATGGTTGAGAGTTGAGGTTTTGAGGGTTTCAAGTTAATGATTTAGGGTTTTGCGTTCCGGGTTTAGGGTTTAGGGTTTAGGGTGAACAGCAGACGTACGAACGACCAGGACGACGCATTAACACAGGCATGACACCTGGCAATGGGCCGCCCGAGCTTGCCAGCGGCGCCGAGGTTCCTCCAACGCCATTCTCTTGCGGACGAGGTTCCTCCAACGCCGTTCTCGTGCGGACGGCTCCTTGGTGCCCCCCTGTCTTTGATAAGAGGTTTGCTGGTAGGCTTCCATCGCCGACACAACCCCATGCACCCCCATCTGCGCATCTGCTTACGCCGGGTCCCGCAGGGGGCGGCGCAGCACGCGGTGTGCTGTCTGACTCTGCGGGGAATGCCGCATGCCTGGCTGGGCCGAAAGCATGGCATTGCCTCTCGTCACCAACCACCAGCCCCTGGTCTTCCAGATTGAGCAAGCACTCGTCCGAGGACCCGTCAAAGGCGTCAGCAGCCATGAAAGTCGTGCTGGCGGTGCTTGCCTTTTCAACCGGGTCCGCGTCATCCACGCCTTCCACTGGACCCCCAAGAACTCCTTGGAAACCAGCTGCGTCGTCGTGTGGCGCCGGTGGCTTGAGCGCTGGAATGTCTGCACCGGGAAAGCTGCAGTATCGGTCATCGCCTTGCCCTTGCAGATCTTGCATAACCCCCGCGCCTGGCATCGCCGCCTCCTCCGCAGGCACAGCGACAGCCCGGTGGCAAAACTCGTGCACTTGCGTGCCGTCGCTCAGTGCCAGACGTGGTCGCAGCCCCAGGGGCCGCTGACATAGTGCACAAGCAAAATCAGACATTGCCATCTTATCTTTCTCCGTTCCCCTGACGTACTTCGTACCCTTTGAGCTTTTCGGTCAAACGTTTTTAATACTCCGAGTAAAAAGTAAATTTAAACGAGTCGAGATTTTGGCATGTCCGAGACAGCATGTGAGCGCGAGAGGAGCATACTCGAGGACCAGGTGCAGAGGCTCTCACGCGCACTGGCCAAGACTCATGACTCGCTGACGGTCAAGGATCAGGAGGTCCAGCGGGTGCAAGCGGAACTAGTTTTTTCTTCGCGAGAGCTGCAGAACGTGATAGCTGCTCGAGATCAGGTGGTAGCAGATCTGAAAGCGCTTGTCGCGTTTGAAGCCAAGTCCAAATTGCACATTCAAGACGAACTACAAAAAGAGAGGGCCGAGAGTCAGGCACAACGTTCTGCCCTCCGCCAGCAATTGCGTTTGCTACAAAATCAATTGGAAGAGGCAAGGCAGGAGGATCTGCCTTCTGAGTGGGCCACAGTGAAGAAGTGGCGGTGGGAGGCGAGTGTCTGCGAGCAAGGTCTTAATCGCGCTCGCCGTGCTCTGCGTGCCTCGCAGACGTTGGGGGAACTGCTGCTTGAACAGCTGTGTGTCCTTCAAGAAGCTGTCTCCAAATTGCAGACAGACATTCAGGCTGCGAATTCACTCCATAGCGTGAACATTAGGGCATACAGGGAGGCAAAAGGCAACGCCGCCGTACAAATTGATTCCCTCCAGCATCAGCTCGCCTCCGCACAAGAGGCGTGGCAAGATGCCGAAAAAGAACGCATCGAGGCGGAGCAAAGGTGTGGAGAGGCGGTGCAACGCCTCAAGCGAATCCCCGAGGAGAAAGAAACGATCGACAACTTGCAGCTCAGCCTTAAGGAAGCCTTGGAGGATTCGTTCATGTTTGAAGCGCTATACCAGCGAGCAAAGCAGCAGCTTGTGTCGCTTGAAGAGGAAAAGACGCGCGTGCGCGATAAGACCATGCAGCTGTACTTTGACCGGGACTACGTGCACGCAAAGCCGCTGGTGGAATTGCTGCTGGACATGAACCCCGCCGATGAAGAGGCCCTGTGCTGCTACAAGGTGATCCTGCAGTCAGACAGCAAGCAGATGGAGCATCAACGGCGTGTACTGCAACGCACCAGCCACTACACCGTGCAGGTGTTGGATCAGGCTCATCGTCTTGCTCCGAGGCATCAAGAGGCACTGCACGCGGCGGTGGAGGAGCAGCAGGAGCAAGCGCAAGCCTGGACGGACGACGCTGCTGGTGCGGTAACTCCGCAGGTCCTAGACCGTGCATGGCAGGGCTATGAACGCGCTCTCAAGCTGCTTTCGCTGGCCTCGGCGGGGCCAGACAACACAGACATTGTCGACGCTCTGGTCAATGCTCCAGCCCCTGCCCCCAGTGGCTCGAGAAGGCCTTACGAAAGCATGTCTGCGCTGCAACGTGCAGAGCTCGACGCGCAAGAGCAAGCACATGAGCGTCGGCTGCAGGCAATCGCACGTCTGACACCCCACGACGCAAAACACATGCTGGCACGGGACTCGGAACTAGCCTTCCGCCGCCCGCACCAGCATGGGCCGACTGCGGCAGCTGCTTCAGAGGAATGGCAGGGAGACCACGGAGATGGAGGTGCATCAAGGATGGCCAGACCGTCTGCTCGCCTTGTCTATGCTCATGTCACGAGTCATGTAGCAGGAACAGAGACACACGAGCAAATGCGAATTCCGGGCATCGGCCAACCACCACCACCTCATGTGAATTTTCCGCCGCCGCCGCCAAAGCAGCAGCATGGACCGGCGCCGCAGCCAGCGCCGCAGCGCGTGAGTGGAGCAGAGGCATGGATGCCAGCGGAGGCAGAGCGGCTTGTGTTTGAGCACAGGCTCCACAACGCACAGGCTGCAGGTGCCCATGGAAAGTTGGAAATCAATGAGGGAGCAGAAAGTATCGATCCTGGGTTGAGGAAGAGCATGGGAGGAGGAGGCGGCGGCAGCAGCGAAGGCGGCCTCAGCCGCGGTGAAGGAGAAGGAGAGTGGGCGGGGCATGGCGGCAAAGTTTCACGTCGCTACCCTGCATCACAATTTAAGCAGATATATGCGGACCTGGTGACAGAGGTCTCAAAAGCAAAAGCAATCTCGGAGCTGCAAGCTGATAAAGATTCGTTCAAAGTTTGCAACAACCGTGGGTTGGCATTATTGGATGACGCGTTCGTGCGTGAGCAAGCAGATGGAGAAGGCGAGCATCTTGTTGGGCCTTCGGGCCGGGATCACAGGCGCGTGAGACTGGTAGAGGAAACAAGAATCGACAAGCATGACGTTGTGGATCAAGAGCCTATGCATGCGCGTGTGCGGGACGGCTCGTCCAGAGGACAAGCACTAGACTGGACGCAACACGCCGCGGGCATTCGGAGCGACACGCAGGGAGAGAAGCAAGGAGAGCTGCTGCTGGACAGTCGATCACAAAATCCCAGGCAGGGACAAGAGACTCACTTCAGCATCTGCGGGGAAGCGAGGAAAGAGGACGGGGTGCGGAGTGTAAATAAAACAGTGGTCGGCGGCAAACTTCAAGATGAGGGGGTTTGTGGGAAAACCAAAGCCGAGGAGGCTGCCATACGGGCAGCCACAGGTAGTGCGATTATCAAGTTGTGAGTACGTGCCCTTTTTGGCTGTGGCGAGTGGTTTGTGGCGTATGTTGCGCGGGCGCACACTGCTCTGTCTCTCTTCTCTCTTATGTCGACTACCTCAGATTGTCACAACTGTAAACTCCCTCCCCCACTGTCTTTGTCTCTCCTTCCCCTTCCAGCCTCTCTCCCTTCCCCCCTCCCTCTCAATTGGTTCATTGCTGCCTCGTTGTCTCCTCCTCCCCCTCCTTGATCACTCTCCTTCTTCATCCTCCTCACTGCGCAAAAACCCGCAGATGGCGTATCTACAGACCGAGCAATCAACACACCGCCTTTCAAACTCAAGGAAAGCTGGGAAGAGGCACAACAGAAGGTGACCCAGAATGACGTAGGAGATGCCACCGGGAGAAATGCCGAGCATCTTCACGCACAGGAAGACCTTATCCATGGTAATAGCGATGAAAACCATGGATTGTGGACCAGGGACCCGAGATCAGTGCAAGCAGACACAGCGGCATCGTTGCTAGTGCCACTCTTTGTGGGTTCAAGTGCTGCGGGGCAGGGATTTCAACGCGGGGTTCGCGCCAGCAGCCGCTTGCAGGCGCCCGTGACGTTTGTTGACCAGAGAATATCGCAAGCTCCTGGACCCCGCGATGGCCTGCCTCGTAGGATGCCCCCTCCCATCTGATGTAACGGGTTAAGGAGATAGTGTCCAGAACCAGATGCTGATGAGCCCAACCAAAATACCTCGACCTATCTTATCCCCGGCGGCCGCCGTTAATTACTTTCAGTGAAATGGTCGATTATTAATTAACGCCCCCCGTTTTACTGGTCGATTAGAGGCCTCCACCAAACAGAAAACGGCGAAGAATGCAACGGAATTCACACTCTATTCAACTTACACTTGTACGTCTATGTCCGGGGTCTTTTCCGTGGCGTGTCATTGATGGGAGGCGACGAATGATGCTGCTGCTGCTGCTCCTCCTCCTCCTCCTCCTCCTCCTCTTCTTCCCCCTCCTCCTCCTCAAGATGCGACAGGTCGGCTGGTGCTCCTCCTCCTCCTCCTCGCTGCTGCTGCTGTTCCTCCTCCTCCTCCTCTTCTCCTTCCTCCTCGTTGTCCGATCCATAGTCAGCTTCAGGAACCACAAGATGCGACAACTCCCACCTGCGGGCGCCGCCCTAGACCCCCCGTTATGGACTGTGGTTCCTAATAGAGCGCGCGCGCGCGCCCTCTCTCTCTCTCTCTCTCAACCCCCTTCATCGTCTTTTGACGACGCTTCGACGTCGTCCACGTGGAAGAAACAAAAATACGTGACCGTGACGCTGGAGAACAAGTTTCCTCCTTGTCTGGTTGGAGGCGCACGAACACAGGCAGGACACAGGCGAGAACGGGAGGAGAATTGAACATTTCATTGGCGAGAACGAGCATTTCTCTTTAATTATCGGTAGGCGACCCGTTTATTGTCTAAAGTAATTAACGGCGGCCGCCGGGGATAAGATAGCTCGAGGTGATGCAAATTCACATTTATGCGAAACCGCGCTATTAATGGCGACAGTCCGCCGTCGAATGGGGATGAATGTGTCGTTGGTTAGTGGTTGTGTTCTTGTGTTGTATATATTCATGTGTGTGGTGATGCGTGATCTTAAACCTTCCTCTTTCCCCTGACTCCGCCTCCGAAACCTACATCTACGTCATCAATCGAAAACGTGTGGGTTCCCTACAGCGGGTCAGCGGGTCCTACCAATGGATTCTCCTGCCTTTCTCCCAGGTTCTTCTCTTCCGCAACTTCGTTCCACAATCTTTCTTCCAGCTGACCGCCTGCAGACAAATATGGGTCCCGCCCGTTGGATGAGACATAATTGCCTGCATCAAGCAGCGTTGCAGGGGGTCACAGAGGGGCAACATTGTTGCAATACGCGCAACACGAATTCAAGCAGCAAACACAACACAAACCGGATCTTGCCAAAATAAACCTTGCCCTTTTTTTCGCACAAAAAAGTTCGAAAAAAAGTTGAAAAGCAGCTTTCAGGCTACCTGGCACCCAACCACGGCGCTTGTCGTCCTTGAGATCAACCACAAAGCACCAGCCATACTGAGTCATCGAGGGAAACACTTTCAACTTGTCACCCTGTGTCATGCGCAGGAAAACGTGTCGCAGCAGCGGTGTATTTGAAATTCAGTCAGAAAGTTGTGTACGCAACGAGTCCAAAGTACGCAACACCAAGGGGGGGGGCTTCCACGAATGGACGAATTGGTTCGATGTCACGGAGACTTCCCGCGCACATAATCCGTACGTTTTTTTTTGAAACCAAGGATTTTAGATGCTGCTTGCTATTTCTGCCGGCACTATCCATTTCTACCCGCAAAAATGTTGGGCACTTTGTCCCTGCAGCGCCAAAAATCCAAGGCCACGTTTCTGCATCCTCTGCACATCCCAGTCTGGGAATTGTCGCGCAGGGGCGCGAAAATTCGTGGGGTATGTATAGTATAACTTGTGCCTTACCGGTTGTACGCTGAGGTCAGGGTAGGGATCGGGCGGAAAAGGCTGCGGATCATTGCCCTGCTCAAGTCATCACGCCAGTGTAAGCGAGTTTCACGCACACTTGACGTGTAGAGCGATACGCCACAACTTACAGGGCTGCTGCCAAGGACAAGCGCGCACACGCGCAGATGCGGCTGTCAACTCATGTCTGCGCGCTTGTCATCCTGCGAGGGCGGGCGGGCGGGAGCGGCGGAAAGGCACCGAACAAGCGCAATTTGCAGCACCGGCATGCGTTGTGATCCAGCCCCAGCAGACCCAGCCGTGCGGGTGCGCCATCGGAGCTCACCTCAAACGGGAACATGGCGGTGACAAACAAGCTGGAGCCATCGGCCGAGTTTTTATGAGGTGTGCTCTCCTGGCACAAGTCGGCAGGCTTACGCATGGACAAGGTGTGCACGCGGGGGGGCGCACGGGGCGCCGAGCGCGGGGCGCACGCACGCACAATGGCAAAAGCAGCAAACCTGCGACTGGGTCGAAGGGTCGAAGTCGTAGTCCGCGTAGATGAGCCCTCTGCCGTTGATGTCCCCGTTCCGGGTGGCATCGACGCCGCGCCTGTTTTTGTCGCGCAGTCTGCGGGACCGGTGGGGCGGGAAACGTGTCGCGGTCCGAGTAGGCACGTGGGGGAACGGGTCAGTTCTGCGCAGGCGCGGGCGTGCCGGGCGTGCCGGGCGTGCCGGGCGCACACCTTCGCTCAAACAGCGGGCTCTGTTCGCTCCGCTCGCGCGTGTCTCGCGACGTCACGCAGCAGTTCGAGATGGAGCACATGCGCTCCATCAGCTGGTTCATTGTGTGCTGCCGACCCTTGTGCTAGGCGCGGATACTCGGATACTCGGATACTCTTTGAACACTTTTCACGAATATATCCCGCCATTTCGCCCCTCCAATATGGGCATCAAGGGGCTGCGCGCGGCCCTGGCGCTAAACCAGCTGCGGTGAGGAAGAGCGTTCCAACGCCACACCGCGCGACGCTCGCACGCCCCGCCCCCGCCGTGGCCGCAGATGCTGCGTCGGTCGCGGTCGCGGCCGCCAGCAAGGCGCACGATTGTGACTTCTCGCTGTCCCTGCAGGCCCGGCCACGTAAAGGAGTTCAGCGGGAAAGCGCTGGCCATCGACGCCTTCGCGTGGCTGCACCGTGGCGCCTTCTCATGCGCCCTCGAGCTCGCCACCGGACAGGTAGGTTCCCCCATCGCCTGTGGCTGTCTGGCCCGCTGGCACGCACGCCCCGCGCGGCGGGTCGACAGGCAGCGGCACTGACCCGACCTGCCGCACCTGTGCAGCCGACTACGCGGCACATCGACTACTGCCTGCATTTGATTGGGATGCTGCAGCACTACGGCGTGAGGCCGATCGCGGTGCTCGATGGAGCGCCGTTGCCGGTGAGGCGGTTGCAGAGTGCGGGGCTTGTCCCCAGGCGTCGCGCGGCAGCGTATGAGCCATATGTTCTAAGCAATATTGCGGGGGGGGGAGACGGGGCTCCCTGGCCCGCATGCTGGGGATCACCGCTGGCTCACGTCTCTGACAGTTTGGATGCAACGCGCGCGCGGCTGCTTTGCGCGCTGACAGGGGAAGGCCGACGTCAACGCGGATCGTTCGGTGACCGCCGTGCCCGTAGCTGAACTACCCCCCTCTGCTGCTTTACCTGCCTTGTTTCTCGCTCGAGGCGACAGAGCCATCGAAAGAGGACCCCGCAAGCATCTTGTTCGGGTGTCTCACCTCCCATGTCGGGTGCTAAAGTCGCCTTTGCCTTCATGTCTACCTGGCTCCGCCTGCTGCATGCATGTGCGCTGTGTGTCCCCGTTTTCGTGTGTGCTGTTTTCTCGTGTGCTATTTAGGCAAAACGGCGGGAAAATCTGACAAAAGGTCTCGAGTTGATGGATGCGGGCAAGCGCCTCGAGGCCGAACAGAGCTTCCAGAAGGCAATTTCCATCACTCCCGAGATGGCAAACCAGCTTCAGCACGCGTTGCTCGACAAGGGTGTGCAGTGCATCGTGGCGCCGTATGAAGCAGACGCACAAATGGCACATTTGGTCAAACAGGGGCTGGCTTCAGGAGTGATTACCGAGGACAGCGATATGCTTCCATACGGGATTGAGACTGTGGTGTACAAGATGGACAAGTATGGGCAATGCAGCATCTTGGATGCTGAATCCATCTCGGGTATCGATGCTGCCAGGCCTATTTTCCGCATTCCGACGTCACCGGAGAAGCGACTGCACGTGTGTATACTTGCTGGCTGTGACTACCTTGCTAGCGTGCCCGGCATAGGAATTGCTAAGGCCCTTGGTCTCGTCACCAAGTGGAATACTGGTCCAAGGGCGATCAAGGATCTCCGGCGCCAGAACAAGCCCGTGCCTGACGACTACGAGAAGCTGTTCCGCCGAGCAGAGATTACGTTTCGCTGTCACTGGGTCTATGACCCGACTACCAAGCACGTGGTGCATCTGAGTCCGCTACCAATTGACTCGGAATTCTCTGAGGAGGTTGCCAATGCTCAGGAGTTCCTCGGGAGGCCTCTGTCAGTGGACGTTGCGGAGCGAGTGTGCGCCAAAGGGCTGCTTCATGCTGCCACGCTGGAACCCTTCCCCGAGTGGAAACCGAGGAGAGACAGGGAGGAGGGTCGGAGTGCGAGTCAAGTCGACAAGGGCCACGTCTCGAATGTCGGTGCGATAAAAGCTGACGGCTCCTCGGGCAAGAGCTTTGGCTGTTTCGCATGGGGCCAGCAACGCGAATCGCGCACCGCAAGCAAAGCAACCGGTGGCGGCAGCAGAAACAGCAGCAGTGGGTCAGGAGCAGGAGAAGGTGCAGGTCCCGCTGGACGTCCTGCGCCCAGCTCGGGTGGTCGCGGTCATGTTGGAGGAGGAGGAGGTAGTGGGGCGGGAGGCATCCGGAACTTCCTCGGAAAGCGGAGTGCGCCAGCAGGGGATTCTGGGGCTCATCCTGCTCGTCCTGTCAAATTCATGAGGTGCCAGCGCCGTGTTCTCGCCGCCCCCTACACTCCCACTTGCTCTTGCCCTCTGGCTGCGTGCGCGCGCACTTGATAAGACATAGGCAACAGTGTGTGTGTGTGTGTGTGCGCGCGCGCGCGCGCGTGAGAGAGAGAGAGAGAGAGAGAGAGAGAGAGAGAGAGAGAGAGAGAAAGAGAGAGAATGTGCG
>Ga0315899_10009147_pt1 | contig 10624 bp, 8 predicted proteins | sample LakEriMetagenome_2_FD_203518 | JGI IMG/M metagenome (GOLD analysis project Ga0315899, IMG submission 203518) | Freshwater fungal communities from buoy surface, Lake Erie, Ohio, United States - Buoy 4 MA112 | ecosystem: Environmental > Aquatic > Freshwater > Lake | place: USA: Lake Erie, Ohio...
CGCCGTCATCGGCGTCGTGCTTGTTTCCGGCGTGCTCTCGCTCCTGCGCGGATTTACGCGCGAAGTGCTCGCCATCGCCTCCTGGGCTGCGGCGGCGCTGGCCGCCTATTACCTGCACCCCTTCGCCCTGCCCTATGTGAAGCCGCATATCGCGAAGGAGAGCATCGCGCTCGCGGTGGCCATCGGCGCCGTGTTCCTTGTGACGCTCATTCTCGTCTCCATGATCACCGTGCGCATTTCCGACGCGATCCTGGATTCCAAGATCGGCGCGCTCGACCGCTCGCTGGGCTTCCTGTTCGGCGCTGCGCGCGGGCTTCTGCTGGGCGTCGTCGCTTTCCTGTTCTTCAACTGGTTGGTGCCGGAGAAATCACAGCCCGAGTGGGTGAAGACCGCCAAGACGCGGCCTTTGCTGCAATCCTCCGGCGAGCAATTGATCGCGCTCCTGCCCGAAGACCCGCTGAGCGCCTTCCAGCAGCGCATGAAGCGCAACCGTGACGAGGAGCCGGCCGCCGAGGAGCCGGAACTGCGCACGGCGCCGCCGGCGCCCGGCCGGCGCTCCTGAGCCCGGCCGCGCGCCCCTTGTGAAAAAGCGCGCCGGCGCGCGCTTGTGAACTGACAAAGGGCGCGCGAGCGACTATGTAACTGTTTCGGAATACGTCTCCGCGCTACGGAGATACATCCGGTTCGGATTCGCATCGCAGGAGTCGGCCATGGGGCGCACGCAGGGCACTGGACCACTTTCCCGCGACCCGGATCCCGCCTCCGGCCCCGATCTCGATTTCGACCTCGACGGCGACCGGCTGCGTGAGGAATGCGGCGTCTTCGGCATTTTCGGCCATCCGGACGCCGCCGCCGTCACCGCGCTCGGCCTGCACGCGCTCCAGCATCGCGGACAGGAGGCGGCGGGCATCGTCGCCTTCGACGGCAAGCGTTTCTCCTCCGAACGCCGCATGGGCCTCGTAAGCGAGCATTTCTCGACCAAGGCCGTGATCGACCGCCTGCCGGGCTCCGCCGCGGTCGGCCATGTGCGCTATTCCACGACCGGCGAGACGATCCTGCGCAACGTGCAGCCGCTCTTCGCCGAACTCGACAGCGGCGGCTTCGCGGTCGCCCACAACGGCAATCTCACCAATGCGCTTTCGCTGCGCCGCGAACTCATCCGCGACGGCGCGATCTATCAGTCCACCTCCGACACGGAGGTGATCCTGCATCTGGTGGCGCGTTCGCGCCGCGCGCGCATTCTTGAGCGCTTCATCGAGGCGCTGCGCCAGATCGAAGGCGCCTATTCGCTCGTCGCGCTCACCAACAAGAAGCTGATTGGCGCGCGCGACCCGCTCGGCATCCGCCCGCTCGTGCTGGGCGAACTCGACGGCCATTACATCCTCGCGTCTGAGACCTGCGCGCTCGACATCATCGGCGCGCGCTTCGTGCGCGACGTGGAGAACGGCGAGATCGTCATCATCTCCGAAGAGGGCGTGGAGAGCCACAAGCCCTTCCCGCCGCAGCCGATGCGGCCCTGCATCTTCGAATACATCTATTTCGCGCGACCCGATTCCGTGGTGCACGGCCGCTCGGTCTATGACGTGCGCAAGCTCATGGGCGCGCAGCTCGCCCGCGAGTCGGGCGTGGAGGCGGACATCGTGGTGCCGGTGCCCGATTCCGGCGTGCCGGCGGCCATCGGCTTCTCGCAGCAATCGGGCCTGCCCTTCGAGCTCGGGATCATCCGCAATCATTACGTGGGCCGCACCTTCATCCAGCCCACGCAGTCGATCCGCGAACTGGGCGTGCGCCTCAAGCACAGCGCCAACCGCAATGTGGTGAAAGACAAGCGCATCGTGCTGATTGACGATTCCATCGTGCGCGGCACGACCTCGGTGAAGATCGTGCAGATGATGCGCGAAGCGGGCGCGCGCGAAGTGCATTTCCGCATTTCCTCTCCGCCGATCACTCATCCTGATTATTACGGCATCGACACGCCGCAGCAGGAGAAACTGCTCGCCGCGCAGATGACGAAGGACGGCGTGATCGACATCGAGGGCATGCGCCGCTACGTGGGCGCGGATTCGCTCGCCTTCCTGTCGGTGGACGGCATTTACCGCGCTATGGGCTATGACGGGCGCGACGCGACGCGGCCGCAATTCACCGATCATTGCTTCACGGGCGATTATCCAACCTCGCTCACCGATATTTCAGGCCAGCCGACGCGTCAGCAATTGTCGCTGCTGGCGGAAGCCGGCTGAGGTCTGTCGCAGCGCATGGCGTCTTCCTTCGACAATCGCATCGCCCTTGTGACGGGCGCCTCGCGCGGCGTCGGCCGCGCGCTGTGCGTGGAGCTGGCGCGCGCCGGCGCCCATGTGATCGCGCTCGCGCGCACGCAGGGCGGGCTTGAGGCGCTCGACGACGAGATCCGCGGCTTCGGCGGAAAGGCGACCCTCGCGCCCTGCGATCTTCGCGACGGCGAGGCGCTCGACAGGCTCGGCCTCGCCATACATGAGCGCTGGGGCAAGCTCGACGTGTTCGTCGGCAACGCCGGCGTGCTGGGGCCGATCTCGCCGCTCGCGCATATCGACCCGCCGCAATTCGAGGAAGCCTTCGCGATCAATGTGACCGCGAACTGGCGCCTGTTGCGCTCGCTCGACATGCTCTTGCGCAAGTCCGACGCGGGCCGCGTCGTGCTCGTCACGTCGAGCGCCGGCCATCGCGCCGACATGCCCGCCTATCGCGGCGTCTATGCGGCCACGAAATCCGCGCTTGAGACGCTGGGGCGAACCTATGCGGCGGAAGTGGCGAACATCTCGCCTGTGCGCGTGACGCTGGCGACGCCGGGCCATGCGCGCACGCGCATGCGCACGCAGCTTCTGCCCGGCGAAGATCCGCAGACCGTGCCCGCGCCCGAGGAGATCGCGCCGAAACTGCTCGCGCCCTGCGCGCCGGACTGGCCGCACACGGGCGTTCTCTATGAAGCGCAGACTGGCGCGGTGAAGCGTTTTCAGGCGCCCGCTTAAAGCCTTGCGCGCGAGGACGCGCGCAGCCCTCTCAGTAAATCTTGCGCTTGCCCTTCGTCCCGTAGGGATTGTCCGTCATGCGCTTGGAGATGCGGATCGGCACGCCCGGCAGATCGAACGTCTGGCGCAGACCGTTGATGAGGAAGCGCTCGTAGCTCGTCGGCAGGGCGTCGAGCTGATTGCCGAACAAAACGAAGTAAGGCGGGCGCGCCTTGGGCTGCGTCATATAGCGGATCTTGATGCGGCGACCGGAGACGGCGGGCGGCGGCGTGCGGTCCACGACGGCGGTGAGCCAGCGATTGAGCTTGCCGGTGGAGATGCGACGGTTCCATGTCTCATGCACGCGCATGATCGCCTGCATCAGCTTGTCGAGCCCTGAGCCGATGAGGCCGGAGACCGGCACGACGGGCGCGCCGCGCAATTGCGGCAGAAGACGATCGGCCTCTTCGCGCAGCTCCTGCAATTTCTTGCCCGGATCGGGGATGAGGTCCCATTTGTTGAGGCCGATGACCACCGCCCTGCCCTCGCGCTCGGTGAGGTCGGCGATGGTGAGATCCTGTTTCTCGAAGGGGATCGTGGCGTCGAGCAGAACGACCACGACTTCCGCGAAGCGCACCGCGCGCAAGGCGTCGGCGGCGGCGAGCTTTTCGAGCTTGTCCTGCACGTTCGCGCGCCGGCGCAGGCCCGCCGTGTCCCACAGCTTCATGACGCGCGTCGCGCCGTCGCGCCCGCTCCATGTGAAATCCACGCCGATGGAATCGCGCGTGATGCCGGCCTCAGGCCCCGTGAGCAGGCGATCCTCGCCCAGAATGCGGTTGATGAGCGTTGACTTGCCCGCGTTTGGTCGGCCGACGACGGCGATGCGCAGCGGCTTGGTTAGATCAAGCTCGCTGCCGTCCTCCTCCTCGTCGAAGACGGGACGCGCGTCGTCGTCCTCCGCCTCTTCGTCCGGCGCGGCGGTCGCCTCGGGCAGAGCGGCGAGCAGCGCTTCGTAGAGCGCGCCGAAGCCGTCGCCATGTTCGGCGGAGAGCGGCACGGGCTCGCCGAGCCCCAGCTCCCACGCGTCGAGCGCGCCGGCTTCGCCCTGTTTGCCCTCGGCCTTGTTGGCGAGAAGGATGATCGGCTTGTCGGCGCGGCGCACGAGTTCGGCGAAGTGGCGATCGGTCGGCGTCACGCCCACGCGCGCGTCGATGACGAAGAAGATCGCGTCGGCGGCCTCAATCGCGGCTTCGGTCTGCGCGCGCATGCGCCCGGAGAGCGAGGCTTCGTCGCCGGTCTCGAGGCCGGCCGTGTCGATGACCTTGAACGACAGATCGGCGAGGCGCGCGTCGCCCTCGCGACGATCGCGCGTGACGCCGGGCTGGTCATCCACCAGCGCCAGTTTCTTGCCGACCAGTCGGTTGAACAAAGTCGACTTGCCGACGTTCGGTCGGCCGATGATGGCGATGGTGAAAGACATGCGCTCCGCTCCGCGGCTGAAACTCTGAGCCGCGCTTATTTGTTCGAGGAGGACGCCGCCTTGGCGCCGCTCGCCACAAGGCCCAGCATGGCGCCAGCGCGCTCGCGCAGGCCCTGCGGCGCCTGCGGATCGGCGACGATCATGTCGAACCAGCGGCCCGCGCCCTCCAGATCGCCGGCGCGCAGGGCCGCAAGCCCCATCAGCTCGCGGGCGGAATGGCGGAAGGCGCCGGTTGGCGCCGCCAAGGGTTCGACGCGTCGCTTCATTTCAGCGGCGTCCGCTTCATCGACGCGCAGATAGGCCGCGCGCAGACGCGCCGCGCCCTGCATGAGCTGATCGAGCGCGGCGTCGGCGGCCAGCGCGTCGTAAATCTTGACCGCCTCGGCGGGGTCGCGCGCGCTCATTTCGGCGGCGGCGCGGAAACGGGCCAGAATGGAATAGCCCGAAGGGCCGGATTTCGCGATTTCGAGGAAGGCCTGCTCGGCCTCCTTCTCCTTGCCTTCACGGCCAAGCTGGATGGCGGCCTCGAAGCGCGCGCCGGCGGCCTCGGCGGCGAGGCGCTCGCTATGTTCGCGCCAGCGCCAGCCGCCGGCGGCCACAACGATGAGCACGGCGGCGGCGATGATCCAGGTTTTGTAGCGTTTCCAAGCCTGTATGGCTCGGTCGCGACGATATTCCTCATCAACTTCGCGGATAAAGTCGGTCATCTGGGGTCCGTCGGCGGCTCGGGCGGGGGGAAGGCCCTTGCGCCCCTGAGGGCGCGCGATGCCGGGCTGTACCAAGAATCCGGCCCGAAAGCGAGCCGCAAGGCTGATCCGGCGGGACGGAAGCCGCGTAATCGTCACAAGTCCGGGGCGACGCCCCCATCGCCCGTGATCGGACCAACCGCGCGATCCCCCTCGCGCGGTTTTTCTTTTGGCGGCGCATTGCGCCGGCCTGCGGGCGCGCCTTATCGTAGATTTACGGTGGTCGCCCGGGATTCGAGCGGGCCTTTCCAGAGATCAAGAAAAAACGGCGAGGACTCAGTGGCGGAGATGAAGGCGCAAGCGCCCTGGCGCACCCAGGGCTCCGTCTATGCGGTCGGTTTCTTCGCCAGCAGCCTCACCGACGTCGCCTCCATCATCCTGCCGGTGTGGCTCGCCAGCCAGGGGGCGAGCGCGGCGACCATCGGCGTCATCATCGGCGCCAAGCACATTCTTCCCTTCTTCCTCGCCATTCATGGCGGCGCGCTGATGGATCGCTTCGGCGCGCGCCGGCTGATGATCTTATGCGCCATGCTCTCCGTCATCGCTTTGCCGCTGTTTCCGGTGGCGGGCTGGCTGCCTGCGGTCTTCATGCTGCAGATGATCAGCGGCTTCGGCAGTTCGATGGGCTGGCTGGGCGCGCAGACCCTGTTCGGACAGACGCTGCGCGGCGAACATCTTTACGCCGGGCGTTTCGCCTTCGCGATCCGCATGGGCAGTTTCACCGGCCCGCCGCTTGCGGGGCTGGCGTGGGACCATATCGGCGTCGCGGGCGGCTTCGCCTTTCTCGCGTTCTGGGCTTTGGGCACGGTCGTCGCCTCCTTCTGGACGCCGAAGATGCAGGCGATGGGTTCGGGCGCGCTGCGCGGCTTCAAAGTGCGCGACATGCTGCCGCGCGTGCGCGATTACAAGGCGGCCTTCGCGCTCGCGGGCGCGCCGGCGATGACGGCCGTTCTGCTCGTCACCGTTATTCGCATCGCGGCCTCCAGCGTGCAGGATTCCTTCTATCCGCTCTATCTGACGCTCGAAGGATTCTCAGCCACGCAGATCGGCGCCCTGATGACCATCTCAGCCGCCGCGGCCGCCGGCAGTTCGCTGATGCTCACCACCGTCACGCGTCTGATCGCGCCCATGTGGGCGCTCATCGTCTCATCCGCGGGCGCGGTCGTCTTCATCGCCTGCACCCCGCTCCTGCATTCCTTCGCCGCGCTCGCGGTGGTGGCGGTCCTGCGCGGCCTGTGCACGGGCGTGAGCCAGCCGCTCATGCTGTCGATGCTCATCAAGGCGTCGGGCGAGGGCTCACAAGGCAAGGGCGCGGCGCTGCGCACCACGGCCAACCGCGCAGCGGCGGCGACCACGCCGCCCATCATGGGCTTCGTGGCGGCGGGGGCGGGACTCGGCGCGAGCTTCTTCATCGTCGGCGGCGTGCTGCTGGCGGCGCTGGCCGCGATCGCACTCTATCTGCGCAGCCGGCCGGACCTGCCACGCGCATGAGCGAGGCGCGCGGTCTGATGAACGAGACCTTGGCGCCTGCGCTGACCATGCTAAGGTAAGGGTCAAGCGGGGGTTCGCTGGACAGGAGAGTCGTCATGAAAGCCATCGCCACCGGCAACGCATTCGCCACCTGCGCCGCAGCGGCGCTTCTGGCCGCAGGACTCGCTTTCGCGCCCACCCCCGCCGCGGCCTTCCCCATGGGAGCGGGCGGCGCGCTCGGCGCGGACCTGAAATCAGGTCAGCCGCTCATCGAACAGGTCCAATATCGCCGTGCGCGCGGCTACCGTCCCGCTGCGGCGCCCGTGCGCCACGTGCGGCGCGGCAATCGCGGCGCGGCCATCGCCGCCGGCGCGGCGCTGGGCATCATCGGCGCGGCCGCCATCGCCAGCACCGCGCGGGCGCGCCCTGCGCCGGTCTATGTGAACGATCCCTATTACTATCCCGCCTATCAGCCCGCCCCTTATTGCGAATGGCGCCGGCAGGACCTCTATGACCGCTGGGGCAATTACATCGGCGCGCGAAAGGTCAAGGTCTGCCACTAAAGGCGGTCAGCCCCGCTCCGCTGCGCGCCTCGTCGCGCCCGCGCTGGACGGCGCGGCGGCGGCGCCCCAAAATGGGTGAAGACGGAGGAGCCGCGGATGTCCCAGACTGACTGGAAAATCCCCTCCGGCCTGCAACCAAGGCCGGAGGATTATTCCTATGATCTGGACAACGCCCTCTCCTCCATCGTGTCGCTGACCGCGCATATCCCCGAGGATGCGTTCACCGCCGAAACGCTCGGCACGTTGCGCGCCGGACATGGCGTCGTGATCCGCGAAGACGGGCTGATCCTCACCATCGGCTATCTCATCACCGAGGCGGAGGAGATCTGGCTGCGCGCCAATGACGGGCGCACATTCCCCGGCCATGTGCTGGCCTATGATCAGGAGAGCGGCTTCGGCCTTGTTCAGGCGCTCGCCCATCTCGATCTGCCAGCCCTGCCATTGGGCGATTCCTCACATGCGAAGGCCGGCGATTCCGTCGTCGTGGCGGGCGCAGGCGGGCGCGAGCGCTGCGTGGCGGCGCGCATCGTCGCGCGGCAGGAATTCGCCGGCTATTGGGAATATGTGCTCGACGACGCGATCTACACTGCGCCCGCCCATCCCAATTGGGGCGGCTGCGCGTGCATCGACGAGACAGGCGCGCTGATCGGCATCGGCTCGCTGCATCTCGAACAGGGCGCGGAGGAAGGCCGCAAGGGCCATCTCAACATGATCGTGCCGATCGATCTTTTGAAGCCGATCCTCAACGATCTCGCAACGCTCGGCCGGCGCAGCGCGCCGCCCAAACCCTGGCTCGGACTCTACGCCTCCGAACTCGAGGACCGCGTGGTCGTCGTCGGTCGCAGCCAGCGCGGGCCCGCGCGACGCGCGGACCTGCGCAACGGCGACATCATCGTCGCGGTGGCGGGCGAGCCGGTCTCTACGCTCGCCGGCCTCTATCGCGCCATTCAGGCGCAGGGCGAGGCCGGCGCCGAAGTGCCGCTGACGATCCATCGGGACGGGCGCTCGTTCGACGTTTTCGTGCAATCCTCCGACCGCACGCGCATGTTCAAGGCGCCCAAACTCCACTGAGACTTTCCACAGCCCGTCAAAAGAAGGGCTATCGGCCACGCCATCGCGCGGCTATGCTTTTCCTGTGATCGGCGCCTCGCCCCATGCGAGGCTACGGGAAGTCGGATCAAGCCGCGCTGCCCCCGCAACTGTGACCGGAGAGCGTCCCGACCACTGGGCGAAAGCCTGGGAAGATCGGAACGCGTTTAATCCGCGAGAGCCAGGAGACCGGCCGCTCACATAACCCAACCCGCCGGCGGAGGGCCGGACTGGAGGCTATGTGACGCATTCAAATCCCCGCATCCGTGCGGCAGCGCTCCTTTGCGCCGTCGCGCCCATCGCACTCGCCGGCGCCGTCGCGCAAGAGGCGAGCGTTCCTGAAATCACCATCACCGCCGTGCGCGCCGAACAGGCGCTGCAACGCACCGGCTCCGCAGTCACCGTCATCGGCGCGGAGGAGATCGCGCGCTCGCCCGCGCGCTCGGTGGAGGATCTGCTGCGGCAGGCGCCCGGCGTGGCGGTCAACTCCTCCGGCGGACCGGGACAGGTGCAGACCGTGCTGCTGCGCGGCGCGGAAGCGCGCCACACGCTCGTTCTCATCGACGGCGTGCGCGTGAACGATCCATCGAGCACGGGCGGCGAAGTCGATTTCTCAGGGCTCTCGCTCGACAATGTGGAGCGCATCGAAATTCTGCGTGGACCGCAGACGGCGCTTTATGGATCGGACGCGCTGGGCGGCGTGATTCAGATCGTCACGAAGACCGGCCAGCGGCAGGGCCATTTCGGCTCCGCGCAGATTGAAGCCGGCTCCTACGGAACAAAGGACGCGCGCGCGCAGGCCTATGGCGCGCGGGGCCCTGTGTTCTATGCGCTGGGCGTCAGCGGCTTTCATGCGGATGGTTTCTCGGCGTGGGGCCATCGCGTCGCGCGCGCGGGCGGCGGACGGCTTGAGGCCGACGGCGCGCAACGCGTCGGCGCCGATCTGAAACTGGGATGGAAAGCGAACGACGACCTGACGTTGGAGGCCGGCGTCAGCCGCACGCGCACCCGCGCGGAGTTCGATTCCGCCTTCGGCGCCTTTCCTGACGGGCCGGGCTCCTCGCGCTCCATCCTCACGCGCGCCCATACGCGCGCGACGCATATGAGCTTCGACGGCGCGTTGCGCAGCCAGCTCACCTTCTATGTCGCCCAGACGGATCGCCTGCTCGACAGTTTCTATCGCTACGCCGCGGCGCCCGGCGCCTATTACCGCTCGTTCTATGATTACGTCGGCCTGCGGCAAGGCGCGGAATATCAGGGCGACGTCAATCTCGGCGTCTATGGCAAGCTGATCGTGGGCGCGCGCGCTGAACGCGAGAGCGCGCAAGCGGGCGCGCAGGACGTGTTTCCCGACGCCTTCGCGCGCGCGCAAACCTTCGATGCGCGACAGACGACGCATTCGGTTTTCAGCATGTGGTCCAAATCGTTTGGCGAACGCCTGCATGTTTCGCTTGGCGGCCGCGTGGACGACGTGCGCGAAAGCGAGCGCTTCGCAACATGGCGCGCGACAGGCGCCTATCACATTCTGGAGACTGGCACGAAACTGCGCGCGAGCGTGGGCACGGGCGCGAAGGCGCCCTCTCTGTTCCAACTCTTCTCCGAATATGGCACGCCCTCGCTTGCGCCGGAGACTTCGACCGGGTTCGACGTCGGCGTCGATCAGAAGGTCAACGGACGCATCGACGCCTCGGTGACCTTTTTCCACAACAGGTTCGCCAATCTGATCGACTTTTCATACGCGGCGCCGCCCTGCGCCGCAGCGCAGAGCTATGGCTGTTACTACAATGTGGCGCGCGCGCGCACGCAGGGCGTGGAAGTGGAAGGCCGCGCCATTCTCGCGCCCGACCTTCTGCGGCTGAAGACGGCCTACGCCAATCTCCATGCGGTCGACGCCGACACGGGGCTCGCCCTGCCCCGTCGGCCCACGCACACATTGCGCGCGGCCCTTGAATATCGTCCCGCCGCGGCATGGATGATCGAGCCGCGCGCGACCTTCGTCAGCGGACGCTGGGACAGGCCGGGCGAGACGAACAGGCTCGGCGCCTATCTGCGCTTCGACGCCTATGGCGAATACCGCATCGACGCGCGCACCACCGCCTATGCGCGGCTCGAGAACCTCACCGACGTGCGTTACGAAACGGTCTATGGCTATGGCACGGCGGGACGCTCCGCCTGGCTCGGCGTCAGGACGAGCTGGTGAGCGCCTTCGCGTAATCCTGCGGCTTGAAGCCAACGATCAGGCGCCCGTCGCCCTCCAGCACCGGGCGCTTGATCATGGACGGTTGCGCGAGC
>Ga0315899_10009150_pt1 | contig 10623 bp, 3 predicted proteins | sample LakEriMetagenome_2_FD_203518 | JGI IMG/M metagenome (GOLD analysis project Ga0315899, IMG submission 203518) | Freshwater fungal communities from buoy surface, Lake Erie, Ohio, United States - Buoy 4 MA112 | ecosystem: Environmental > Aquatic > Freshwater > Lake | place: USA: Lake Erie, Ohio...
ACACACGCACGCACGCACGCACGTACGCACGCGCGCACACGGACACAAACACAGAGGAGCGCCCAAACAAGGCCCACACCCCGCCCTCACCAGCACATCGCCCACAATTTTCGCGAGCAGCGCATCAAGATCCACTACGTGCTGCTTCCACGCCAGCTCCTCCTCCCCCAGCGCGCTCGTAAGGCTTGCAGCACGCCCCACCCTCGCCTCGCACAGGTCGGCCTGCTGCTGCAAGTCCGTTTGGTCTGCGCGAACAGATTCCCAAAGTCAGTGCCCAGTATACCTACCATACAAAGAGTCAAATACACTGACTTTTGACAACTTTTAGTCAGTGCCCTGGTATACTTACTATACAGTGCCCTGGTGTACAGTGCCCTGGTGTACAGTGCCCTGGTGTACAGTGCCCTGGTATGCTTACTGTACAAAGTCACAGTGGACTGCCTTTTGGGAATAGGTACCTGCGCGCGCCTGGGCTAGCTGTCCCTCAAGTTTGCTCACGTTGTTCTGGACCTGCTGCAGCTCCAGCTGCTTGAGAGCGAGACGCTCCTGCGCATCTTTCAGCTCCTGGTCTGCCTGCCGCAGCCGCTCCCTCTTGGGCTCCACATCCTTGGCCACACCCGCGTACACATCTATCGCACGGCACCACATACACAACCCCCGCGCAGCCTTGGACACGTTGCCGACGATTTCCGGCTCAAATTGCGGGTCGAGCGTATACTTTTTCAGGATGCTGTGGGTGCGCTCGTCGATGTTGTCCTTATTGAAGTTGATCAGTTGTTCCATGAAGTTGTGCTGCCCGAGGACCTTTTTCGCGGTCTCCCAGTTCGTGGACTGCCCAAGCAGCGTGCAAACAGCCTCCATGACAGTCCTGACAAGGGTGGGCGGCTTATTAAAGGACTTGACCTCCGTGATGTCGCCTTTGGTGAGCGAGTTGAGTGCTGCAATGGCCGTTTCCATCGCAGGCAGCGCCTCGTCCAAGTCCTTTTGCGCATCGGCCTGGATGTGGCGCACCATGCTTGCCTGCTTCTCCACCTCCTTCGTCTCTTTCTCTACTTGCAGCTTGACCTTGGTGGCTACCTCGGTGTCCTTGCTCACCTTCTTTACTAGACCCTCCGTCTTCACAGCCTTCTCCTCCAGCACCGGCCGTAGCAGATCTAACTCCAGCTTACTCTCTTGAATGACAAGAGCAACTTCGCTCATTTTCGTCAACCCGCTGGCAAACTTATCGCGCCGATCCGCAATTGAGTCCTTCTCCCGCTTGAGCAAGTACCGGAAGAGGTGGAGCAGGTCCAGGAAACTTTTGGGTGTCACGTAAATCCGCCGCTTTGTCTCAGCGAAATACTCGTGCGTCAGCGCGCCGACCATGGTATGCACCGCAACGCACACCTCGGCGATGCTGCTTTGCGTGTCCATGCCCTCTTCTGGGCTGTGGGGCCTGTCCTGAATCCCTGCAGCGTCGCCCTGCGCCTGGGGATCTGAGAGCTCGCCGGACATGGCACGCAGGGCAACGTCGAGCAGCGCCTCGCTGGACCATGGGAGATACCAGTCGATAGTGCAGCAGTTGATGAGGGACGGAAAGTTTCTGCAGCGAGTGCGAAAGGAGTCGCCGACGGGGCTCATGCACAGAATCAGGTGAAGATTGCCCCGTGCCCTTTTGAGGAACATCCAGAAGATGGCATCGGAGGATCCCGGCAGCTGCGACTGAGGAATCACGTTTTTGATGTCGGTGACGACCTGCTCTTGCTCCTCCAGAGAAAACAAATTGGGCACCTCCCCCGTGTTTAGAATGCAGCTGAAATCCTCCAGGAAGGTCTCGTCTGTGATCTGCGAGTCCGTGAAGAGGAAGGCGCAGGGCTTGTTGTCGACGCCGGCGCTGAGGTAGAGTTTTTTAAGATCCTCGCGGAACTCGGTCATTGAGTAGCCCTTGGCCGCCGCCACCTCCTGGCATTTGAGTCCCAGAATGAAGGCTGACAGACGCGAGAGGCTCTGCTTGCCTGAACCTCCGAGTCCTACCAGCATCGCGTTGCCGCTCGGGGTTCGCAAGATGCGGCAAATGCGAGACACGTGCTCGATGGCGTCTTGAAAAAAGACCAGGTTCATGACATTAGAGGTCACCATGTTGTACGAGTCGAGGTATGAGCCTAAGATTCTGGGCAGACACGAAGTATCTGGCACCTGCGCATATGGCGCTTCGTGCGCGGCGTAGGATTGGTTGCCAAAGTGGCAGAAAATCGGTCTCCTGGACGAAAACGTGTCGTGGCTCACCGACACCCCAAACACGCGCTTGAGCATTTCCTGGAGCAGCGCGTCGAAGAAGTCTTTATCCTCGGTGTTGATCAAGCGATCCTGGAAGACGCGCTGCGACTCGTGGATCCAGAGGTTGATGAATGTCAGCTGGTCGTGGCAGTGATTTGGGGTGACGGTCAGCATGCCCTGAAAGACCTTGGCGAGGTCCCGGAGGTTATATGTGTAGTGCGACTTAGCGGGCGTAGGAAGCAGCTCGGCGATGAGGTGTTCATATACCTGCACGGACGCATCCACAGCTGCGTTGCTGAGAGCTTTAATGCTGGGCTCGAACGTCTTGAGGTGTCCGTCGAGAATGGAGGCAAAAATCACCTTGAGAATCGCCCTTGCCGGCGGTGGGATGTACAGCATGTTGAAGTGCCGGGTGAAGCGCGGTGTCACGGGATTTCGCCCGCCTCCCGGGGGGGCGCAAGCACACAAGAGAACAAGGCTCTGGATGTTGTTCCATGTTTGCAGCTTGCGGTCGTAGAAGCCGCCGCCGCCGGCGTACGCTGGGTTGGCCCACCCGCCTGGCCGGAAATGGCGCACGGTATCAATGACCTGGCGAAGCAGTTCCACAGGTGGCTGCGAGCCAAACTGATCCCTTCGCGGCATGTTGACGTCGTCCACAAAACAGACGAGGATCTTGCCGTTTGGCGGGCCATACAGGCCCTTACGCTTTTTCTCGAGGTTGAGCTCGAGCATCTGCTCGGTGCGCGCGCTGGACGACTGCGCAGAAAAGTTGATGACGCACGAGACGGTCTGGTCCTTCTTTGCCATAGCCCTGATGCAATCGTGCACAATGACCGACTTACCTGTGCCCGATGGGCCCACGAGCAGAGTGCGCCGTTGCACACTGCACAGACGTGCCAGGAGATACTGGTACCGAGTCGTGTCCACGGTAGGGACCACGACATCACCAAAGTTGGTCTCATCGTTGTACTCGAAGGGAGCAGCCGCAGCCGAAAACGGTTGGAAGCCGCTCTCCTTTGGATTGAGCAAGTAATCGTAGACAGTGTCGTTGGGCGGAAACTTGCGGAAATGGATGTTGGTCCTAAACCATTCCGAGAACTTGACGCGTGACTCGGCATCCAGGTTGGCCCCGACCGACCACACAACAGAGAAAATAAAGAAACACTGCAGAAGGCGCAGCTTTTCGTCTTCTCGCACCCCTTCCTTGAAGTTGCACTCGCTGGCCAGGTTCGAGGCATTGCTGTCGAAGGTGACGATGCACTCTTCACTCTCGAAGAAGGCATTCACCAGGGCCTCAAACACATTGCAGCACGACAGGCAGAGGTTGCTGTCCACAGATGTGATCTCTTCGCGCAGTTCGGCCCTTACGAAGCCCAGAGCGGCCGGAAGCGTGGACAAGAACAATCCCTTGACTTCACTCTTAACGTCGTCTGGCGTGCATCCCGGCATCAGGCCTTCGAATCTGGTCAGAAGCGGACCCATGCAACCGAGTGCACTTGTGGCCAAATTTACAATACCGAGGCGGCTAATTGTCGCAGGCGAAGCCATTTCAACATTGTCGACCTCAAAAAGCATGCGCAGAGTGTCCTCGTTCAATTTGATCCGCTCGCCGTTCGGTAGGCAGAGCATGCGGTTGTCGTCGAGCACAGTGTTCATGCTCTCGATCCACACGGCATCGACAGGTCCGTCGAAACAGATCCACTTTTGGTCCACACTCTTATCGCCATTTGTCATGCGCACAATACTCGAAGCCAGCCCGTCTTTCCACTCGCCCGTCGTCAAACTGTAATTGCCGTAGAGCTCGCCCAAGCTGACCACTTTCGGGTTAAGGGAGTACACGCTCACTTGCTTCCAGACGTCACTGCCCTTTTTGCCTGCCAGCGCGGTCACGGCAGCCGCGAGCGCGTAGATGAGGGTGGACTTGCCGCTGCCAGTCACACCCAGAAGGAGCACGCCAAAGCGGATGTTGAGAGTGTCGGAGAGTTGAATGGCCTTTTCAACGAAGAGCCACGGTGCCTGTAGCCCGCCCTTTACGAGGACGTCTTCCAGAGCGGCGCGCAGTTCCTCCGGGCAGTACGCTTCGAGCTCAAGACCGGGAAAAAGATCGCCAACGATCTGGTGGAATAACGACAGATCGTGGTCGAAAAACTTGGGGACGTTGCTGTCGCACATGGCTCGAATGAGCACAACGGCTTCCGAGAGTTGGGCACTGGCCCTCTTGCGAGCGCCTGCCATGACCAGTACTGATTTCACCGCGCGCATGCCAAAGTCATAGTGTTTTGCCTGTGACAGCTGCTCGCTCGAAAGTTTGAAGAGATTCACCATCTTCCGGGACAGCGCTTTTGCCTCGACGAAACCTTCCGCGAAGAGCATCACCTCAGAGACGAGAGCATAGTCGGGCACCATCATCGCCACAGGTCGGAAGAGCGCCTTGAGATTGTCGGGCAACTCCGTGCGCCCAGCATAGCCCGGGTTCATGGTGATGAAGACCCCGAATGAGGGCAGCAATCTGATGGGTCTGCCAAGAAATTCAATCTCGCTGAGGTTCTGCCGCAGTCCAATCTGGATGGAAATTATTTGCTGCGCAACAACCGAAAGCACCTCGATGTTGATCCTGTTGAACTCGTCGAAGCACGCCCAGCCACCGCATTGCGCGAGGCCTTTAAAGAACTTGCTCATAAACTGTGCATCCAGATTCTCGCCGCAATTAAAGACAACGCACTGACGGCCTAGGGCCTTGGCAAGGTCCTTGGTCGTTTCAGTCTTACCGGTCCCCGCCGGTCCTTGCGGAGCACCGCCAAGCTTGAGCTCCAAGGCCCCCGACAGAGTCAGATAGCAGCGGTCAGTGAGCTCTGTGATGACGAGCCGCGTGCTCGCCCCAAGGTATTCGTGCCCGTATACGAAGGCTCCGGTCACCTGCCGGATCTGGCAGTCGCCAACTGCTCCAAGGTCAGCATTCCAGTAGTATCTCAGCCGCATCTGCCACAAAAAATCGTCTGTCGAAAGGACCTTTTCACGAACAAGTTCTTCGAGAATATCCCTGTTGTGCACGTCGATAGTAATGAGAGCCACCAGGCTCATGCGCTGAAGAGCCGTGATTTTGGACGCAGCTAATTGACACTGATCACGGAGGTGGCTTAACTGGAGCTCAACACACTGAGCAAGACCGGTCGCCCGCACCTCAGGCGTGAAAGGCGGGAAACCTCTAGCACAGCGTGCACCCTGCAGAGCATCCTCCACGCTCTTGCACCAGTTCATCTGGGACACCATGATGAGGAGCTGTGCTGGGTGCAGCATGACCCACTCTTTTCTGCTTCGCGTTGCATAATCATGCATGGCGTCCTTTGCGTGTAGACGGAGGCTCTCAACCATGCGCTTTTCGATGCCCGCCAGCCAATCTTGTACTTCTCCTCGGGCCTTCAGGTTCTTGCCCAAGCGTACATACTCCCCCTCTGGCGATACCATCCCGTAAATCTCATGGCTGTTCGGATCCACACATTTCACCTCAGAGTTTGGATGTTGCCCCCCGAAATCGAGGCTTTTGATACCATCAAAGCAGCTGTTCATGAAGGGTTGCACTGCTTGAACGTTGCGAGTCTGTGACAATATTTCTAGGAGCTCGTCGTTTGACAGGAAGTAAAAGCGCGGAAACGCCATCCGTTTGAACTCGAGATAATCTTCCAGCGCCTTCTGGATTCTGTCCAGAGCGTCATTGAGATGAGCGAACGATTCTCTCTGCCCACTTTTACAAATGGTTCCCTTCCCCACGCATGTGGGGTTCTCCGCTGCTCTCTTCATTATGATTCTGAAATCCTTGTCAACGCCCTCAAAGGTCTTGTACTCAAACGGAAGTTGGCGTTGAATATCTGGAGCAGCAAAAATTGGCTCTAGATACATCCAATTCCGCTGCACAGAGAGCCACTCGTCCATGGTCGCCTGCACGAGCTTGAGCTTCGAGTTCCAAGTTTCCAACTCCTCCTGGATTTCTGTCACGAATCTGTTCCACATGATCGTCGTCAGTGTGTGTGTCTGCGTGCGCATGCACATGGTGCCAGCATCTGAGCCCGTGAGGGTTTTTGTGAGCCTACGCTCCATGACTGTGCATGTGTGGGCGAGAGAGGACGACCTGTTTGCCAAAAGGGAGGAAATCATTGTCATACTCTCATCCAGCCGCGCTTCTATCTCGTCACAATCTCCCAAAATGGAGCAATCCTTCTGACCCTTGTACTCTCGGATCGGAAACTCCAACTCCTTCCAAGTCTCCTTGATGCTTGCCAGGAGATCCTCCAGCATTTGCTCTTGTGTAGCCTTTTGTGACATGAGCGTGATCTCGTCGGTATAGGCGAGAAAGTTGAGCCGCAGCACAAGCCCAAGCGTTAGCCCCTGCCCCTCTCTTTTCGCGTTGATGATGTGCCGGGCAAACTTCTCGCCCGTGGCGGCATCAATCGCCAACCAGTGCCGTTCCTTCATCGCCGGATTCTTGATGTGGTTGCAGGTCGCGATGAGGCAACGGTGGCCCTGCACTTTCCGTTTGACCTGTGCTACGACGGTGTTGTTCGGTGGAAGCTCTTTCTCGGCGCGCAACGCAATTCGCGTCCATTTTTGAATGCGATCCTCCTCCACACTCTTGTCCAAGCTCTCGAGGAGGATGCTGTTGGCCTTAACATAAATCTCGTCGACTTCCTCAATCGTCTCCCAGACCCTGCGTCTAAGATTGACGGCTTGCGACATATCATGAAGCTCCGTGAACAAGCCCTGCGCCCGCCTGAGTTCGCGTTGATAAGACTGAATCAACGCCGCTTTCCCCTCCAAGACGTTGATTTGCTCGCTGAGGTCCCTCACCGTCGCCAACACCGACTGCGGCTCATCCGTTTCACGGATAAGGCTAGGGTCTTCAGATAGCAGCTGCATTTCGCTGATATCATCAGAAAAGTCCATGAGCATATCCTCCAACATGCCGACAAATTTGCCGTTGTTTTTCTCGCGATTTTCGGTCGCCGTGAGCAGGGATGCTTGCAATTGCTTGACCTGTGACTGCAAAATGGTGCACGTTACGTGGTCTGGTTGAGACAAATCCATGCCGTGCTCTTGCAGCAGCTGCAGGCGCTTCATGCTGTCCCTGATATTGTATTCAAGGTCGTCTTGCTCCTTGTCGACTTGGTCGAGCGTGGCGCAGTACTTCATGTACTCGCCAATGAAGTGGGGCACGCGCGAAATCGATGAATTAGAGTTGACAACCTGGTCCAGGAGTCGCCGCTGCATGCGTCCGAGAAGGCGTGGAAGCAGCTCGCGGATTTTCTCAATGCAGTGTTGCGGCGACGGGATGAGCTGGCTTTTGTACGCCTTGCAAACAACGCGCAAAGCATCACAGTCAACGAAATCTTCGATAGCTTTCATCTCCTCCAACTGCACCTTGAATTGAGCCTCCAGTTTGAGCAGATCCTCAAAGGGGGTGCTTTCTGTTTCTGCTGTGAGCTCAATCTGCTCAAAGTTAAAGTCATCGTTTTGCGCGACAACCTCCGCAAAGTGCTCATACTTTCGCAGGAGGTCCTCAGTCTTGTCGTAGGCGCATACGATGCCTGCACGGAGATCCTGGAGCATCTGCTTGTGCTCCACACTGCCCTCTATCAGCTTGGCAAGCATTTGGTCCATTTCCGAGATGGGGTGGTACTCGTCAAACAGGGCGTAGAACTCTACCAGGTCCGGATGCGTCAGGAGCCGCGAACTAACGCATACCGTCTTGATGAAGCTATGGGCAATGCCCTCGATTTCAGTGCCCAGTTCCAATTCCGTTGGCGACAGCACCAGCTGTGGCGGGCCGGCATGAGGACTACCGAGCTCGAGCCCCAGCTCGGCGAGCACAATCGGCGAAAATTCTGCTGCGGGCCCCCGGTGAAATCTGCGGCAGAGGCTGGCTGTGGAGTCCAGGACGCTGACTTTGATCGCGTGCAGCACCATGTAGTCGCACAGCAGCAGGAAGTGGAAGAGCTGTCTGTGCACCACGCGCCGTCCTGCGACCATGGTGTGCTTGAACACGCCGTCATCCCCGGCCTGGGAGGAGGATTCACTGCCCTTCTTGCCTCCCGCCACACCCGCATACGCACTCTCCTTGGGTCCATCTGCACGAAATTTGCGTTCAAAATCCACCAGGACTTCCTGGCACCCGGCACGAACACTGGCCACACTGCTCTGCCAGAAGCCCTTTAAAGTTCGCAAGTAATGCGCCTGCTGGCGCTGCTGCATCTGTGAAAGGGCGAAGAGCTCGCACAGACACGTGCCCTGGCTGTCCTCAAACAGCGAGCAGGTCTCCAGCATTGTCGTCTGGCATTAGACACACATTAGACACACATTAGACACACATTAGACACACAATAGACACACAATAGATACACGTTGTCGTCTGGCGGGAATTCCCTAGGACATTTACTATTTACATGCATTGCACTTTATACAGTAGAGAGTACTTTTGAGAAGTCGTGGGCTGTGCCTGGTCCCGAAGGCGGAGCAGCGTCACGTACATGATGGGATTCATGAGCACCGACTGCCGCTGGAAGCTCTCGCGGTTCTTAACAAACTTGCTGTACCGCACGTTCTGTTTCCAGACTTTGAAATTCTTCCACCACTTATACCGGCTGAAGACAGGGATCTCGATGAGAGACTCAAAAACGTAGCACTCGCGCTTCCACACTTCAAGCGGCGTAAACTCAGGCTCCTCGCCAGTGCACGTCCGCATGACTCCGCCCAAGCCGAGGGTAAAGTGCAGCTTGTTGACCGCCTTTGCGTGGGGAACTACCTTTACATGGTACGGGTTGAGCGGCAAGCCTATCGAGCGGGAGAGTGGGAGCAAGGAAAAGGGGGGGAGGGGAGTGGGAGGTAGGAGAGTGGGGGAGTGGGGGAGTGGGGGACGACAGGCGGTGAGAAATAGGGATCGCGCGTCACTAGGGACGTCAGCGCGCATGGCCGCCGCAAGCACGGATTGAGGGAGGGAGCGGTGGAAGGGAGGGTGGTGGCAGAGAGTAAAGAGAAAGAGAGAGAGTACGGGAGTGTTTAGCGTGTGTGTGTGTGTGTGTGTGTGGCGTTTGTGGAACTCTCCACACACCTTCGCTTCGTCGGTAGGGAATCATGTAGACAAATTCAGAGGATTCGGGGTTGAGCCGAAGCCGCTCGAGCGCCACCCATGGGTCCTGAGCTGAAGGGAGGTGGGGTTTGGGACCATTTTTTCCGGCGCTGTCTGTGCGCTGTTCCGGGTCCACCGCGCCCTGGTCAAAGCGAATGCTCGCGGCTCGGATTTCAGAGGCCCACACCGCAGTGCGTGGGCTCGCACGGCCGTGACGCGTGGCAGCTGCCCCTGAGCCGTTTTGGCCCTCGGTCTTGGGCAGCTGCTGGCTGCTTCCAGCCTGTTCCTTGAGCTCGCCAAAAAGCCGCGAAGCAACGAGCGTGCTCGGAGCAATCTTTGGAGCCCTGGCGGCTCCTCCGACCCGCAGCCTGGTGCCACCTGCTGGGCTCGTGTTGACGTGACCGACTCGAAGGGCGATGCCCCGCCCCGCCTGCCTGCCATCGACCGGAGAGGCACCGAGGGAGCTGACGGTGAGGGACCCAACGGTCTGCAAACCGGCGCTATTGGACGAGGTCTGCTGCGCAAGGCGCAGGCGCGAGGAGATGCCAGCGGCGGACATCGGGCCCAGCGTTTTGCCACCTGGCATCACCGGGCTCGACCTGTCGGGCTGCGTTTCATGGACGCCCATTACGATCTGTCCGGGCGACTCCAACCCTGACAGCCGCTCCAGCGCCAGCAGCACTTCGGGGCCGCGCCGCATTGAGCTCTCAGCTCCGCGCGCTGCAAGCACAACCGGCGGCAAAGTTCCGCATGACACTCCCACGGGCTCGGCGTCTTGACCGCGCTGCTGTGTGCCCGGGCGGCTCGAGGGTGACGCTGAGCGCAGCCGCGTGCCGCCAACCGGGTTGATAATGGGGTCCCTGCCTGTCCGGCTAAGGCTCGACGAGCGCTTGTGCGGCGTGGGCGACGGCGAGCGCTTACGTAAGCTGCCGGTGGCCGCCGGCGCAAAATCGGTGCGCACTTCGGGCGAGTCGCCGGGCGGCGGCGGTGACTTTGCCCCGCCGCGCCGCGTCCCCGAGGGAGGGCGCGGCGGCCTGCCCTCCATGGTGCCCTGACTGTCAAGAATTGCTCATCGTCCGTGCGCTTAGGGGGGGGGTGTACATGCCCGAGTGGAGGAAAGCCATGCCAGTGCGCCGTCGGCGTGGAAAGCCAGACCAACTTGTCACACGTTAGCTGTCGATGAGCGGCAAGCGACCTGACAAAGTTGCCCACCGCCCGGTTTCTGTCGAAAAAAAAAAGTCAAAATCTCA
>Ga0315899_10009152_pt1 | contig 10622 bp, 9 predicted proteins | sample LakEriMetagenome_2_FD_203518 | JGI IMG/M metagenome (GOLD analysis project Ga0315899, IMG submission 203518) | Freshwater fungal communities from buoy surface, Lake Erie, Ohio, United States - Buoy 4 MA112 | ecosystem: Environmental > Aquatic > Freshwater > Lake | place: USA: Lake Erie, Ohio...
CTCTCTCTCCCTCCCTCCGTCTCTCTCTCTCTCCCTCCGTCTCTCTTTCCCTCCCCCTCTCTCTCCCACACACTCACTCACACTCCCACAAACGCGTCAAGGCAAACGGGAAGGTCGAGTACGGGCTCGACTATGAGTGGGGTGGGGTGCAACGGAAATCTCTTGATGTCCCTCCGCGAGGCGAGGTGCCCATCGCTCTCACTGTCACGGTATTCTTATTATTATCATTATTATTGTCATTATTATGATTAATTTTTGTGATTGTTATTGTTGGTGGTGTTGTTGTTTTTATTTTCCTTTCCTTTTGTCTGTGTCGCGTGCGCGTACCCCTACAACCTACACTAAGAGAGAGCGGTGTGGGGCGAAGGGAGTCAGTCTCTCTGACACGCCGCACGCACACAGGTGATGCGCGTGGGGGTCTACAACTTGAATCGATTCCGACTTTCCTTTCCCACGGAGGTGTCCAAGGATGGTTGCAAAGATGGCGCGCCTGCCGCCCAGGCCGCCTTTCCGCCTCTAGATTTTTCTACAAGTACAACATTCCAGCGCCTACTTCACGTCGAGCCTGGAGGCTCTCCGTGAAGGGGTAGGAGGTGACGGGGCCAAGAAGGGGCTAGGGTAAGGGAACACGTCTTGAACATGATGGCGGCAGCAACTTCTGTAGTTTATTTGGAATCAGAATAATTTCGTTGGGTGAACGCGCAAGTATGGCGGTGTCTGTTGCCAACGTATCGCCATGTCTCGTGATGCGAGACATCGTATGCAAGTGCCAAGTGCGCAAGCAAGTTGACATTTGCTAGTCCACATTTTCCACACACGCCCCATGCTACGCCGCACACTCGTCCTCGCTGTGCTTGTCATCTCGCTGCCACCCGCCCTGGAGTCTGGGCATTCTGGGCGGGGTGGTCGTTCAGGAACCTCTTGAGTGCTTTGGCAAAGTCTACCCAATCTTTATCCTGGCTGGACACAGTCTCATCTGCCCCTGTCTTCCTTGTCGCCCGATGGGGGATCTCGCAACCTTCAGGAGGCGAAGGCAAGCACGTGCAGTGGACTCCCTTGATCAGGTGCACGCGTTTTCGTTGCTGGTACATGGAGATGAGGCGCTGATCTCCCGCAAGTGCCCGCGAACAAATAGCCCTACCCTCATGTGCTCCCAACAACCCTCGAGCCTCGAGCTCGCGCACCTGCTGAAAAAAGCCCGGATACTCGAGGTCATGAGACGTTGGTGAAAGTGCAGTGTTTGATATCCGCATTTGCTCCCGTCCTTTTGACGCTGTCAGTGACGTCGTGCCACGACACACTTGACCTTGATTATTCTTGCGTGAGCTTCGCACTTTTCCTCGCTCATTCTCATCCTTCGAATGTACCCTCCGTGACCTGCCGCTGCTGCTTCTCTGTATCTTCGACAAATCCGCGCCGTCATATTGGAGAGCATCAACATCCTGGTACACTTCCCAATTCAACACCCCTTGAAGCCGCGCTAATGTCGGGGTGACAGCAGGTAGCATCTTTTCCATGCGCCTTCCACGAGGTGCAGGGGCACGAGCAAGTGTCGGAGTCACCGCAGGGACCTGAAGCCTTCTTCCAGTCTCTTTCGTCCCGTCTCTCCCTCCCCTTCGCTTTCCTCCTTGGCCTACCTGATCCTCATCAGTCGGCGAGAGCAAGAACCCGCAAGCCCGCAAACTGTCCCTGAGCTCCGACGAGTACTTGGAATTTGGCCCTCGCACTACCCTCGTGGCAGCCTCACTGTCGTCTCCACTCGCAGCTGCGTCAAGCAACAATTGCAGGGAATGGCTGGGTGCGAATGAGCGTAAAGATGAAGATGAAGATGACGATGACGATGACGAAAAATTGGCTGTCAGAGTCGGAGAGGGCGGGAAATGAATTGATGGTGACGGGGACAGAGCATTGGATATGGCATTCTCACGCGCTTCTTCTTGGTCCGCATTGTTATCCATTTTGTGCATATTCCACCCCTTCACATCCTCTTTTGCGCCCTGTGCCTCCGCTGTTTGACGCACTTCCCTGTCCTTGTCCGTGCACTTGGCGTCCCTTTCCAACAATGGTCCCGTCGCAAGAGTGTTGGCAGTTTCTGATATTCGCCTGGCATTTGATGAGCTTGTCAGTCGTTCGAGTAACCGGCAGAGCCGCAGACACGTCACTTTTGCATCAATTCAACCCTCTTACCTGCGATACACGGTCTCGTTGGCCACATTGCGCCACCGCGCAAACAAAGTCGCCAGAATTGGCAACCTTTTTTCGACCAGTTTGACAGCCACAACCGCCTTGCGCATGCGAGCCTGCACCAAAGATTTTATATAAGCTTCAGCCCAGTCCGCTCCGCGAGCACTTTTTTTGCATAGATTCGACGCATGGCAAGTGGGCACCTGCTGCACTGAATTGGCGCGCATGGCTAGGCGCCACGAGAAGATGGCCCGACACTTGAGTCCGATCTCTTGAACGTCCAAGGGTGGTGGCCGCTCCGGCTGCGGAGATGATGGCATGAGAGTACATGTACACGCCAAACAATGGCACTCCGGTGAACCGCCACCTTCCGGAGACTGGCACTGCTGCATGCACAGGTCGACAGAGGGTGAGTGTATTATGCATCCTGCCTTGTGGTCAACAACGCAGGGCTGACCGCAGTCTATGGCTTGAAGACTTTGCTGCCGAATGTGAGTTCTGACACCATCTGAGGCCTTCGGTTCGCAGGGCTCAGCTGCAGCCGCCTCCGAGTCGTCAGCGTGTGCCTCACTGTGGCCAGAACCAAGATCTTGGCCTTTCGACTGTTTTGGGTGGGCATCCTGCACGGCGCAATCATCTGTAGGCAGAATTCCAGCACGAGACAAGATGTCCGCGATGGCACTGCAACCTGCAGGGCCGGCTTTTCGATTGGCGGCTCGGAGCAACGCCACAATATCATGCTCCTGGACCATGCTTTCCTTCTGGCTTTCGTCCATCCCCTCCCTGTGGCTTTCGTCGCTCACGTGGGATTCGGAAGGAGAGGTCTCAATGGCCGTCTGCGACGTTGCACTGGGAGATTCCTTCGCAGGCAGATGAGCAGGCAAGACAGTGGATCGATCCTCTGCAGATTGAACGCTTACCGTTTGCGTCCCGTTGCCGGACGCGGCCTCAGCCGCTGAGGCGCCGGCCCCTGCGACATCGTCTGCCGTGAGCTTGAGCCTAGTTGTGAGGGTGTGCATGAGCTGACGGGCCTGCTCCAGACGAAGGCGGCGACGATCGATCCATGGCGACACTGCACACGGGTTTGTCGGAGGCAGTCACACGCTCCTCAGCATGTGCGCGGGACAACATTCGGGGCGCAAAGTCGCACCTGAGATGTCCGACGCAGGCTCTACTTGCGAGGAGCAGGACAGCGCGGCACCTTCCCTAGGGGACAATGCGGCACCTTTTCTGGGGGACAATGCGGGTGACAATGCGAGCTTCCCCTCTCTATCCCCGGCATCGATCACTCCTTTGGTGAACGGCTCGCCCCACCCCTCCAAGGAGGTGGTTGCGCCATCTGCGCCCGACCGGTGCTCGCCCGCGCGTGCGGATGTCGCGCGTGCGGATGTCACACCAGGCCCGGTCTGCAGATCGCTCAGCGTGAGCGTAATAGTTGGATATCCTGGCGAGGGCGAGGGCCCGCGTCCTGCAGTAATCCACCGCACGATGGCCGGGCCCACGGGATGGTGCTTGAGGATGCCCTTTGGCCTCGCAGCCGCGAAGTTGGCCAGACCGCGCTCGTTTTCTTTGCCTGCAGCTGGCGCCGGAACGGGGGGTTGGCGCCCGAGTCTGGGCGGTACGGGCGGGGGCACCGCTGGCATCCCCGTCACGGTCCACATGCGCGGTGGTGCAACGGCGGTGAAATTCTTTCAACTCAAAATTCCGCGCGAACTGGGAAAACTACCGGCGGCTTCCGGAAGCAGGGTGGGCGGCCGCCTCGGCCCCCCCCCCCGATAGGCTGGCGCCGGGGCCCTCAAATGGAGGCCGTCGATGCCAGGCGCCCGTCGTATGCAGAGCTCTTTGCTGCACGCCTGGAGGCGCCGCGACGGAGGCGTCCTGCGGCGCCAGCGGACCAGACGACGTGGCAACGGCGGCCGACGACGACAATCCGGACAGTAGGACAGGCGATGGTGGAGGTCACCGCCGACCGAGACCGTGATGCGTACGGGGCCTCGAAGCGGCGGGCGGTGGTGGGGCAGGAAGCGCCGGCGGAGGGCGGGGGCGAAGGACGCGCGTGGGCGGCGTGGCACAACGTGGGCCTGGCGCCGCAAGACGACCGCCGGGGCAGCAAGAGGTGGCTGCTGGTGCCGGCCAGGCCCGCAGACGAGCCTACGCGGGGGCCTGCACAGACATACTCGGCCCTGACCCCGCCTCCGCCCGCACCCGCAGAGACTGGACATGAACAAGATGCGAGCACGGCGGCCTGGGTAGGCTTGGGAGATGCACATGTGCGCCACTTCAACAACCTGAGCCTGTGCCGCGAGCTGCAGGACATGCAACTGCAGGTGAGAACAGTCTATAGTGAAGTGCGCGCTTGAGTGTTTGCTCCAGCGGCAACGCAAACTGCTCGCTTGGCCCTGTTTCCTGACGCACTGGTCCCGGGGCAGCGAAATCTTGCATCGCACGCCCTATACTTGTCTGGAGCGGATGGAGCGGATGGAGTGGACGTGGTAGCAGAGCAGATTGAACTTGTGTGCGTGCCGGATGCGCAGCACATTGCAGATTCTCGTCGGGGAGCGGCCAATCGCGATGAGGAGTTGCTGGTGGCCCTGTGGCGCGCTGGCGCATTCATACCCGTGGACGATGCAGCCGGGTCTCATCAGTCCTTGTTGATGTCTCCGCAGGAGCAGGGCCAGTCCCGGGATCAAAGAAATCAGAGTGCTCCCCCGCCTCCTCAGCAGGATGCTCGAGGTGTGCAACAGAACGCTCGTCCTGCAAAACGAGCGGCGGAGCACGTGCTTCACAGAGCTGGCACGGACGACCATGCGCAATTTTATGGGGACGATGCTGCGCCGCCAACTGCACTGTGTGCACTTGAACATGAGGGCGGTCATTTCTCATTAGAAAACGATCACTTCTCGGAAAAAGTCGGCGGCACGCAAGATCCAGAAAGCGAAAAGTCTCGTCCTGCCGATGAACGTCATCCGGAGGGAGGCCAGGACGTGCACATGAAAAGTATGCTAACGATGGTCAAGACAGGCTTGAGAAGAGAGGATGGAGATGTTTCTGCTAACAAAATTCGAGCAAACGATAAGGCAGTAGAGCTGGCGGACGGTCAGGAGAACCATGATTACGAGAGGTGGAGAAAAGATGACAGCGCTGAACAATCGCAGGGTACTGCTACTACAGCAAAGCTGTTGAAGCTGTCAGCCGCGAATACTTCTGCTCCTCAGACCGATGAAGGTGGATTGGGAAAGCAGCATACAGCAAGAATGCCGCTTTCGGTCGTCCGCGACAACGGACAGGGAGGAGGAAGGGTAGCGCTGCCAGAAGCACACCCATCAACAACATCGCCAGTTCAGAACGGATACCGCAGACTGCAAAAGGAGAAAAGCAGAAAGAAACAACAAGCTGGGCATGTGGTGAGAGTTGTGGGAAGTCACGTTTGCGATGATGAAAGTTCGCAAGCTCGGGATCATGAGTTCAAGAAAAAGTATGTTGCGCTCATGGGCGGTGGTGGCGATGCGATTTCATACGATCGCCTCTCGTCGGTTTTGAAAAGAAGCACCGTTTCAGGTAGCTCTTTAAGAATGTGTCCCTCGCTTTGTCAACATTTTTGTTTGTCATGGACGTGTGTTCAGTCGCTTACACACCCCAATGCTATTCCTCAGCTGAATCGTCAGCAGGGCGTATCGCAGCGCAGGAGCACCAGGCAGCGATGCAAAAATCTGTTCTGGAGAGCGTACTTGCGGCTAAGCGTGCCAAAACTGCCAAGGGTACCCGCTTCTTAAGGTCTCTGGTGCAGCGCCGGGGTGTATATTGCGTGGACGGCGAGAAGGGTGGGCAAGTGCATGCAACTGGAAAAGTGGACGGTGCATGTGTGGGCGTGGATCGCGTCAAGATGCAGGGGCATGTGAGTGGACAAACTGGCTCAGTCATTGTTAAACTCCATGCCTTCGCTTGGAGTGGCCAAGGAGTCAACATCCGCAACAATCCAGACTATGTATGCGAAGATGATAATTCACCAAGAGTACTGGCACTAGGAGCAACGATGACCAATGCGGAAGTTGGGCTGGCGGACGGGATACCTTCAGGGCAGAACATCTCTCCCAGTAAACAAGAAGACGCGAGAACGGAAGGAAGCAGCACGGCACTTTTGCAGTACATCGCGACCCAGCAAAAATGTCAGCTGATGCTGCGGCCATCGACCGCGAGAAGAAAAGGGGGCATGCTGGGAAGGATGGCGCGGAGGATATTTCGGAGGTGGTATGCAAACTCTGCATTTATGCTCGTGGCCGTCGGCTTTCGTTGCATTCGCGTCTTGACGACGTGTCTTGGGATATGGAAGGTATTTTTGCGTATAAACCCCCGAGTCTCTTCTGCATTCTCTGCTGTGCCAGCCATCGACCGAGACGAAACCTGACAGAAGGGCGTACGCAGAACTTGTCTTACATCCGCTTCAATCTTGAGCGCCTGTGTGGCCGCTACGTCCCACAAATAGGTCCAACAGGACAAGGAGAGCAAGGTGCAGTATGGTTTGCATCTCTCGCGCTTTCAGGGAGGCAGACCATGCAATCAGTCCGTGGTTGGACAAGCATGCATCACATGGTGTGCTTCAACATTGCATTTCTTTTTTCGTTGTGGCTTGATGATGTTCGTTCCGATCGAAAGCCTACTATGCTGACACATGCACACCCAGGTGCTGAATTTGATTGTGCTCGCCTACGACCCTAGTTTGCAGCTGTCTGCCGAGGACCGATCACTGATCAAGCTATCAGCACTTGTTTGCAGGCTCAGGTACGCCAAATACAATCTGCTGAATTGCATCAGTCATCGATATCTTCACCTAAATGCTCTTTTCTCCCTTTTCTTCGCTCCAGGTGGACTCACAACGTGATAAAGCATCTCAGCGCCTGGGCCGCATGGCTAAAGCACCCGTGGCGCATGATACGACGTCGATACTACCTGCACATTCTAGAAGACTGCTACCATGAGTGGCGTGCTGTCACAATTGTGCTGCGTGACAGTCGCGCCATCGACGCACTGCACGTATGGAAGCACGAGGTGGCCAGGCTGCACTTCATTCAGCGCGCTGCGTCCTCGTACTTGACCGTGACACAGCGCTTCATGGCGTTGTGGCTGCTGCGTGAGTGGAAGCGGCTCGCAGCGCTCGTGAGACGTGTCGTAGCGTTTGCCGAGGCGAGAGAAGCACGTTGCTGGCAGGAGCACTGGGAGGAGTGGGTGTTGGCGACGCGGAGAAGGCGGCTTTTGGCCCGATGGATATTCCATGGCTTTGCGGATTATGGTAATCTGTCATCCGATTTGCCGTGTACGCACGCACTTGACTGCCTCGCTCTCTAGTGACGAAAACGTGTTTTTCTCGGCGTATTTCTTGGCGGTACTTGGTGCAAGTCTTCTCTTGTGCAGTGCAACGAAAGCGCGCGCATCGTGTCCTACTAGCTCTGCTCTTCTCTAAGAAAGCCACTCGCCGGCTGAAGCGCTGCACAAGGAAGTGGAGACTCTCGGCAGCCGTCGAAAAATACGCCCTTAACCTCAGACTTTCCGGGTGTATGCGCTCGTGGTCCGATATTGTCCACATCTTGAGTTGGGAAAATCGTAAGTGTCTGTTGTGACCGTTCCACCCGTGTCTGATCTCTGAAATTTGTTTCTCACTGATGACTTTCGGTGCAGGCCACCTGCACGAAATCTATCGCACTCGCCTCAAGCAACGTTCGCTGCTGCATTGGCGTTTGGCGTCGGCAGACCTGGCACATCACAGGGACTGGAAGGTTCAAGTGCGAGCCGAACACAAGGCTAAAAAGTTACATACCTTTCACAGAGCTTGCCGGGAGCATCGAGGGCGCCGGGATTTCAAGGAGGAGCAAATGCAGGTTATGCGTGAAACATAGAAGCGGGAGCGTGCGACGTTGCCGATCGTCTGTGTAAGTGCGGGAAAGAGTAGGTGCAGAGTGTGTGTGTGTGTGTGTGTTGAAGCTTTTTGCTCATGTGTGCTTTTTGCGGCGAGCAGGATGCGACACAGTATTCGCAGCGCAACCTGCTCACTCGCCGTATCCCAGACCTGCTTGTCCAGTGGAGGAAGTGTGTAATCAGAGCCCAAACTGCGCAACGACTGCTGGGGCGGGTTGAGGCTAGCAGGTTGTCCGGTGCGCTCCGACACTGGATGGCCTGGATTGCTTTCTGTCCGCGTGTACGGCGGCTTTATCAGCAGACTCAGGATCGCTTGAGACGGCAGACTCTTGTTATCTTTGCACGCATCGTATGCGTCAAGTACTTCATCGCCAGGTCTTGCAGGTCCACACTGGCTCTAGCCCTGGCTGAATGGCGAAAGACAATTACAGGTCTCGAGTTTATTGTACCACGGGGCAGGAAAAATGGAGGCCGGCTCGTGCGTGCAGGACGGGGCTGATCATTGTTTGGGCAACCCATTTTCCTCCCTCTTTCCCTCTCTCATTCCTGGCCCGGGTGCTGACGCACGCCCACACCCTCTCAGGCAATCGTTGGCTGAAAATAAGGGAAAATGAGCTGCACAGAAGGACAAAGATGGGCTTGATACGTCTGTCGTTCATCTTCCTGGTGGCGCATGCCTTGACACTGAAGATACTGCATAGGGTGCGACCTGCTGCGTGTCAGTGTGTGCAAAAATGTCAGTGTGTGCAATTCGTGCGCACACATTGCTGTCTGTCAAAGCACATGAGCATCTGACTGGTGGAGGTCACGTTGGTGATGGAGGTGGACGCTCTGCACTAATACGTGATCTGGCGAACAGTTGGCAAAGGCTGCACGGCTTAAAACGAAAGTGCAAACGTTTCGTGCTTGGCGCACTGCGCGAGCATGGGCTCAGAATCTGAAAATCGGGACGAATATCGTCGTGTGCGCACACACACGACGGCTGAAGGCAGGCGTGCTGCGAGTCTTGGCTGAGCATTCTGTGCGCAGGTACATGTATGAGGCACTGGACACCGATTTGGTTGTTACAGGGTTGCAGTATGAAAATGAACGTTTTAGAGTGTTTGCGCAAGCAGAATGTGACAGCTCAGAGGCAGAGATGCATTAGGAGGTTGCAGCTGACATTTCTCGCGGACGATGCAGTGCGGCCAACAACATCTGGCTACAGGCCAACACACAGGCTGGGCTGACGCAGGGTTGCAAGCTTTTGTCAGCCATTTTCATGGCATGGAGTTGCTTCAATGTCGAGAGCAGGTTACGTTTGCCAGTGCATGCAGTCAGGAGAAGGTTGTCGTGATTAGGATGATGTCGATCTACGGTTGTGCGTGAAGGGTGCATTCGCGCTTGTCTTTGGAGTTGGCAAGCTTGTTTGCACCGTGCAGATGCGATATGTATACACGGATATACATATAAAACATGTACAGTGTGGCAAACTTGTTTGCACCGTGCAGATGCGATATATACATACAAATATACCTATAATACATGTATACAATGTTTGTGTGTTGGCTTCATTAATGTATCTCGCAAGAGCTTGCTGTTTTAACGCGATCTTGAGATCTTGGGCTGTTGGCAGAATCGAAGCGCAGACGTACCACAATCTCAAGGCCGAGTGCTTGAAAGAGCTTCTGCAGGCCTCGGCGCAGAGAAAATGTGCCCGCCTGCACGCAGTAGTGCTGATCTCGTCTCACGCCCTTGCTGCATGGCAAGAAACGTTGTCGGCACGCAGAATTAGTAGAGCCCTTGCGCCCTATAATATGTTCCGAGACTGAAATTTGGAGGAGAACGAGGAGGAAGCAGTAGGCGACGTTGCGATGTTTGTTATCGATTTGTCTTCTATTGCAATCTGTGCGGGGTTGGGGCTTACAGACGGTGGAGAGAGCTGAGAGGAGTAGAAAGGGCAAAGCAAATGAGAACGGGATGCATCACATGGAAATTCAGAGCAGTCCATATGTGCATAATTGTGTTTTTTAGAGCATACATGTTTCGCCCCCCCCGAGAATTCAGAGCAATACACGTATACATACATGTACACATGAATGCACACATACATGCACACGTACACGCCACATGCAGACATTCATGCACACACATTCATGCACTTGCATGAATGAAGATGGTCTTGAATACAAACTAGCATATCAACTTGTATTTTGATACAACCGGAGCGTCTTGCCAAATTCTTCCCAACATAAAAAAAAAACACAACATAATCACTGCATGCTGTTGCCGACGGGACTTGCCGACGGGACCGTGACCAAGCTCGAACTGGGCCGTGCCATCGCTGTATGGTACATAGCACCAATGAACCAAATGCATTAAATAACCATTAACTGACAAACAGTCTGCATGCATGCATGCAAATACGCGCGTGTGTATAATGGATGTGCCAAGATGCATAAGGGGTGGAGAGTTTGCACAGAGGCAAGGAAGGGGGGGGGGCAGGGGGGGGGGGGGGAGAGAGATAGAGAGAGAGAGAGTGAGAGAAA
>Ga0315899_10009154_pt1 | contig 10622 bp, 11 predicted proteins | sample LakEriMetagenome_2_FD_203518 | JGI IMG/M metagenome (GOLD analysis project Ga0315899, IMG submission 203518) | Freshwater fungal communities from buoy surface, Lake Erie, Ohio, United States - Buoy 4 MA112 | ecosystem: Environmental > Aquatic > Freshwater > Lake | place: USA: Lake Erie, Ohio...
CAAGCGCTGAACAAACGAGCAGTCTTGTGAGAAACGATTAATTGTCCGTTTTTGTCTTCTTGTAATTCAACATAAACAGGAACGCGATCACCAGCTTTAAGATCTGGATTGTAACGGAATTCAGTTACCGCAACAACACCTTCAGACTTGTAGCCGATGTTTATTACAACTTCTTTCTTTCCTACAGAAACAACAGTTCCTTCAATAACTGTTTTTTCAGCAATTGTAGACAACGTGTTTTCGTACAATGAATCGTAACGAGCACGATCATCATTGCTGTATCCGCCAGAAGCTTCGTAAGCTTCCCAGCTGAACTCGCCGTTTTCATTCATGAAAGCAGCGTCGTCAGCAGTGCTGTACAACTCTAGTGGTTCTTCAGAAGCAACTTCTTCTTCTACAGATGCAGAAGCAGTAGCTTCAGTGTTTTCAGTTCCTTCGGTGGTTGGAACAGTGTTTTCAGCTTCTTCAGCTGGATTTAATTCTTCTGCCATGGGGCATTGTTAATTTGTATTTCATTCGCCTTCGCACGCATACGGAATGAAAGAGTTAGTTATTATTCAGTGACTCAGCGTCTTATCACCGCCCAAAAAGGGACGCGAATATACAAAAAAAATCGGCTAATATGCCGATTTCAATCACTTTGTGATCAAATCTTCGAATCATTCGCGTTGCGATCAATCGTTCCGATTAATCCGAAGGATTGATTGCCTTGCAATTGATCACGCAGTGATTGATCCTGCATGGATTGAAAGCTATCCCTCACGCCTCTCCACTCATTCTCATTGTGTTTGTCTTTCTGTTTCTCATTCTGAGAAAAATAACAAAGAAAGGAAGAAGGAAAATATTTACATTTATCAATCGTTTCTATAAAAAAATAAATAACAACAATGAGAAAATCATTTGGAGCCTACGCCTTTAGTCTTTTAGCTTGTTTAGTCATAGTTTCCTGTGACTCATGTTTTGACGGACCAAAACGCCATCCTGAACCCGATCCTAAACCGGCACCAGAACCTACGCCGTCTCCAAAAGACTCATTTACAAAAAGTGATGCGAAGAATTTCGTAATAAAGTTTTATTCGTCTTTGGAATTATCAGAAGAGTTGAATGAGCGGGCATATAACGAAGGCGGTGTGAAATTTAATACGAGTGAATTTTATTCGTGTGTGAATAGCAAGTCAGTTTTCTCCAAAAAACGCCTAGAAAACCTGACTGGTGATGATTACCATTATTATTATGATATTAAGCTAGAGAGCATCATTGAGATACAAGAAAAATCAGGTTCTTTCGAGGTGTTGACTGCTGTTGAATATGGTATTTACGAAACTGGAGCAGTAACGAACATTGAGAAGCTTACAATAGACATAGAGGATAATAAATTTATTGTGAGGAGATGGGAAGATGTGAGGGTAGAGACTATGGAAATCGCAGAATACGAAGGCTTAGAAAATTACAGTAAAAATGATTTCTATAGACAAATAGGAAGTGTAAACAAGTAAATCATAATATGAGATATGTTAAGAAATAATAACAAGACTTGGCGCCTTTCGAAATTTGTTTTCATTTCGGCACTGCTATTTAGCAATTGCACCGAGAATCCTCCATCAGCACTAATTCCCCCGAAGGAAGATTCAATACCAACAGTACCAATTGAATCGACCGTTTTGACGGAGGAGACCTCTGACCGTTTCTCAGCAAATTTTGAAGTGTTCCTTAAGAAATTTTTGGAAGATGTATATTCAGGAAAAGACTTCAACAGGTTGGTGTCTACCTCATCTCCAATACTTCAAGTGTATATTAATAAAGAGCTTGGTTTTGGCAGATTTTGGAATGCCGGGATATATTGTAATCTATATACCTCAGATGATTTTGGTATAGATGATTCGCCAAGCAAGAATCCAGACATATCTGGGTTAAGCTTTTTTTCGAATAAAAGTCCCAAAGAGGGTTTTTGTGAACCTTCAGCATCGAAAGACGGTATTTATTACAAAGAGGTTACGAACCTTCCAGCGGATTACAATATGGAAACCGATACAGAGGTTCCTGTTCCTAAAAAATACAAGCCATTGAAAAAAATGAATGTCCAAATTCTTTACGATAATTGGATTATTCAGGATTTTTATTTCATTCAATCGAATAATACATGGTACTTGCTGTACATAGACGATTGTGATTGCGGGGCATAACACAGGCTGAGTTTTTGGAATTAATTCAGGTTAGATTTTTTAGCGAAGGCAATATTTAATATTTCTTGTGCGTATAATAGTTGAACCCCAATTAAAACTTAAAGCTTATGAAACATTCACTTCAAGTATCCCTTCTTTTGGCTTGGTCCATGTTTTTGCTGACTGGGTGCCCGCCAAATGGCAAGACAGAAAATCCACCTATAATTGAGATTGAGAGTCTTACCGAAGATTCAAAAAAAATCGTTTCAATTGAAGCTGATGGAATAGGCACATTTAGGAGTATTCAAGTTCGGGTGTCAAATATTTCCGAAGGCACAGTTAAAGTGAATTTACCTTCAGGATTGTATTTCATAAATCCAGACAAGAACTCGCAGGACTTGATTACGGCAAAAGGAATTGAAACAATTACTCTTAAGAAAGGCGAGGAAAAAGTAGTTGAAGTTCCTACATATTGCACTGATGTGAATAAGGATTGTCCTGGCAATATCAAAAAATGGAATTGCGATTATAATTATGATGGCAAACTAAAAAAGGCAATTCAATTTTATGAGAAGCACGAAGAAGAGATAAATGCATATTTGATTAAAAAGGATCCTGCATTTTCTTCGGAAGCTGAAAGGCTCCAATTTTTTCAAATAATTATTTGGTTGCACGAAGATGGCAAGGATGATGAGATCATTGCAATGCTAGCAAGAGATTCCTTTGGAAACAACGAAAGCCAAGCACGATCTTGGTTTTATTCTGTCATTGCAGATGCGCGTGAATTAGCTGAGATAATAATTACTCAAGATATTGATGCTCTTAAGGATTGGTTGAAGAAAAAGATGTTAGCTCTTCTTCCATCTGACAGAAGAATAGATGATATGGCCGATCGCGCCAAGGACAATCTTAATAGTTTGCGAGATCGATTAAGATGATTTTACAAAGAAAAGAGCACGATTCATCGTGCTCTTTTTATTAGATTCAGTAAAAAAAAACATCTTCCGACAGAACGTCAAATAACCACAATTTCGGTCGTTTATTTGTTTTCAATCCACCATTTTTCTTTTTCGATACGAAGTCCTTGAAGCCTTCTATTATCATCAATAGGAACATCATCAATAAAACTACCATATCCAAGAATGTATGATTCCCAGCCATTGTTTTTATATTTATTTGCGGGTATAAATTCACCCTCACCAATATCTAAATCCTCTGAATCGGGAATTCTGTAATCTCCCCAATTGCATTTTATGGATTTCAAAGTTTTATAGTTTGTCCAGGTGCCCTTAAATTGGTTGTTTGTATTGCCTGTTAAACTACCATATTTAATCTCATTGTTTTCGTCAAACCAAAAATAGGTCTCAAAGCCCCCTTTGAAAATTCCTGTTCCCGGTTGCTTTTGATCTTCAAATAAAGTATAATGTCCTGATAATTCTCCAAATAGAGTAAGGGTGTCATTGTCTTCATTAAATGTTATGCAACGATCTATATTCACTTTGCCCTGAAAAGAACAAATGTTGTTTTTCACTTTCGATTTCCCATATATCAGATATTCAGTTGAATCTAGAGGGTTTTTTATTATTGAAATGAATTTTATTCGAAATCTCGTGAAGTTATCTCCAATATATCCAATAGGTTGTTGAGGTTCATTGAAAGCGGAATCGTCATAAATAAAGAGGTGAGATATGTCTCTCTTTTTAATTTGTAGAGTATAAGGTTCAATGTTTGTCGGCTGAGAAAATAATTTAATACTTGATGATATTGCAATGAGAAGAATTATTTTTTTCATTTCGCTTAACCTTGTTTTAGAAGTTGAAATTCCATCTTGAGTAAATTAAATAAAGTGTATATGCTTTTAAATTCTAAAAAGCTAAAATTAATTGTATATTAGTATTGAATAAGATACGTTTAATCAAATTAGTTGTTAAAAATGAAAATAGCGCAAAGTTTCTCACTAGTTCTTGCATTTACAGTCTTTTTTTCTTGTTCGGATACAAAAACGAAAGATTCCTCAAATCCAAATGCTTCGAGTGCTCCAAAAGTTGATACTACTAAAATAGTTTCGGATAAAGTCCAAGAAATTGACAAACAAACGAAGGAAGTTGAAAAGGTCGAAATTGTTAAATCGTTTGATTTGTCCAATTTGAAAATTGGAGAAGAATTCAAGGGAGGTATCGTAATCAAGCAAAACTCCAATGAAGTTTTAGTTTGCACTCGAAAACCATTGGGGGCAGGCTCTTATAGTAAATGTGTTGAACTTTGCAGAAAATGCAAGACAGGTTCATTGAAATGGAGAATACCATCTCCAAAAGAACTTGAACTTATTTTTAGGCTAAGAAATTATTTGGATAGCTACGAGTTAAATTGGTATTGGACAAATAACACTTCAGGGAATATGGCTGAGCATATCGGCATTCAAGCCGGTGATCATATGTTTGTTCCAAAAGAACACGGGAAATTTGTTATCGCGGTAGCCAAATACGAGACGGAATAGAACTTAAAGAATTGGGAATGCACTCCCATATGAGCTATCAAGGTCTATTCTGAATAATAAATCGAAGATTGAGGCTAGTATTATCGAAAAAAGATAGAATAATTAATGTCAAGTCGAAGACATTCGAGTTGAGTTAGTGCAAAGCACATTCACAGGTTTCCTTTTTCTTCCCTTTACTTCCCTTTTCTTACCTTTTCTTACCTTTTCTTCCCCTCTCTTAACTTTTATTCCCTTCTCCCCGAATGTATTGGCGTTGCGATCAATCGTTCAAATTATTACTTAACCAAAAACCGAAACCGCTTTTCTTGCCCAATTTGAAGAATGTAAATCCCGTTTGAATATCCTTCCACACTTATTCTCGAAATCGTTGATGAGCACGTTCCGCGTTTCACCAATTGACCCATTGAATTGTACAGAAAATAGGGAGTTCCGTTAATACTGTTCGAAGTAATTAGAATTTCTTTCAGGGAAGAATTATAAAACGCATGCGCGGAATTAGAGTCAATTTCTCCAATGGTAGAAACAGGTCCTGCGTAGGTCAATTGACACGTATCGTTCACCAAATTCATGTCGCCGAAAATAAATTCAGCGGTAATCGGATAACAGATTGGTCCGTTGATTAAACTAACCGGATACCCTTGCACCGATTGTCCGAACTGTCCGAAATAGAACAGGCTTCCAGTAGCAATCACATTACCATTGCAATCGGTCACTGAAGTCACCATCGGGTAATTCATAAAATCCGCAGCACTTCCTTCCAGCTGAATATTAATCAATGTCGTGGTCGAATCGAATTCATTCGCGGTAACACTCGTAATGCTTATATCAGCACACGAGAACACCCCTGTCTGCGCCCTTCCCGAAAAAGTGAATAGGAGTGAGGCGAATAATATGATGATTCTAGAAACGGAATACACGTTATTTTTCATTAATCGCAAAGGTAGTGTCTATTTCTCGCTAGTTTTTTCGTGCTATCTAGGAATGATTAACCAAAGTTTTCTTTATTGCATCTGCGAATTCGAGCCCATCCCTTGTTTTAGCGAATTCTACTTTTAGTGCCTTTCTATCCTTACCTCCTGCACTTATCAATATTTCGTGATGTCCAATTCTATTGGCAATACCGGAGAAAAGTGAAAAAATAATGAGTAAAAATAGGATCAAGACTTCAACTCCAGAAGCATTTTCTAATTGAATTCCCAAAATACAGGCTAATGCTATTGCTATTACGAAAGATCCAAAGGACAGAAAATGGTTTCTTTTTCGTTGAAAACTAATAGAAGAAATCTGGCCAATAGGGATATCCTCTGTTCCATTTTTATAATGCAAAACAACTCTTTTATTTGTTACGGCTCCAAATGAGTTTTTGAAAACACTTATTTCGTCGATATTCATTTTTTTTATGTTTTTAATTGGTTGTGATTTTTTTACGAAGGACAATTAATGTGCGATGTTCTGTGTGGTTGTTTATTTATCTCAGTTAATTTGAGGATAGATGCTGCTAGCGCTTTTTTAAATCTCAATTTACAGGCACCCATTTTTCATTGCCAGAATCAATGGTAGTGACGTGCGTATTAATGAAAATGGTGGGTTTTGAACCAAAGAGTGTCCATCTCTCGTAAAAACCAAGATTTCCGCCACAACCAGCCCCTTCGTCCAACATTTCAATCGTGTAATCAACAAGACCGTCTCCATCGATATCAGCAATTTTTAATGTGTTTTTATCAAAAGACCAGTATGAAAGAATGAAATCTGATTCACGTGAATTCACTGTTAGTGAATTTTCATTTTCTTCGGTGACCTTGCAAGGTTCACATGTGGTTCCCATTAAATTCTTTTTCAATATTGGATAAAGTTGTCCCCAAGTTAAATTTTGTTTCGCAGCTTCTTTTTGATTATCACCCTCATTTTCGTTATTGACCGAAGGATTTTGTGAGGGAGATTGATTGTTGGTAGGACTTGTGGAATTGTTATTCGAATTGGTGTTGGATTCACCACATGAAACTAAAATAGTTATTAGCACAATGGAAAATAGATTGAAGATTTGCTTCATTTGTTTTCGATTTAGATAGATGAAATTAACAATACATTGATTTAAAATAGTTTCTGAATGTAGCAGTTGAATGGATATGTTTAATGAATATGAGTTTAGATCATACTAGATTTTATTGTGGTCTCACTAAGTTCAATCTAAAAGCGATATCCAATGAGAACATTCATATCTAGCGCAATACGTTTGAAGTAAGTATGATAACCCATACCCATGTCCCACGTTATAAAACATTTCTTCCCGGAATAACGAACGCCTCCGGCTCGGATTCCAGCGAATAAGTGATTCATTTTTGTTTTTTCGATATAGGTCACTCCGTAATAATCATAGCTAGTTTGCGTTAGCGAATGAATGCGATAATTCAACGTTCCTCCAGCAAACCAATTCCAACGAAAAGGCCGTGGGAAATTCTTTAAATAGTCTACACCCAATCCGAAATATCTTCTCTCAAAGCTATAGGCATAACCATCAGAACTATTTTTCTTCGCCAGTTGAATATTGAATCGGATACTGTTGTTGTTGCTCAAACCCTTTTCATAAATGAACGGGAATGAAGTCCCCGCTGAAGTGAAGCTAAGTCCGCTGTATACCGTGTTTTTTGAATATCCTCGGTCACTGATTGAAGTTTGAGGAAATAAATCGTCCCAAGTTACAAGCGGCGTATAGCTGTAGTAAGTTGGTTGAATGTCGCTCACCCAAACTTTGTATACATTGGTAACATGATTTGCAAATGTTTGCCAAGGCCATTCTTGTCGAGATACTTGATCTGGCGAAGGATCTCGGAGTACCACTTTATCAGGCAGGGCAACTACATTTCCATATTGATCTGTTCCGATTGAATAATAAATAGCTGTTAATACATAAGCGTGGCCAATGTCGCCACCTGTATTTATTCCTACAATCAATGGCCAATTGCTACTCAGAAAATTTACAATTTCATTGGAATTTGTCGGATAGGAATTAAACGAAACTTTCGAAACCGAACCTCTATTGTTATATGCCCATCGGTTTAATCCGACTGAAAATTGTTCGTATCCACCCGGTGCATCATAGAGTCCCCCGTAGCATTGTCGAACAATATCTTCTTGTGTTATGTAAAGACCGTGATAGTTAAGAACCATTTGAATGCAAGCAGCCCAGCACCAATTGTTCGCCCGCTGTCTACTATTGGCTGCGACATAATTAAATTGTTCGGTATTTACACCTGCAACAAAATAATTGGGTCCAATTTGTTGAACATTTGCTTGGCCGTTCGAAAAAAAGAAGATGCTTTTGAATAGAACAATAAATATTATTCGAATCAAAAGATTGCTTTTCGTTAACATGTTACTTTTTGTATTTTTTGTAATATGCTCGAAAGCTAGAAGGAAGGGAAGTTTGTAGAACTTCGTTATTGTGTATCGCATTCGCATTTTTCTTCAACCCAAACCTTACCTTTTGGACATGCTGGCGGATATGTTAGTAGGGCAATTGTTACTTTGTAGGTGTATTTCTCAACTTTGCCAGTAGACAGTTTAACGTTATCAATTGTAACCGTGTAGGTTTCATCATAAATACTGCTAACAATAATTCCGATTGGGTCAAATGCAATTGTATTATCACCGTATCCGTTTTTCGGTATTCGAGATGTTAATGGAATCAATCCGCCATTCGTTGATGTCATTGAAACAGTCGCTAAACTGAAATCAGCCGATGGGATGCTAAATGTCCATGTTTTAACACTGGCTAGTGGGGCAGGAAAAAATCCAGGGCAGGGGTAGGCAGTAAAAGGGAGGTTTGGACTTGTTCCAGAATTATCAAAGACATACAATACTGATGTTGTTGGCGTAGATCCGTGACCAAATATTGATTTACTTTGCTGAAGAATCCAACGGCGATGTCCTAAATTCGGGGTGCCTTCATCATCCATAAAAAGGGTAATGGCTGAAGATGAATGAGGACCGTAAGCTAGATTGGAACTTCTGGCGGCCTTCGCCCCATCTACTGAATAGCAACTCCAAGAATTAGGAGGGGAATGGTCAATATCGTTGTTTGCGTCCATCATTAATGCGGCTTCTTGACAATGCTTGTTTTTTACAGAATCTAACGCAATGGCGTTTGGGAGTCCAGCTAAATGACGAAAATAATTTAACCGCTGCAAGGTTCTTGTTTGTGCCAAAGAACTAATTTCACCTGCATTACACGTGGCAACATTACCCGTCCAACCAAGTTCTTCGTCAGTGACATTTGAGCCCAAGTAATTAGTGTTATAATCTAGAACCATTTGCTCTCTGGCACATTGAGCGTACAAATCAACTGAAGCACATGCAAATAATAAAAAAAATAAAATGACAACTCCCCTCATTTGTTTCGGTTAAATTAATTATGCAATTTAACAACTTATTATGAATTAGGAGAAATGTTCGTAAACTTACTCTATCCGTTTCCATTCTGAAAAAAATCAAGAAAGAGTATGAGAAACACAATGAGAATGAGGGGGGCATTCTTACCTTTTCTTCCCCTTTCTTAACTTCTCTTACTTTTTAACAAAGTAGTCATAAGCCAACTTACATACCTCTGCAATGATCCGCTCATTCGTCTCGACACCTTCATAAGATTCGGTAACCATTACGCTAATGATGAAGTAATGACCATTCGGAAGAAACACAATTCCCCAATCGTTTGTGGCGGCTGTTAATCCTGCGTCATTCGTTCCCGATGTTCCCGTTTTGTGAGCAACGATAGTTCCTTCGGGCAATAGTCCTTTTAGGCGATTGACGCCAGTGGATGTCTCTTTCATGGTTTGCCAAAAAAATGAATAACTCGAATTGGAAAGCAGTCCGTTTTTGTTTTCATAAAACAATCGCAACGTCTGAACAGCGGCATTTGGAGTTATCCAATTCTGAAACATGTTCTCCCATTTCGATTGCATCGTGCGTTCGTTATAGGCAAACTGAAGGTCTTGAATATTGTTCTTTTTGAAGTAAGCTTCCACCTCTTTCGGAGAACCAACCATTCCAATTAAAGTATCGCATGCGGTATTGTCACTGTGCGAAACACAATACTGAATCAGTTGCGCAACAGTGAGATCGCCTCCATTGGGAAAATCTTTTCCAAGCGGATTCCAAAATGCATTAACAGGCAAGACTTCTTTTGAAATTTTTATTTTTTGATTAAGACTGAATTCGCCGCGATCAACTTTATCAAGCATTGCCAAACCAATGTGCATTTTATAAGCGCTCTGAGTAGGGCAGTGCTTATTCCCATTAATTGAAAGGGTATCGTTCCCATTTTCCCCCGAAATGGAAATTCCAACAATAGCTTTTTTGTCGCGTAAGATTTGTTCGATTTGATTTTTTAATTCTCTCGTCTGATCAACCTTCAGAGTAGATTCGATAGGGGCAGGAGTTAAAACAAAAAAATAAATCACCACCCACACCACCCCGAAAAACAATCCGAGATAAATGGTATTCAAATGCTTTTTCAAATCACGCTTCACGATCAATCGGAAAAGAATCCAGAGAATGAATAATGTTGCGAATGCGATAGGCAGGTATATTCTTAGCATGTTTTTTTAATTCAGATAATCTCAACAAAGAAAGGACAAACTGATTTCTTTTCGTCGAAGACATTCGCAACGCATTCGCCTCCGGCATTCGTCTGAAAGACAATCTTTCATTATGAAGGTCATTTCTCAATCAAAGGACTATACATCATGATCGCATTATTCTCACTCACCATTTCTTCCGACGTGAGTCCAGTGGATTTGTCATAAATCGATTTCCAAATTTTGTTGTGTCTTGTATATCCGCCCCACCATTGGTGTTGAAACAGATGGTCCGTTTCGAATACGCGATATTCCAAATTCAAATCAGTATCGCAGGTGATTTCACCGTTTAAATTTCGATCGTCTAACCAAAGATTAATTTGAAAGGTA
>Ga0315899_10009155_pt1 | contig 10621 bp, 10 predicted proteins | sample LakEriMetagenome_2_FD_203518 | JGI IMG/M metagenome (GOLD analysis project Ga0315899, IMG submission 203518) | Freshwater fungal communities from buoy surface, Lake Erie, Ohio, United States - Buoy 4 MA112 | ecosystem: Environmental > Aquatic > Freshwater > Lake | place: USA: Lake Erie, Ohio...
AGAGAGAGAGAGAGAGAACATTTCTAGCCATCTTTTCGAGGATGCCATGAATGGCTCTCCCGACGCGAGCAGTGACCCCTATCACCCGAGGCTGGTTTAGGGTTTAGGGTTTAGGGTTTAGGGTTCGGGGTTTAGGGTTTAGGATTCATGTTTAGCCTTGCCTACGCAGTTACACGTATGACGCGAGAGGGTTTAGGGTTTAGGGTTTAGGGTTTAGAGTTTAGGTCAGTTACACGTATGACGCGAGAGGGTTTAGGGTTTAGGGTTTAGGGTTTAGGGTTTAGAGTTTAGGTCAGTTACACGTATGACGCGAGAGGCTGGTCCTCCATGACAGCAGTGATGTTGGCAGGACCTATGTTTAGTCTGGTATGGTTTAGTTTAGTTTAGTATAGTTCAGGTTCTCTCAAAATGTTGTGCCTTTATGCGCATAAATGCATATATAGGTTCTGCCACGAACCTGGTTCGTGACCGAGCAGATGTTGGCGGGATGCACAATGATAGACAGCCGATGAAGCGTCCCTGGTTTAGGGTTTAGGGTTTAGGGTTTAGGTTTTAGGGTTTAGGGTTTAGGGTTTAGGGCTTTGGGAAATTCCCGGATTTCCCCAAAATTTTGGGGAAAATCCCGGATTTTCCCAAAAAAATTCCCCCAAAACTCCCGGATTTCCCCAACATGTTGGGGAAAATCCCGGATTTCCCCAACAGGTCAGGTGGGGTGAGGTGAGGTGGTGACCTTAAGTGACATACACACATGCACACACATACACACAGTTCCTGCAATGCCCTTGCGATGGGTTTTGAAGATGGCATCGTCCCCCTCAAAGGTGTCCCTGAACATGCCGATGTCAAGTTCGTTGCAGGGACCTACCACATTGGTTTAGTTTAGTTTAAATTATCTTAGTGTAGTATAGTTTAGTTAGTCTGATAGAGGCGTATAATACAATACTTCCAAAAACTCCTTCGAGTCTCCCGAGTAGGGAGCGGTGTAAGGGTTTAGGGTTTAGGGTTTAGGGTTTAGGGAGCGGTGTAAGATGTAATAAAGCACCATGGCGATGTCACCTTCATTACAGGGACCGGCACACTCACACACTCTCTCACTCACACGCTCGCATACGCACGCACGCACGCGAGATGCGGCAATGGCACATGCTTGTGGAACCTGGGGTGAGGTAGTGCCGATGCTTGCGGCCACGGGCATCTGCGAAACCAGCACATTTCAACATGCTCAGGACCAAGTAGCACTTGATGGCCGTTTAGGGTTTAGGATTTAGGTAGGGTTTAGGGTTTCGGGTTTAGGGTTTAGGGTTTCGGGTCGCGCGCGCGCGAGTCTTCAAAATATCCCACACTCTCGGGTGCCCCGCCCCCTTTGCCGGCGCGTCCCGGCGCGCAAAGCTCTGTATGCATGTGTCCTCAACTCTGTTCCGCTCAGCAAACCTGCGAAAATTGCCTCGGGTCTTCGCCCGCTCTGAATGTAAATCTCTGACAGATTGTCCATCGACAAGATGCAGTCCGCGGCGCCTCCTGCGCTACCTGCACTTGCGCGCACCGTGTCCTCGAGCGTCTTGCGCACAACGTCCGGGAGCTTTCGCAGGAGGAGCTCAAGTTCTACACTGAACTTGGCCGCCTGCTCCTCCTGAAAGAATGTGTGATAAAATAAACGAGCCCCCCACGAGCATCATTATGGTTTGCCTGCAAGCATCATTTTCATTACCGCCTCCCGGTCGATCGCCGCAAGCTCCTGCGTGAAGTCCTCCAGCACCCGCCCTCCGCCAGCTTCGTCCATCGGATCGCTGTAACGGAGCAGCCCTTCTCCCGAGGGGCCTTAAGGGCGGGAAATAAATCCGAGAAAAAAAAAACAACTTTTAATTTTAATCCAAGCGCCGACTTGGTAAGCAGAGGAAGGGCGGTGGCTTGTGGGGCGAGCGGCAGCTGGCGCTGCGCGTGTGTGGAGCGGAGCTGCCGCGCAGCGAAGCACGTGTGCCTGGCGTGCGCAGGTGCGCATCTCGCTGGTGCTAAACTCCGCGGGTTGCCGTCCTCTCCGTGGTTCCACTCCGCAGGTGCTAGAACAGGCTGGGCGCCATCCCTGCCGCGGGGGGCTGCCCTCGGAGAGGAAGGGGGCCGCAACTATGGAGGAGGCTGCGTGCGAGGTGTTTGTGTCCTGTGCAGCAAAGGACCGGGAGAAGGTCAGTGCTGTAAAGGCGCACATCGAGAAAGCCAGCTATAGCACGTTTTGGGATGAAAAGGTGGGCTCCGGCAAGGAGATGCTGCTGCGCCGGGACTCAGCACAGTCTATTGATGGCTGCAGTATATTCCTGTGCTGCCTGTCTCACGAGTACATGGACAACGCGCTGACCATGAAGGAGCTGCGCCTTGCCAAGTTTTGGGGCAAGAGCATCATCGTTGTCAAGGTGGACGCGCTGCCGCTCGACGCCAATGGCACGAATTCTCAAAAGTACTCCATATAGCAACTTTTATACAGTGAATATACTTGGGTACTGACTTTCCAGAATTTGTGTCAGGCAACGAGCATCTGCCACCCAAGCACGAGATCGTGGGGCTGCTGGGGAAACTTTTCCCGGTGGACCTCACTGATCCAAAGACGAACACGGTCAAGCTGCGCGACCTCATGTCGCGCTTCGAAAAGCAGCTCAAGGCAAACTGTTCGCCTGGTGCGCACAGTAGCCTACACGTGGGCGCCTCCCGTCCCTCCATCCCAGTCTCGGACATGCAGCCCGACGACGTCGGCCAGGTTTGTGTGGAGGCAGAAAGTCTTAGCTGCCTCGCTGCGTGCCCGTTCCGCGCTAATCTCTAAAAAAGCGACAGCGCAGCGCTGATATATTACACCCTGCTATGTTCGAATCTCTCCATATAGAATCTTTCTTTCGTAGAGTTACTTCTCCTTACTTCATTTTTTTTTCTTGCAGCTTTTGGCCGAACTCTTTATACCTGCCGACAAGATAGAGCGCTTCATAGAAAATGGGGTGAGCGGTCGGGACTTACTAGACTTCTCAGACGAGGATTTGAAAGGGTCTGACCTGCAGTTGACTGCCATCCAGGTATGTGTATGTGTATGTATGTGTATGTGTATGTGTGTGTGTGTGTCTGTGTGTATGTGTCTGTGTGTGTGTGTGTGTGTATATATATAGTTTCTTGACCTATATATTTATGTATATGTATGTGTGTTTGCGTATGTGTGTGTGTGTGTGTGTGTGTGTGTGTGTGTAGGTAAAGAAGCTGCGCCGCGAACTGCAGACGCTCACAGCTCAGGCGCAGCTCGTGCATTCGGATGCCGTTGGTGGGGCGGACGGGGCGGAGGCCTCGGGGGCTTTGAGCATGTCTCTGGCGGGTGGGGGCTTGACAGGAGGAGAGCACTCAGGCGATGCTGCCTACATGCACAGTCAGGCAGAGGTGGAAAACAGCATGGCGATCCTAGGCAAAAAAAAAAGTCAGTATACAGAGAAAAAAAATGTCAGGATATGCACAGTCAGACAGAGGAAGAAAACAGGATGGCCATCTTACGCAGAAATTCTGAGGAAACAAAAAGTCAGTATTCAGTGGAAAAGTCAGTTTACAGCACAAATGTAGTGGCCATTGACCTTTGCGAGTTTTTTGTCTCAGCGCGCAACAAGGAAAAGGGCGACCCCGAGCAGATTGTTTCGGCGCTACAGGCACTTGACTACACGCACTTTGTGTGTTTACTACACACAATTTACTAGTTTACTACACACACTTTACAGGTGCTTATACTGACTGTTTGGGCGCTACAGGCGTGTGTGTACGACGCGCGGGTCCAGGTCGAGGGCATGCAGGTGATTCGCAACCTGGTGTGGGGCAAGTCGGAAGAGCAGAACGCCGTTGCGTCGGCAGGTGTGCCTGACAGTTAACTAACAGTTAACTAAACTAAACTAAACGTGGGGCAAGTCGGAAGAGCAGAACGCTGTTGCGTCGGCAGGTGTGCCTGACAGTTAACTAACAGTTAACTAAACTAAACTAAACGTGGGGCAAGTCGGAAGAGCAGAACGCCGTTGCGTCGGCAGGTCTCTTTTGCTTTTGTCTGTAGGTCTCTTTTGCTAGTGTCTGTATGTGGGGCAAGTCGGAAGAGCAGCACGCCGTTGCATCAGCAGGTGTGCCTAAAACCTAAACCCCACTGCCTCCCTCTCTCCCTCACCATCAGAGCCAAACCCTAAACCACACCCTGAACCGTGCGTCTCAACCCCCAAACCCTAAAACCTAAACCCTAAACCAGAACACTCTAACTGGATACATACTAACACTCGAATTGGATACATACTAACACTCTGACTTGGTGGATTCGGCAGCGGGGATCGAGGCCATCATTGCTGGCATGCGTGCGCACCGCGACAATGTCGACGTGCAGGAGATGGGGTGTTCAGCGCTGGGGAACTTGGCATGGAGCAACTCGGCCATCCAGGCGCGCATTGCCGACCTTGGAGGCATCGAGGAGATCGTGCGCGCCACTCAAACGCATGTTCGGAGCGGCGGGTGCATGCAGAAATGCACGCTTGCCTTGGGGAACCTATCGTGCCACGCGCAGAACCAAGTCAAAGTGGCGCAGCTCAACGGCATCCAGCTCATCCTCCAGGCGCTCACCGAGCACCCCCAACACACACTGTGTATCCAGTACTGCTGCTGGGCGCTCAAGAATCTCTGCCTTCACGCCGAGAACAAACTGCGCGTGATGCGTGCAAACGGGCACAAGCTAGTAGTGGCGGCGCTCAAGGCCAACCCGGGGCATGCCGGCATCGTGGACGAGGCATGCCAGACCCTGGGCAAGCTCGCCTGGGGCAACGCCGAACACCAAAACAAGATCGCGTCCGAGGGCGGCATAGAAGCCATCGTCGCTGGCAAGTGCTCAAAAGTCCGCACATATTAGGTCTCTTTTGCCCTATAGTAGGTCTCTTTTGACACTTTTGGTCTACGCAGGCATGAAAGCACACCCTTCGCGCCTCAACGTGTCGCAGCAGGGCGCGCTGGCGCTGGGCGACTTGGCCTGGAGCAACGTGGCAGTCCAACAACGCATCGGACAGTGTGGGGGAGTGCAGGTGACGATCGCGGCAATGAACCGCTTTGCCGAAAACGCGGGCTGCCAACAAAAGTGTGCGCTGGCGCTGGGCAACTTCGCCTGCCAAGAGGACAACCAGGTCAAGATTGCGCAGCTGGACGGTATCTCCTCTATCATCGCCACCATGGACAAGCACTGCAACCATCAGCTGTGCCTCCAGTACTGCTGCTGGGCGCTCAAGAACCTGTCGCTCAACGAGGCCAACAAGAAGCGCATCGCGTCTGGACGGGCGCCGCGGCTCATAGTGGAGGCGCTGCGAAATTACCCGTGGCACGCCGGGATCGTTGAGGAGTCTTGCGGCTGCATCCGCAAGCTCGTGTGGGGCAACGCCGAGAACCAGAACCGCATCGCCATGGAGGGGGGCATTGAGGCCATTATCAACGGCATGACAATGCACGTGCCCAAGGCGTCTGTGCAACAGCAGTGCGGGCTGGCGCTGGGGGACCTGGCGTGGAGCAACGAGAGCAACCAGGACCGCATCGGCCGCGCGGGCGGCATCCCGCCCATCATCGCCGGCATGCATGCCCACCCCACCCACTCGGGCACGCAGGGCGGCCTTGCTCTCGGAAATCTCGCCTCGCTGTGTACGCCCAATCGCAAACTGATCGCCCTTGCCGGGGGCATACCCGCAATCTGCAAGTCGATGAAAACCAATCTCCAATACCCTGGCGTCCAGGTGCTTCCCATGCCCCCCTCTCCGTTGCCTTCCTTCTCGCCCCATGCCCCCATACACACACACACACACACACACACACACACAATGTACACATGTATGTATAGAAAACGTGTCCACCCACGTGTCGCTATGCTCCCAGCGCGCACCCAACCCCCCCCGAGCGCTTGGAGACTGACTTTGCACATGATGGCGGCTTGGGTGCATACACACACACACGCACGCACACACACGCACGCACACACACACACACACACACACACACACATGCAGGAGTATGGATGCTGGGCACTGCGGCACCTGGCACTAGACCCTGAGTGCAAGCACATAGCGCTGCGTGAGGGAGCGCCGCAGATCATGCGTCAGGGGATGCAGGAGTACCCTAACCGTACTGGGGTACAAGAGCAGGCCAGCTATGCCCTCAAAAACCTTCTTAGCTGAGTGAGTTTAGGAGGAGGAGAAGGAGGAGGAGGAGGGGTGGAGGTGGTGGGAGAGGGGACAAATAAGTACACGCAACACACACACACACACACACACACACACACACACACACACACACACACGAGGTGGGCAGAAAGCTGGCCTGAGCGCGAGCTTGTAGCTGCCCCTGAAAGCGCGAGCTTTCAGTTTTCTCGTTAGAGGAGTCGTCTGGGGGGGGGGGGGTAGGTCCAGCTGGTCCTATGGGTGTGACACAAGTGTTGGGGGGTCCTGAGCTGCACAATAGGTTGGATTGTTTCATTCTAGGGACTGCCTAGGGAGGAGGAGGAGGAGGAAGGCAAAGCGATGAATGAGGTGGACGCGGGCGCAACTAGGGGCCAAGGGGGGGTCCAGCAGCACCTTTTGCCGCAGGAGGTGTAGAGGCGGCGTGGGGAACGTGACCTGAATGATGGTAGTAATGCACTAATTCAGGTCTCTTTTGACACTAATTGGGTCTCTTTTGACACTAATTAGGACTCTTTTGACAATAATTAGGACTCTTTTGACACTAATTAGGTCTCTTTTGACACTAATTAGGTGAACGTGACCTGCATGATGGTTGTAAGGGTGGTGCGCGGAGGACAGTGGGATAAGGGGTGATCAGGGTTCATCGCAGTCCGTGTCAGGGTGTAGGATGTAGGTATAGTTCAAAATGAGCTTTGTTTAGTTCAAGATGAGCTCATGTCTGTGCGTGGCAGATATCTGCTCGCCGCCCTTACTAACAGTTAACTAACGGTTACGAATTGGACTTGACCGCTGTTTATTCTGGACCACATAAAATATGTCACCGCGTGAAGGAAACCTGTGTATGTTGATTATTTATTTTCAAGGTCACCGGGCCAAGCCCCTTACGGGGCTCCTTACGGGGCTCCTTACGGGGCTCCTTACGGGGCGAGATCGGCGTGCGCCAAAAGGGCGGCCTACCCGGACCTCCCCCCCCGAGGCCCACTCCCAGAATCCCTCGCTGCCCAGGCGGCCTACACAGAGGCTCTATTATATTGTGAATATGGGGACCCCAGTAGCCCCACCGGGACAGCCGCAGCTGAATGTCCCGGGGAAGAGGAGCCACCCGCGTGGGAGGCCCCTGCAGCCCAGATTTCCCCAAGAGCCCCATCACAGGGCCCGGACGACTCACAAAAAATCGCGTGCATCATTGAATACGAATAATACATCCGCCTCCTCCTCCTCTCTCACTCACTCACTCTCATTCCATGTCATGAAAACTTCTCTCTCACACACACACTCTCACTCCATCCGCCCCCCAATATACCATGGGTTTCAGATGTCCTTGCTGAACGCATCGACAGTTAAGGGCGACTTGTAGGTGCCCAAAACCATATCCCACCACATGAAGAGGTGCCCGAAATTGAAGATGAAGCACTTGTGATGTACCTGCTCAAAAGGGGTTTAGGGTTTAGGGTTTAGGGTTTGGGTTGGATGTACCTGCTCAAAACGTACACAGCACACCACAGGCAGCATCCATCAGCATCTTTTTGGGGTTTAGGCTTTTTGGTTTTTAGACTTCCGGGTTCAGGACCACAGGCAGCGTCCATCAACGGGTCTTGCTCTCCCCCCCCATCAACGGGTCTTTCTCTCCCCCCGCTCTCCCGTTTCGCAAGGTGTGTCGAAAAGTCTCTCGGTATCCCTCTGTCTCTGCCACCCTCTCTCTGCCATCCTCTTCCTCACCGACCTTCAGTAATCTGTTGATTGTCAATTAACGCCTCTCTTTTTCTCCCTCTTCTCTCTCTCTCTCCCTCTCTCTCTCTTTCTCTCTTCTCGTCGCTCCGCAATCGCTTCGTCTCTCTCTCTCTCTGTCAATAAAACTTCTCTCTCCATCCTTCTCTCTCTCTCTCTCTCTCTCTCTTCGTCTCTTTCTTTTCCCCCTCCCTCCCCAGGGTGCGCACTCAAGATACTGACATGGTGGTTGGAAGCTGTGCCAAGGCCAAGTTTAGTTAGAAGTTAGATGAGTTTAGTTGAAGATACTGACATGGTGGTCGGAAGCTGTGCCGAGGCCAAGTTTCCGAAATACCGGGTCCCAGGGGTGCTGAATTTCGCTGTGAATGAGCGTGAGCCAGCTGGCGTAGATGGTGCCGAACGCCATGTAGGACCACACATTGCAATGCACCTGCAGGGTTTGAATGCGTGCGTCAGGCGCGTAAGTCCAGGCTTCCTTCCGCCGCGGTGCCATCCATCAGCCCGGGCATGGAAGCGGAGGGTAATGCGACAGCAGTGGGCAGGGGCGTGCTACCAGCTGGGCGGTGATGGACAGGGGAATAAGGATCATGCAGGTGGTGTCCGCACAAGAGCCGTTGAAGGCGTCGAAGAGCTTCGGGTTTAGAAACCTATGGTGCGGCTTGTGTGAAGACTTGGCGGGCATGTGCGGTGTCAGTGGGGCAACCCAAGGGCTGGGTGCAAGACAGACTCAGCAGGCCGCATGCTCCCGCCTCCCCCCTCCCCGAGCCTCGCTGCGTCGCGTGCCGCGCAGCGCACCTTGTAGATGGCGGGGGACACCTTGTGCTCTGCGAGGTGCATGATGGTTTGAATGAAATCGTTGATTACTAGCTGGAGGAAAACGTGCCAGAGGTTCACGCCGCCCGCGCCCGTGTAGTAGGACTCGGGCATGATGCGGAACATCCACGTCCCCGAGAGGTACGACCCAAGCAGGAAGAAGCCCTCGGGCTGCGCCAGGTGCGAGGCGGCATCCGCCCAAAACGACGACGGCGGCAGCGGCGCCTTCTGGACGCGCGGGCTGCCCGAGCGCAGGTGCAGGTAGTGGTAGGCGATGACGGCGACCTGGCCGCACGCCACCGCAAAGAGCCCGGTGAGCAGCGCCGGACGGTCCGAGTACGGCCAACCGGGGTCGGGCCAGCCGTTGCGCTCAAAGTAGTCGGCTGCGGGCCTCGACGCCGAAGCGTCCAGCGCCACGTCCCCGATGCTCCCGTTCGCGCTCCGGCCAAAGTCCCACATCTCTTTCCCAACGACCCTTCCTGACCGCCTCCGGTACCGCTCTTTGGGTGTGGGTGAAAAGTTCATGGATTCCCTCGGTACAAACGGGCTTGAACAAACTAAACCTCTGAAAACCATCCTCGGCAGGCAAAGATAGATCACGTCGGCTGGAGGCGGAGGGCCGTGGTCGTGATGAGCGGATACGATGGATACGGCGAGGTCGGTCGCGGCAGCTCGGGCCTGCACGCTCCATGTCTGCGCCGGGACGAGCCGTCCGTTCGTCAGTCTCGTGGGCCTGCGCCTTCGTTCGCTAGTGCTCCCTGAGTTGTATTTTATGCCCCCGCGCCGCCGTCCTTATGCGTGCTCTGGTCGCGTGCAGGATCCCGGGCAGACCCTCGAGTCCCTCGAGGACTTCAAGCGGAAGCTGGCGAATGAGCACACCACCGTCAGCGCCAAGCTCGACCAGGGAGCTCGCGCGCGGCAGGAGCTGCAGGACCTCAAGAGCAAGCTCGTAGATGACCTCGAGCAGAGCCGCAAGGCCCTCCAGTCCAAGGTCCTCCTCCCGTGCTGAGTGCTCTGATTCTGCCCTTTACCCTGTCTCTGATGCGGCTGTGTTCGCTGTCTCTGCCTCAAAACGCTTCTCTCTCCTCGGCAAACCCGCTCTAAACAGATGTTAACCCGCTCTAAACAGATGTTAACCCGCTCTCAACAGATGTTAACATACATATAGATACTCACGCGATATTTACGTATGACACACGTACATATTATTTATGTATATGTCTATTATGTTGTGTGTGTGTATAGAGAGCGAGCGAGAGAAAAAGCACGGCGCCGGCAAGGGTGTCCGTATACACACACACACACACACACACACATTCCATGAGGCAGAATAAATATCAATTTACTATTGATGCGTGTAAATTTGATACTTTTGATGCGTGTATATATATTGAAGCAAAATAGAAAAGATTTGTTACTTTTGATGCGTGTCAGGTGTCAGGTCAGGTGTAAACAAAAAAAATATGTAATAAAAAAATATGTTGTTTTTAAATATGTTGATGCGGGTAAGGTCAGGTGTAAACAGGCAATATTTTTAACATATTTTTATGACAAGGTATATCATATATGTATATATATATGTATATATACATGTACATATGTATATTTATATAAATGTATATTTAATATATATGTATATATATACATATATGTATATATATGTATATGTATATATATATAGAGAGAGAGAGAGAGAGAGAGAGGAAGCGGGTGGGGGAGCAACATCTGTTTAGAGCGGGTTAACATGTGTCTAGAGTGGGTTTCGTATGAGGAGGAGGATACATGTGTGTCATATGAGGAGGAGGATACATGTGTGTCATATGAGGAGGAGGATACATGTGTGTCATATGAGGAAGAGGATACATGTGTGTCATATGAGGAAG